>ERZ1090879.1580-NODE-1582-length-12250-cov-4.564002_pt1 | contig 12250 bp, 19 predicted proteins | sample MGYA00478472_ERZ1090879 | MGnify/ENA primary metagenome ERZ1090879 (study PRJEB33644, sample SAMEA5815723) | chicken gut metagenome | biome: Chicken; feature: Gastrointestinal Tract; material: Caecum | place: Ireland | collected 2019-01-01 | study: A study of...
GTGCCACGGTTCGCAGGAAGCAATGAAAGAAATCGAGAATTATTTCGGAGGAAGGAAATGAACAGCAGGGCTATGTTTTCCTCGCAAACGGATATGTGGGCCACGCCGCAAGGCTTTTTTGATGAGCTTGACCGAGAATTTCATTTTGATTGTGATGTGTGCGCCATTCCGGAAAATGCAAAATGTCGCAAGTTTTTTACTCCTGAGCAAGACGGGTTAAAACAGGAGTGGAAAGGAATTTGCTATATGAATCCACCGTATGGCAGAGCGATTGGCAAATGGGTACAAAAGGCAGCGGAAAGCGCAACAACGGTTGTATGCCTTTTACCGGCAAGGACGGACACAAAATGGTTTCACGAATACATATATGGGAAAGCAGAAATTAGATTTATTAAGGGCAGATTGAAATTCGGGGACGAAAGAAACAGCGCTCCTTTTCCGAGTATGGTAGTAATTTTTCGAGGAGGAAGAAAATGAACGACAATGTAAATCATCCCGCGCATTATACGGCGGGCGGCGTGGAGTGCATCGACGCGATATCTGCCGCAGTAAAGGATTTGGAAGGCGAGGAAGCGTTCCTCACGGGGCAGGTCATCAAGTACATGTGGCGCTGGAAGCGGAAGCACAAGGACAATCCGTTGGAGGACTTATACAAGGCGCAGTGGTATCTCAATCGACTTGTCGAAAAGCTCCGTTGCACAAAGAATAATTAAAAAGCCGAAAGGCAAAGGAGATATTATCATGAAAGAACTCAACAACAAACCCGAAGTTGCAGATGTTTGCAGCAATGAAAAAATCTGTTGCGACAGCAATGGCAGTACGCCGTTTTCCCGTCTTGTAGAGGAAAAGCGCGCCCTCGATGAGAAGATCGTCAGCCTCACGGCTTTTCTTTCCGATGACGAAAAGGCTTGCAACATAGCGGGCTACCAGCAGGTATCTCAGATGCGTGAACAGCACGACGTTATGGTGCGTTACTCTAATATCCTCAACTCGCGGATTTTGACGTGGAGGCACAACTGACATGGGAAGTAAAGAATTTGAGACACTCGTCAAAAAGGTGGTTCGCGAGTACGCGAACGCGCACCTCGACGTGTCGGACGTCATTCAGATCAGCGAGGACGATGTGTATATCGTATGGCAATGCAAGACGTTGCAAAACAACAAGGCTCTTGCAAGCACGACGCTCAAAGACGGTATGTACTATGAGCTGACCTACGACGGAGATAAAAAGAGGTGCTATGTGGACGCTTATAAGAAGTGGGAAAACTACTGCGTGAACGGAATTGGTGAGAGGCTATGAACAAAATTTTTCTTATAGGTAATTTAACGCGTGATCCGGAGTTATCGGAAACGCAGAGCGGCATCTCCATGTGCCGGTTCAGCGTCGCGGTAAACCGCCGCAGGACGGGAGACGGAGAACAGCAGACGGACTTCTTCAATGTAACGACGTGGAGAGGGCTTGCGGAAAACGTTGCCCGCTTCTGCAAGAAGGGGAATAAGATTGCCGTGACGGGCAGTATTCAGATGCGGCAGTACGAGGCGAATGACGGGACGAAGCGGACGGCCGTGGATGTCGTGGCGGAGGATGTGGAGTTCCTGACGCCGAAGCCGCAGGAGAATGAAAATCCGAAGAAAAAGCCTGCGCTGGAACCGTTCGATGATGATTCGGATATACCGTTTTAATCATGGAAAAGTTAACACATTTCAGTTTGTGCAGCGGCATCGGAGGTTTGGATTTGGCGGCCGAATGGGCGGGCTTTGAAACGGTTGCACAATGCGAGATAGACGAATACGCGAGCAAGGTTCTCGCGAAAAATTTCAAAGGAGTGCCGAATCTTCATGACATACGAACAGTTACAAATGAGCGGCTTGCCGAGTTCGGGATCGACGGAAAAGAAATCACGGTTATATCGGCAGGATTTCCGTGCCAGCCGTACAGCCTTGCAGGAAAAGGTAGAGGCGATCGTGACAGCCGTGACCTGTGGGGCGAAGTTGCAAGAGTACTCGGAGAAATTAAACCGCATTGGTTCGTCGGTGAAAATACTCCCGGTTTATTTGCAAGGCAAAATCAGCGATTCTTCCGACGGGTACTCGATGATCTTACCGCGCTGGGGTATAGCGTCGGGTGGGGAATTTGGGGAGCTTGTGACGTCGGAGCGCCGCACAGAAGGGATCGGGTGTTCTTGTTGGGGAGGAACTCCGACGGCTTGCATGTCGAAAAGGAGCAAGCGATACAGAGAGGGAAGAACGCCGAATCCCGCAGAGTTGGCAGAAACATTCCCGACACCACTATCGAGCGATGCAATCCGAATGAGATACAGCGAGGAGAGTTTACGGAAAGTGGGGATGAGAAGAACACACGGCGAGTACAAGAAAGCAGGGTGCAATTTGAGCGAGTATGTGGCAGTATTCCCCACTCCGCAAGCGACGTCATACGGAGTGATAACGGAAACAGAACGCAAAGGGATGCAAGCGGGGAATGGTGGCAAGTTGAACCCGACGTGGGTCGAGTGGTTAATGGGATTTCCGCTCGGGTGGACAGACTTAGATGCCTCGGAAACGCGGTAGTGCCGGCGCAGGCATATCCGATTTTTAAGGCAATAGCGGACTATAACACAGAGAGGGCGGGCCGTTCGGCATATTACGAGCGGCCTGCCAAAGAGAGAAAAAGAGCGAAAGAGAGTTTGCGGAAGATGAAGATCTGCCTGAACTGCACGAAGGAGAACTGCACGGGGACGTGCGAACTTATGAGGAGTAGAAATGGATAAGCAGAAAGAGATTGAGAAGATGGCGGCAGACCTTGACAAAGCAAAAGAGTTAGCGCTCGGAACGGTAGGGAGCCTGAACAACGGCTTTGGCGGTTGGTATGCGAAGAGCCTTGTTGAAAAAGGCTACGGCGACGTGTGCGCGGCTGTGAAAGAGTTTGCGGAAAGCGTTAAAATGGCGTTTTATTATGAGTTCGATGAGCTTATCCCGTCCACAATGGCGGACAAGATAGATGAGCTTGTGAAGGAGGTGCTCAATGAACACGAGCTATAAGTGCAACTGTTGCGCAAAGGAAAGCGTCTGCAAGTATTCGGAAGAGTACAAGCACGATTGCGAGCAGATTCAAAAGAACATCGTCGGCAAGACAACAGAGGTGCGGATCGTCTGCCGGGAGTTCTCTCCCGTCGTGTCGACCGTCAGGGAGGGACTCAAATGAACGGAATACAGCTTTCATTCTTCAAAGAACAGGAGAAAGGAAGGAGGAGCGTGGACAATGAATAACGAAGAGCTGAAAAAGAAGATCTGGAAGACGATTTTAGATACAATTTATAATTACCCTGACGATGCGCAGCACTATAATCATTGGCTTTTTCATGTCGCCGACGCGCTTATCGCGGCAGGCATTGGAGATGTGAAAGAGGCAGAGTTAGAGAGAAAAGCCTACGAGGTTGCTTCAAATCAATATAGGATATGGTTTGAAGAGCAGCAAGACCGCGCGAAAGTTGCGGAAAGGGCTTTGGTGATGGCCTGTGCGAATATGGTGAAAGATGAAAAATCTGACGTAAATATTGAATATGTCATTCATGTACTTTATTATAAGTACTTGAAGCAAGCCGAAAAAGAACTTGCGGAGGGAAGGAAATGAAAGAGAAATATTTGCCAAACAAAAAGTACTATCACTTTTCAACAAGTTGCTATTGCGGCGTTGTTGTCGATGAAAAAACAATGCGAAAAATAGAGAAGGTATTATACAAGGCAGAACACGAGATTAAAAATATCTTGCATAACTCGGAAGATGTGCGACCTTATGATTGGTCATTGGTTAATGTTATGAATGGCGACAAAATTGAAAAGCAAAAAACATTTTCCTTTGCAGAATATAGGGGATATTACAATGTGTGCGATAGGATAGATAGTCTCAAAATTGCGGAGCCAAAATACATTCCTGATTTTTATGAAATCAATTCTGACAAGGAATTAGAAGAATTAAAAGAATGTCTACTGAAAGAGCTCGCGCAGGAGGGAAAAGATGACTGACGAGGAAAGAGAAGATTTGAACACTTTTAAGCACGATTTGGTTAAACAAGCTCGGTGGTGGCAATGGAAAGCGGAAACGCTTGAAAAGGAGAACGGGCAACTAAAAGCCGAAAACGCCGCCCTGCGCGAGAGACTGGAAAAGGCGGTGGAGTTGCCGTGCATTGTGCCTATGACTACCTGGGATTGGGATAATGAGACGGGGATAGGTGAATCACATTTTGGCGACCGCTATCAATTACTTTACAGAGATAAGGATGGTGAATTTATAGCTTATGTTGGGTTGGATAAAGAAGAAGCCGAAGCCCGCCTCACGGAACTGAAAGGAGGGAAGGAATGACCAACGCGCAGAAGAAGACGATAGAGAGGAAGGTACAGATATGACATACGAAGAGATGAAAAAGATGCTGGACGGCTTAAAACAAAAGAAGCGGCTCATGCGTTCCGTACAGCGGCAGATAGAGGAAGCGCGGGAACAGATAGATTGCCTCAACGGGCGTGATTACGGCGGAGCGGCGGTTCAGGGCGGCGTTAAGGAGCCCGCCGCAGAAAGATTCGTCGAGCACAGAGAAAGGCTGGAGAGACGTTATAAAGCACTCATGGCGGAAGCATTTTCGACCGAGGATTATATATCGGAACATTTGTCAGCTCTTTCCGAGACGGAACAATCCATCATCATAGACCGATACATGATGAATAAATCATGGCGGTACATTCAGCAAGAACATCACTACGGAGAAGCCCATCCATATCGAATTGCTGAACGAGCAATCAAAAAACTTGCGGCAGTGTGGAAAGATGATAGTAAATGATAGATTTAAGTGTGCTATAATGGTATCATCAAAGATTACAGAGGTTGGCATCCTTGATGTTCTTCCTATCTCTTTCTCCAAGCCCGCCGTTGCAACACCTTTTCGGCGGGTCAGCACACAAAGCGTCTTGCAAAAGCACGGCGCTTTTTTCATAAAAAATAAAGCTCCAGGTGATAAATATGGCACGGGGGAATCCCAAAAATTTAATATCGAACGCCGAATTAACGCCCGAAGAGCGGGTAAAGAGTGCTCGAAAAGCGGGGAAAGCATCGGGGGAAGCACGCAGGAACAGGAAGACAATGAAAGAGGCTTTGTTGGCGATCCTCGATACACCCGGCGAAGACGGCATGACTTTGCGAGAATCCATCGTCGCCGCCATTGTCAAAAGAGCGAAGACGGGAGATATTACTGCTTTTACCACAATTCGTGACACCATAGGCGAGAAGCCTGCCGATAAACAAGAGATAGACAGTACTGTGCGCGTCGTAATGGATAAGGATACGGAGGATTTCAGTGGCTGAATTGCGTCTTGAAGCCCCGAACCCGAAACAGGCATAGTTCCTACGGGCACGAGCAAGGTTCATAGATTACGGCGGTGCGCGCGGCGGTGGCAAAAGTTGGGCGGTACGGGCAAAAGCATCCTTGCTTTCACTTCGATTTCCCGGTATTCGTGAGTTGCTGTTACGGCGTACATATCCCGAACTGAAAGAGAACCATGTTCTGCCGCTCCGAAAGCTGCTGAAAGATATCGCTGTGTACAAAGAGGGCGATAAAGTATTCGAGTTTCCGAACGGTTCACGCTTAAAGCTCGGTTATCTGGACAGCGAAAGCGATGTTCTTCAATATCAAGGACAGGAATACGACGTTATATTCCTCGACGAGGCGACGCAATTTACGGAATTTCAGTTTAACATCCTTACGGCGTGTTTGCGTGGTGCAAACAGTTTTCCGAAACGGATGTATCTGACCTGCAACCCCGGAGGCGTCGGGCATGCTTGGGTAAAGCGTTTGTTTATTGACAGACAGTACAGAGGAAGCGAAAATCCGGATGATTATGTATTCATCCCTGCACGCGTCTATGATAATAGGGCTTTGCTTGAGACCGATACGGGCTATGTGCAGATGCTCGAAAACTTGCCCGAAAATATGCGCCGCGCATGGCTGGAAGGGGATTGGAATGTTTTCGACGGACAGTATTTCCCGGAGTTCCGAGAGGATATCCATGTCTGTGAACCGTTCGCGATTCCCGACGGGTGGGTGCGCTATACCGCTATGGACTACGGCCTGGATATGTTAGCGCATTACTGGATAGCTATCTCTCCCGATAACATCGCATATGTGTATCGTGAGTTATATGAAGCGGGCGTAATCGTATCGGAAGCAGTGAAAAAGATACGGGAACGGGAAGAGCGCGGAGAGTTGATATATTCACGCATCGCTCCGCCCGATTTATGGAACGCACAGAGCTCGACGGGCAAGTCTACGGCGCTATTATTCGACGAAGCAGGACTTGCGCTTGATAAAGCGAATAACGACCGAATTTCGGGCTGGCTTGCAGTAAAGGAGCTTTTGAAAGCAGAGGAGCGATTGCAACCGGATGGGACGAAAGTAAAGACGGCGCGATTGAAAATTTTCCGTACTTGTCCGAACCTGATACGCACGTTGCCTCTTTTGCAGTATGACGAAAAAAAGATCAACGATGCAGCGACAGAGCCTCACGAAGTGACGCACGCGCCGGACGCGCTTCGATACTTCGCCATTTCGTGGACATATCCGGCGGCTCTGCCCGAAGAACAACAGCAAGAAGCATTGCCGTTTGCATTGCAGGATGGCCCCCGCGAGTACAAAGAAGAGTTCAGCGATGATTATATGAGCGCTATGTTTTTTGACGAATAAAGGAGTGTTTATGTTTGGTAAAACGAAAAAAGACGAAATGCCTATGCTGACGGAGATCGTTTCGCAGGCGTTTTCGGCGCAGGATGCGCGAATCAGAATTCAGGAAGAAAAGATACGCGCTTTAACAGAAGAGAATAAAAAACTGAAAGACTCGAATGAGCAGTTTTGGGATATTCTCAAGAAAATCGACGATAAACTCTCCGTTGTATATGGGGAGGTTTTCGGAGCTCGCGGAAACGATGTATCTATCAGCGATTGGAAATATGGGGAGGAAGATAAATGATAACGAGCCTCGAAAAAGGCTATAAGCCGCAAGATGTGGTCGGAGATATTATTGCCGAACATGGAAACGGTGTTGCCTTTCAGGATTCCATACAGCTGAACGATACGATCCAACGCTGTACCGATTTTTACGAAGGCCGGCAATGGGGCAACGTTACGGGCAAGACAAGGGCCCTGCCGCGTGCTACATTTAACATGACGGAAATGATCGTTAATAATAAAGTGGCCGGTATACTTGCGCAGCCGCTCAAAGTCGTGTTTCAATCGTCGGAAATGCCCGAACTCGCCAAAAAGCTGACGGATTTTCACGAGAGTATCGAAAAAGAGATGGCAATAGATGGATTGTACGAAGAGTGCGTGAACCGTGCGGCAATCGAGGGCTGTGCTTTTGTCCATTTTTATTGGGATGCGGAAGCCGTAGGCATAAGGGGCGAGTTCAAAGGCGGAATGCGCGGCGAAATGATCGAGGCTCGCGCCGTAACGGTGCAGAACCCGTTATGTGAGAATATCCAGCTGCAAAAATGGGTGATTATTGAAACCAGAGCGGAATGTTCGGCTGTACGGGCGATGTGCGAGGACAAAAGTCAGCGAGAGCTTATCAAGCCGGATGACAGTGACCTCACGAACGGCACGCTGATCCAGGAGCAGCAGGGCAGCGGCATGGTGACTGTCTACACACGTTATTTCCGTAAGGATAATGAAGTATATTTCGAGAAAGCGACAAAAGGGGCACTTGTCCAGCCCGCGCGCTCATTGAATCCGGATATTACCCGCAAAAAGATGAAAGAGCGGGACAAGGATAAAAGCGTCGACAGCGATACGACTTTGCAGGATAAACCTGAAAAAGAGCGGCAAAACGAATATCATGCGTACCTATACCCAATCGAAGTATATCAATATAAGTCCCGAAAATACAGCATTTACGGGCGCGGTGAAGTGGAACCGATCATCCCGAACAATCGCACTGTCAACTTTAATGCGGCGATGATGTCAAAATCGGTGGAAGATCAGGGGTTCGGAACGATCGTCGCAAAGGAAGGTGCGCTGCCGTACGGAGCGAAGATCACAAACGACCCGAGCAAGGTGCTTATCGACAAATATAAAGGCAGTGGGAACGGCTTTTATACGTTGAACAAAGCGCCGTTTAATGCAGCGGCATTCAATCTAAACGACAATATCATGACCATGACTCGCACGGTTACGGGTTCGACGGAGGTCATGACGGGCGAGGTTCTCGGTAAAAATCAGTCGGGAACAAGCATAGCTTATCTGCAGCAACAGGCCCAGAAGCCTATCGACAAACTGGCAAAGCGGTATAAAAAATTCCGCGAGCGTGTGGCACGCGTAGAGATGCAGTATTATGTCCTCGACTACGAAGACAAGGAGTACGAAACGGAAATCAGTGTCGAAGAATTGCGGGTCGCCGCCGAAATGCAGGTTCAGTCGGGTGAGATGACGAATGAAATGCTCGATCAGATCACAAAGCCTGAAAGGATAAAAGAAGTTTTTAACGGGAAAGAGTTCCGAAATATAGATTTCGATATAACAATCGAGGCGGGTGCTGCGTCGCAGTACAGCGAAATCGCATCGCTGCAGATCCTGGAAAATCTTTTGTCCGCAAAGTACATAGGTCTGCGTACTTTTTTGGAGATGTATCCGTCGACGCTTCTGCCGAACAAAGACGAGTTGCTTGAAAAACTGGATATGCAGGAGCAGTCGCAAGCAAATATCCTCGCACAGCAGCTTGAACAATCGCAGGCGCAGCTTGTGCAAGCACAGGATGTTATCAAGCGACAGGGTGAAATAGTAAATAATATTCTCGGTACGATTCAAGAGAACAGCAGGTTGAAAGCTGCGTTGGCGAAGCTCCAGGCGGAATATACGGCAAAGATAAATCAGGCGAACAGCGAGATACTTGCCGAGCGCGGAGCGGCGCAAACGATGGCCGATATGATACACGCAGGGGTAGCGCAAACACCCAATACTACCGCACGGCAATAGCGTAAAAATGCCAAAGGAGTAATAATGTCCGACGAGGAACAGAGAGCAGCGCAAACAAATGCCGAGGCCGCAAAGGCGGCCGAAGCCCCCGCAACACCCGCTGCGGTTGCGGAAGATGTAAACGACGTTCAATTCGAGGACAGCGGGGCGGCAGAGCCGCAAAAACAGCCCGCAGAGTCACGGAAAGAACAGAGCAGAGAACAGCGTGCGATGCACGCGCAGAAGCGCCGAGAGGCCGAACAGCGAGCGAGAGAGCTTGAAGAGGTAAAACGCCGGGCGAAGATGGAAGGCCTTAAAGAGGGCCTCGGAGGTAAAAATCCGTATACAGATTCGCCGATCGAGGATGATATTGACCTTCAAACATATCTCACCATGAAGGAGATCGAAAAATCCGGTGGCGATCCCGTCATGGATTACGCAAAATACTCGGCATCAAAGCGCAGAGAAGAGGCAAAAGCCGCCGCAGAAAAAGCGAAAGAGACGGACTGGTATGCCGTAGATCGTGTGGAGTTCAAAAAAGCGCATCCAGAAGTTACGGACGAGGCGCTGAATGAACTGTTACAGGATGAAACTTTTTCAGCTTTTGCGGAGAAAATGGTCGGCAAAGTGCCTCTGAAAGACATATACGAGAGCTACAACACGATACGCGACATTTTTGAAGGCGAAGCGCATGATAAAGCCGAAAGAATGTATGCCAAAAAATTGAGTTCACCTGCCTCTCTTGGTGAGCCCGGAGAATTTACTCCGAAAAAGCGCGTCGAAGATTTGACGGATGCCGAAATGGAAGACGCAATCGCCCGCGCGAAAAGGGGGGAATTAAAACATTTTTGATCAAGGAGATTTTTTATTATGGCAACCCAGACCACAGCAAATGTAAAAAGCACGGCAAAAGCGGCGGATAACTGGATCGACAACGCCGGTTCCACCACGCAGGTGGCGCTTGAAGCGCAGACTTTCTATGATAAGACGCTTCTCAAGCGTTTGGTTCCGAGCCTCGTATTTGCGAAGTTCGCGCAGAAAGGAGTTATTCCCCGTCACGGCGGGAACAAGATCAACTGGCGCAAATTCAACTCGCTCGCGCCCGCCACGACGGCCTTGACGGAAGGCGTGACGCCGGCAGGCAATGCGCTTACTATGGCGCAGGTGCAGGCAACGCTCAAACAGTACGGCGATTTCATCGAGTTTTCCGACGTCATCGACGTTGTAGGCATCGACCCCGTGCTGACCGAAGGCGCGGAAGTGCTCGGCGAGCAGGCGGGGCTGACGATCGACACCGTGATGCGCGACGCGTTCTGCAAGGGCACGAATGTGCAGTATGCGAACGGAAAGACGGCACAGACCATCGCTGCGGCCGACGTCATAAACGGTACGGATGTACGGAAGATGGTGCGCACGCTGCGAAAGAACAACGTGAAGCCCATCAACGGGTATTACATCTGCATCATCGACCCGGAGATCGCTTTCGATCTGCAGAACGATGCGGATTGGAAGACGGTCAACCAGTATAATCGCGGCGGCGAAGCGATCTACGAAGGCGAAATCGGCAAGCTGTTCGGCGTGAAATTCATCGAAACGACGAACCTCCTCATAAAAGAAGATCAGGGCGCAAGTTCTGCGTATGTTGACACGCATTGCGCGCTGTGCTTCGGACAGGGTGCGTTCGGTATGGCCGATGTCGAAGGGCAGGGTGCGACGAAACCTCGCATCATCGTCAAGCCCACGGGCAGTGCGGGCACGGCCGATCCGCTCAATCAGCGTTCGACGGAAGGCTGGAAGACGATGTTCGCCTGCACGATCCTCGACAATCTCGCTGTCGTGCGGTATGAATGTGCCGTTTCCGCTTAAAAAATCATAAAGGAGTTTTTTTATGGAGACAAAGGCTACGCGCCCGCAGAAGGCGCAGACAGAAGAGACCGTAACTAAAATTACGGATGCGGAGCTTGACCGCATGGCAAAAGTATTTGGGGACGAAGTCCGCAAAATGCCGAAGCGCATGATCAAAATTCCGCAGGTAGAGGGGGCGGAGCCTGTCGTCCCCGTCATTATCAACGGATATCAGTGGCGTATCAATCGCGGGGAACGCGTCGAGGTGCCCGAGATCGTTGCGCATGAGTTGGAACAGGCGGGCATTATTTAATGCCGGCAGCGGTGTGTATAAATTTTGTACACACCGCTTTATGCCGTTCAAGGAAATTAAGCGGGTTCAAATCCTGCAAACGGCAAAAGACAGGAGATATATAAATGACTGTTGCGGACATCAAAATTCAGACGCTGAAACTTATGGGGATAAATGATACGGATATTTCTCCGGAGATCCTGCCCGAATTGTATTCCGATGATAATTACAAAGTTTTTCTCTCGCAGATGCCTCCCTCAATCACGCGGGCATTGAACCGTATAAAATCTGCAGGCGTCATCCCGCAGCAGAGTTATACGGCAGAGACTCTCGCAGAAAACAAATATATTGCGAAATATGCTTTGAATGAGCTTATCTCCGATTTTTCTAAACTTCGCCGCGTAGTTGTCGAAAGCCAAAGCGGGTATTGCGGGAACTATCCATATACTTTTGAGGGGACAAGCGTCGTCTTGTTCAATTTACATAGGGGCAATACGGTCACTTTTCTGTATGAACCGCGTATGCCCGTCATAACGTCTGTGACGGATGACGCTACGGAGATCCCGCTGCCGGACGAGCTGGCAAGCATCATTCCTTATTTCGTTAAGGCTGATGTATATGAACTTGACGAACCGGAACTTGCGACGCAGTCGCGCAATATTTTTGAAGGTATGCTCGCGGAGTACTGGTCGCAAGAGCAGAATGTTGAGGCGGGGATAGACGAAGTATATTCACAGGGGTATTGAAATGTTCAGGCTTAATACCAACGTCGAAAAGAAGGATAGGAGTGTAGTTACATTGCGTGACTTCAAGGGGTTGGATACCGTGCATTCTCCTTTGAATTTGTCTTATAAGCACGCGACAGATATGCGCAATCTCATCAATCGCAACGGCGTGAACCGTAAACGGAAGGGGTGGAGGCAGGAAAAAGCCTTTACTGCCGGGGAAACGCCGGCGGGAACATGGAGTGGCGTCGTCGATTTTTCTGATGACGGGACGGATAAAGCGGAAATCGTTATTCATTTCGCTTATAATGCTTCCGGGGCGCTTTCCATTTCGGCGTATAAAACGGAAGCTGTCTCTTATACACATCTCCGAGCCCACGAGACTCGACGTCATCTCG
>ERZ1090879.1581-NODE-1583-length-12249-cov-34.290471_pt1 | contig 12249 bp, 14 predicted proteins | sample MGYA00478472_ERZ1090879 | MGnify/ENA primary metagenome ERZ1090879 (study PRJEB33644, sample SAMEA5815723) | chicken gut metagenome | biome: Chicken; feature: Gastrointestinal Tract; material: Caecum | place: Ireland | collected 2019-01-01 | study: A study of...
AATCAAAACTTCAAACGACAGAATCATTTGAGGCGGCAAGTGCAGAGTCAACATATATCAAAAGTAAGATGATAGTTGAAAACTTGCTTGAAGTTCAAGGTTGTACCGGAACAGCTATTCTTAATTTTGATTGGAATGATACATTATCTTCCATTGTGTTTAAGTTTGAAGATGGTGGGAATTTTACAACTGATTTGTTTAATCAGCTACACAGTGAAATATCAGCGTTCCTTGGAACAGATACTTGCTGGAGTGAGCAATACGGACTACACAAAGATGCACAAAGTGGAAATTATTTTTCTTGTTCATGGAGGGATGGTCTTGCTTGTGAAGTTTCCTTAAGCTGTTATTTTGATGATGTCGGAAAGCCAGACGGTGGTATGCTTCAATTTGAACGTACAGTTAGCGTCGAAAGTGCAAACCACTCTATTCCAACTATTGGGAGAAATGATGCTATCACTCAGAATGGCCTGAAAATAACTGGCACATATCACGCCGGTAGTAACCCCTATGTTGAAGGAACTGCTACGAACAATTCAGAAACAGCGGTCGAATTTGTCAGAGTAAAAATTTCTCTTTACGACAAGAACGACAAAGTAATTGATACTGCTTGGACTTACGCCGTTGGCGCAGAGGGGTTAGAACCAGGGGAGACAACTAAATGGATGGTATATTGTTCTGATGCAGAGGCAATTACAATCAGCATTATGGATTGATAGACTAAAAAAGTCTACCTTTGGAGACGGTAAGAAAGTAGCCTTGTTAAGCGTCTATCAAATACCCTGATTTACTTTCTGGACATATCCAAAAATTGAATGACTTTTCTGGAAACTTGAAGTGTGCAGATTGCGCCCCGCCTGTTAAGCTATAAGCAGAAACAGGAAAGGGGCGCTTTCTGATGGAAAATCGGACTTACTACTATGCCAGGGTATCCAGTAAAGAACAGAATCTTGACCGCCAACTTGCCGCCTTTGCCTCTCTAGGGGCGCAGGAGCGGGACATAATCACCGACAAGGAATCAGGTAAGAACTTAGACCGGGCGGGATACACGGCCCTTAAAACGGCCTTACTACGCCGTGGGGATACTTTGGTTGTAAAATCCCTTGACCGTCTAAGTAGGAACAAAGCGGATATTAAAAACGAGTTGCAATACTTTAAAGAAAATGGTATCCGTTTGAAGGTGCTGGACTTGCCCACAACGATGATTGAGTATCCAGCTGGGCAAGAATGGGTTCTTGAAATGGTAAATAATATTTTGATTGAAGTTTTATCCTCCATTGCCCAGCAGGAGCGGGAAACGATACGCCAGCGGCAGGCGGAGGGGATCGCGGCGGCAAAGATAAAAGGTAAGCACTTAGGCCGTCCAAGAGCCGTTAAGCCTGATAACTGGAATGAAGTAATAGAGCGGTGGCATATAGGGGAAATAACCGCCGTAGAGGCCATGCGGCTGACTGGCATGAAGAAAAGCACGTTTTACAAACTGGTTGGATAGGCAAACGACAAGGGCGGGGATATTGCACCCCGCCCTTATGTAGTTCAGTCTTTCCATCCACAAAGACACAGCAGGAGCAAGGCCAGTGGAGCGCACGCCATAGCAAGAGCGCAGATGAAAATACAGCAGATAAATTTTCCCATGGTAAACCGTCCTTTCAAACAATCACAAGTTTTTTCGTAGTCAGCAGATATGTACCCAACGGAGCCGTTATCAGCACCGCCGTACAATCCTGGTCAAGGGGTGTTTTTCCGCAGTAGGCCAGCCAGAGCAAGAGGCCGCTTACCAGAAGTAAGCACAGCCCCATTGCCCTTTGCTGGACGTACAAGCGGCGTCTGGTGGTGCGCCGCATGGGGTCAGCCCTCTATCATAGGTTGCAGACAATCGCCGCAGATAAGGCGGATAGGCTTGCCGGAGCGGGCGATATTGTGACAGTGGGGGCAGACATAGCGGTGGTTGTGGTTAGGCCGTGCGGAGGGCGTAGGCGCTCCACCTTCGGCGGCGGCATTACCCCCTGCAATGCGGATACCGTGATACTCGTTGCGGTTCAACTTGATTTCTTGAATATCGTTGTTCAATATCCAGTCGAGCAATTCATCAGACGGGCTTGTTATGCTCCACCCGTATTTCTCTGAACGGGTAACAGTCAGGCCGTGGGCTTCGGCTGTTCGCTTAAAATATTTGTTGTGGTAGGTTCCTCCACGGCTACAATCCTGGACGTGTGCAATTTCGTTGTTATACTGGTGACACATTTCGTGGAGCAAGGTACAGATAGTATATTCAATGGGGCGGTTCAGTGTCCCGGCGGCAATGTTAATTTCCTTATACCCTTCTCCTTTGACGCTCCATGCGTCGTATAGGGTGTAGTGTCCATAGCTACGGCTACTGCTCTGGATAGTGATAACAGGCCGGTCAAGTTCGCCATTGAAGAAGTCAGTATTCAGTTTGTCGTAGAGTTTTTCCAGATAACCGGCAAGGCGGCTGTACTTGGTTAATTCCTTCATGGTTACGCTCCCTTTTGTTCAAATAAATTGTTGTTGATTTTGAGGGAGCGGGCGGCTATACTGAATATACCCGCTCCCTCTTTGGTGAGTGTGGGTCAAGTCTCTTGCACTCTTGCTTTGGTCGGCGTGTTGTGCAAGGGGCTTGTTTTATGCGATAGAAAAGCGGCGGCTGGTAGACTGTTTGAGATACCGCTGATAAAGGGCGGCGTTCTCACGCTTAAGCGCGGTGGTATCTAGCCTGTTGGAAATGACGGTGGTAAATCTAGCGATATATTGACCGGCCTCCAATTCCTCCACGCCCCGGCTGTCCATCTCTTTCTTGATGGTATCTTTGAGACTTTCCACCTCTGCCTTGGCTTCTTCCAGAATGGTTTCCCATTCCTTGAGGGCTTCAATTTTGGAAATGATTTCGATACTGGACATATTCAACCTTCCTTTCATTCTTCTAGGTCAAGCGCCGGAGGGCTTTACGGCATAGCGTTCTTCTAAGTGCGTCACAATCTCCCGTATCCGGTTCCGGTCTTATCTGGTGGTCTTGATTCTATCGTCCACCTTGGCTTGACCTGTCGGGGTGTTCCCCTGGTGTGCTTTCAGTATATCAGTTAACTGATAGTTTGGGAAGATGGAATATTGCATAAAAGTAAACTGATATTTTTGTGAAACATATCAGTTTACTGATATTTATATTAGATGGTAAAATCTAATGGGGGTGATACCATGTCAACAGAAGCGCAAAAGAGGGCAAGCACTAATTACAATCGGAGACAAGACAATATAATGATACGTCCGACACAAGAGGTAGGGGCAACGATACGAGCCGCCGCCGCTAATGCTGGTCAGTCAGTACAAGCGTATGTCCTGCAAGCTGTTAGAGAACGTATGGAGCGGGAACAGGCACAGGCCGGGGGTGGTTTTGGTATTTCCGAAGTTGTCCAGCAGGATATTTCTTAGTAGTCGGTTCACCACATAAGCACGGCCCGATTCTACCTCTGGACTAATGGAAATCTAAATCGGTTTTGTTTATATCATTGGGTTGAACTACCTAAATCGGTTTGTTATAATGTTGCCGTAAGTTGAAAATGTCGCCGACAGAAGTTAAAGACACACTTACCCATGAGGCCATAAGAGCCTTGCGGGAAGTGTGTCTTTTTTCGTTCTGGATGGCGTGTACCTTGACAATGTGACATAGAGATATTGAGTTGCTAACAAGATGGTTGCCCCTCTGCGGTTAGGGGTGCAGGGACGGCCCCGCCGCTCCCCAGCCGCCCAGGGTACACCCCTTGCGGTTAGGAGCGGAAAGGGCGTGCTGATGTTCTCCTCCCAAGGGTGCAGTGCGCCGAGGAGCCGGGAACAATGCCCATCCAAAAAGAAAAGCGGCAGAGCCGCAGAAGGGAGGGAACAAAATGGAGCTTACGAACTATGACGATGTTTTGAAAATGATTTCGGAGGAAAATGAAGGAGAAAGCATGGATTCTATATGGTCTGGCTTTGAGTGCGATATATGCGACCAGGACGACATATATGGCCCATCCCTAATTACACTTGAAGCTAGCCGTGGTTCCAAGCATGACGGCGAGCGGGTAACGCTGAATGTATGTGGCGATTGTATGGACTGGATTTATGACCGCATTATTGAGCGAGCAGGTAAGCCAAAACGGATAACGCACTGGTAAGAAGGATGGCTTAACCACGCCGTTTTTGAATCGTAACCACACAAACAAATCATAGTTTTATATTGATGGGAGTTGGGATTATCGCAGACATAATAATTGTGGACAGCATTATGGGGAGCGGAAAGACAACCGCTATGCTGGAAAAAGTCAATGAGGATTTGGAGGGCAACTATATCTATGTAACGCCATACTTATCCGAAATTGACCGAGTAATTGAACGAACACAACATCGGTTCAAACAGCCTTACAATACAGGAAGCGGAAAACTAACTAATTTCCATAAATTGTTGGCTTCTGGGGAATGTATTGTTACAACACACGCCCTCTTTCTTACGGCAACGGCGGAAACAGTGCAGCTTATCCACGAGGGAGATTATACGTTGATACTGGATGAAGCCATTGACATTTTCCAGGAATATAACGAAGTTGTGAAATCTCTCGATAACAAGGCAATTACAAAAGAAGATGTACGTTGGCTAAGGCAGGAGGGCTATATTGCCGTATCTGATAACTACCATGTGGAGTGGAGCGGCGCAATAGTAGACGGTTTTCACTATTCAGAAGTAGAGCGGCTTGCCAAAAGCGGTAATTTGCGTTGCATTGACGATACACTGTATTGGGAGTATCCAGTGGAAGTGTTTACAGCATTTAAGCACATATATATTCTCACATATCTTTTCGAGGGCAGTATGCTTGCGGCGTATATGAATGTCTATGGTCTGCCCTATACAAAGTGTTCCGCAGAACGCACCGAGGACGATAAATTCCAGTTGTGTCCATACGATGATTGCGAAGAACGCAAGAGTGCGCTGGCCTCTCTTATAAATATTTACTCCGGAAACTTGAACCGCATTGGGAGCAAACCAAACGCATTTTCTGTGAGTTGGCTAAAGGGTAGAAGTGCAGAACAAATACGAGTAATTCAAAATGCCATGAGGAATTACAAGATGCTGGTGAAAGCCCCCACCGACAGCGTAATGTGGACTACCACCAAACAGCACAATATTTATAAGAAGTTGGAAAAGACAAAAGGATTCAAGTATATCCGACAACTTACCGCCGAGGAGCGGAGATTACCAGATGAAAAAAAGCGAAAACTACAATGCTTTGTTTCCTGCACGGCTAGAGCGACAAATGACTATTCAGAACGCACTACGCTAATATATCTGTTAAATCGTTACCTTCCCCCAGAAATAGAAAAGTACTTTTCACGCAGGGGAAGCCCCATAGACGAAGAATGTTTTGCTATAAGTGAATTATTGCAGTGGATTTGGAGAAGTGCTATAAGAAATGAACAAAAAATTAACCTATATATTCCATCGTACAGAATGAGAAGATTGCTATTTCGCTGGCTTGGGCTTGACGAGGCTTTGTACCACCCCCGTACAAAGAAGGTGTTAGAAAAGGCTTTGTTATGAGCTTTTCTAGCCTGTTTTCTTAATAAGAGAACAAGTAAAAATAAGGTCAATAAAGAGGTGTCTATGTGATAAAAAACACGAGTTCACAGGAGAGCAATACGAGGAAGATTGAGATTGTAGATGGGAAAATCATCTACACGCTAAAACTGGATGGCGTACAGGATTATCTGACTTACAACCAGACTTTATATGAAATTTTGTGCCTGGACAGATTAAGGCCGTTTCGTGATGATGGCCGATTGAGGATAAAAATCTATAATCATGGAACAGACCAAAATATGTACCTGTATGATTTAGCGATTGCTTGTTACATGGGAATGGTTAATACAGAAACATTTCTTGAAGATATGCAAGGCTACTTTGAGTTTAAGGAAAGGTATGGGCTTAGTGCTGACCATCTGGACAACCATATAAGGAATAATACGACGCTTAATCTGTCTCTTATGAAACGAACGACAAATAGTCAAAAAAGCGATATAACAGCAAGGGTAGAAAAACCATCTGCAATTGTTGCTTGCTACGTTAATGGGCGTTATCTGGTACATTACGAGAGCCATAATGTTACTTGTGGCCTTATGGTAGGCGTTCTAAATAGGCTGCTGGGTGGAAGTGGAAAACCTCTGATTGTTGGAAATCCGAAGTTTGATGTTCTCCAGCGTTTCAGGTGTGAAGATGCTGACACTTTTGTAAAATGCCTCAACAGTATCGTAAATAGACGAATTACCTTTATGGGGAAAGATATAGTATTGCCCATGAGAGATAACCGGAGAAAATGGCGCTCAAACAATAGCGGCAGTTATACAGAGAATGTCTTGGAATCAATTAAGGCGCAGGAAGTAGTTGCATCTAATCCAATAGAGGCTTTTCAATTATTTGAATAAGCTGTCAACATTTTGTTTTCTGGACAAGCAATGATTGTGCCACAACGGCTTATCAATTTGAAAATCAATGATTTTGTCCAGAGAAATGCTGATGGTTAAGGACTTTTGAGGCTTTATCCGAAGAAATGAAGAAATCCCCCATATTATTGGGTGTAGAGCCGCCACGCCGGAAGCTGGCGCAAAATAAATCGCTTTGACCATTTGAACCACTTGACTTATTTTGCCGCTGTTAAGTGGGACGTATCCTCGCCGAAGGCAGGAGAGCGGGTTGGAGTGATAACCAGATTGAAAGGCTATTTTAGCATGATAGAGGTATATCGCCCATATACTCTTACCAGAGAGGGGGCGTATCCTACGAGGAAGAACAGCGTGGAGGTCAAGTATACCTTTGTCAATCCAAACAGTGAAAACAAGGCAGTTGAAGATATTTTACGGCAAATCATTTTTGAAAAGCTACTGGCAATGTTGGATTCACCTTATCACAGCGCAAGTGAAAATTAAATACTAACTCATACCACGGGGATAAGGGCCGACAAGCCTTTATCTCCTTTGCTTTTTATGCTATAATCCGATGTGGATATGAGTTGGTTGATGAAAGGAGCAACCAACAATTTGAATATAGTAGCTTATTGCCGTGTGTCCACGGACAAAGAAGAACAGGTAGACAGCCTGGAACACCAAAAGCAATTCTTCGGGGAGTATGCGCAGAAAAACGGTCACAATTTGCGTAAAGTGTATGCAGACGAGGGGATTACAGGAACAAGTCTGCGGAAGCGAAGTGAATTTCTGCGGTTGATGAAAGATGCCAAACTTGGATTGTTTGAGGCCGTAGTCGTGAAGGACATTTCCCGTTTTGCCAGAAATACCGTTGATTTTTTGCAAAGTATCCGAGAGTTAAAAGCATTAGGTATCAATACCATGTTTATTACAGCGAACATGGAAACTTTTTCGGATTCTGAATTTGTTCTTACCATTTTCGGGGCTATGGCGCAGGAGGAGAGCGCAAATCTATCCAAGCGGGTAAAGTTCGGAAAGAAGATAAATGCCCAAAAAGGCAGGGTCCCGCAGAGGATTTTTGGCTATGACCGCATTGATAATTTTACCCTTGTGATAAACAGCCAGGAGGCACAAACGGTAAGGGAAATTTACCGGCTTTACCTGGAAGAAGGGCTTGGGTGTCGGACTATCAGCTTGCGGTTAAATCAAAGCCAGCGCAAAACCAAGTTTAAGTGTGACTGGAATCCCCGAGCAGTTCGGCGTGTGCTGACCAATTCCATCTATTGCGGCCATTATATCAATCATAAGTATGAGATAGCGGACTACCTAACCGGGAAACAAGTACATATACCAGCCGAAGAGCACTTCCACCACGAAAGACCGGAGTGGGCCATTATTCCGCCGGAGGTATTTGAACAGGCGCAGGCACAGCTAAACCAACGCCGGGCGCAGTATGATAGCGGGGAGCCGTTTAGAGGGGCCAGGTACAGTACGAAGCACCTATTCAGCACCCTTATCAAGTGTGAGCACTGCGGACGCTCTTTCTGCCAGAAACATTACACCTACAAGAACACTCGCATATATTGGAAATGCACCACAAATGACCAGTTCACCGCTGAACGGTGCGACAACAATATAACACTGAACGAAGCGGAACTCCTAACAGAGATACAGGTGTATTTTACATCCCTTATTCATGACAAGGGCAACTTCATTTCTGGAATACTGTCCGACATAGAAAAGCGTCTTTCCAGTGGGCAATCTTCGGATGATAGGGTCAAAATTGAACGGCGGCAGAAATCTTTACTGGCGAAAAAAGAGCGATACCAGGAAATGTACGCCAATGAGATTATCACAATGAACGAACTAAAAAAGCACACTGCAAGCATCCTTGAAGAATTGGAGTCACTGGACTATGACTTAAAGCAATATGAGCATTTCCTGGCGGTCAAAGAGGATTCAGGCCGTTTTGTGGAACAGTACATACAGGAGATTGAGCGGTTCTTGCAGTTGGAAACCGTGACAAATGTGGATTTACGCAAGATTATTGACCATATCAGCGTTAATAGAGACGGAAATGTCCGCATTGTCCTAAAGAAACTGGATGACCTGGATACCTTTTGACCATTTACCTATTTGGTGCGGATAGTGGAAATAACCGCCCACAATTAGATAAGAACAACCAACTCATATCCAATGTTCTTTTAAGCGTATTGTTATGAATCGTTGAGCTATCAAAGACTGATAACAGTATACTATACTTTTGCCCATGAGAAAAGCCGGTGCCTCTATGCACCGACTTCCTCTTGTATTAACAGAGTTCAAAAATTGAATTGACCCATGCAACTGCTTCTCCCCTGGCAACGGGGCGGTCAGGGTCTATCTCCGAAACATCTTCAATCCAGCCATAGGAAACGGCGGTTACAATGCTTGGATACGACCAATGGCCTTGATAGGATACCCATGGCATAGGGGCAGTTTTCGCCTCTACAAAGCGTGTCAGCATGGTTATCAGTTCCCCGGAGGTCAGGGTATCGTCTGGACGGAAGAAACCGTTATAGCCGCTTACAATGCCCGCAGAGGCCAGAGCGGAAACAGCAGCATAGTACCATGTGCCCCGCTCCACGTCGGAAAAGGTATCATAATCACCGGACAGCATAGCCACGCTTGCGGGAGTTAGGGAGCGGTACAGCAGAACGGCAATTTGCGCCCTGGTTATGAGGTCATTTTCGTGTGCTTGCCCATCTCCATATCCAGCGAGGAACAGAGGGACAGCGGGGTCAAGAACAGCGTCGCCGCAGGACAGCACCAGCTTAACAGGTTCCGTTATTTCTATCGCCGGGGTATCGCTGTGGCTGGGCCGGTGCGGCCTGGAAGGGGCGGGGGTATCTTCATCGGAGGTATCCGGTTCCGGGTCTTTGGAGTGTTCGGGTTCTTCCGGTTCATCTGATTCATCGGGGCTGTCCGGTATATCTGGCTTATCAGGGGTACCAGGGTCAGAAGGTTTAACAGGTTCGGGGTCAGATGGAGTGTCGGAGGAATCCGGCGTGTCCTGTTCCGGCGGTATCGGTTCGGGTTCTGGTTCTTCTGGCAAATCGGAGGCAAACACAAACTTTGCTCCGAAGTGGGTATCAACCTTTTCTATGGAGAGGCTTTCCCCTAAAAATACTGCGTTGTTCTCCGGGTCAAAAGCATTTTCAAAGTAGTCAGCATAATACCCCACGGGGTCATTTTCCGTATAAATAGAATCCATGCCGTTTGTATAGGAAATGGACAGCGGCGTGTTGCTGGGGGCGTAGATGTCGCTTGCGCCCATTGCCCCCGTATTCCCAAAGATAAGGGAATCAACAATTTCTAACTTTCCATCGGTGGAAATACCGCCGCCTAGATTAGCATTGTTGCCTGTAATCGTGCAGTTATATAGTAGTCCAGAACCGGTATTGCTGATATAAATACTTCCACCAACACATGGACGGTCAACCTCCACCCCAGCTTGATTATTGGAAATTTGGCTGTTTCTAAGTTCCAGTTGCCCCATGCAGAGGATAGCGCCGCCGTTTCCGGCAGAAGTATTGTCGGTAAAGGTACAGCTTTCAATGATAGCCGTGCTGTTTGAAGATAATTCAATCCCCGCCGTCCGTCTGCCTGTATTGTCGCTGAAAGTGCAGTTGCTAACTGTGGCGGTCACAGCGGACAGAATAACAGGGCGGTTTGTGGAAGCAAAGTTTGAGATATTGATATTGGACATTTCAAATTGTCCAACAATATCGTCAAGTGATGTGTGGTTTACAACAATGGCAGAGAGGGCCGCCCCCTGCCCGTCAAGGTTCAAATTTTGAATGGTAACGTCCTGTTCGGCAAAACTGGAAACGGTCAAAAAAGTTCCAGCGGTAAAGGTGTCGCCTGGAATAAGCGTAATCACTTTTTCTGTATCGCCGATAACACAATTTTGGTCAATGTAAATTTGGTTGTTTAAAGCTATTGTATCTCCAGATTCAGCGGCATCAATAGCGGCAAGCAGTTCTTCCAGGGTAGTAACTTCCGGTATCTGTGGGCTATCTTCTGTGGGTTCCGATACAGGCGGCGGGTCAGTGGGTGGAGCATCATTTTCCAATGTGGCGTAGGCCGTGAGGGGCAATGCAGAGAGCAACAGGGACAGTGAGAGCATGAACGACAGTAGGGATTTTCTTCTCATTGGACAGCGACCTTTCCTATTTTTTGGAGCGTAACAGGTTGACCATATTTTTGATTGCCGCTGTTTCTTCCACTGTCAGACCGGAAACATCTACAAAGTGCCGGTTATCTACACAAAGCAGGAAATCCGTGGAAACGCTGAACAGGTGCGCCAGACTGATAAGGGTATCATAACTTGGATAGCGTGTGCCGTTTTCATAGGCAGAGAACGCCGAGCGGGTCACCCCCACATGGTGGGCGACTTGTGCCTGTGTCATGCCCCGCTCCATGCGTAGCTGTTTCAGCCGAGCCGCAATCTGCAAATAGGCCATTTTGGTATACCTCCCTAAAGATACCGCAAATGGCGCTTCTTTTGGTGTCACGGTATGACGCATCTTGTAGCAACGGGGTATCAGCACAAATCAAACACGATTTGCGGATTTTTGAACTTTATCCGACAAGGAAAAATTGAAGTTTGAGCCGCTGATTTTGAAGTGTGCGTTGGCATTGGTGGATGGTAAAATCAAAGTATGGACGGACGCATAGAACGCAAGCACCACCATAGGAGCGGGGGCGGTTTTCCGCCCCTGTTTCTATTACTTGCAGAGGGGGTGAGAAATGATGAAGAAAACATTGACCGTCAGCGATTTCAAGAAATACTGCGAAAAGGAACAATTTACCCGTATTATCTACCACAGTGAAAATCAGGAGTGGTATCAGTGTGCAGACCCCTGTAAGGTCGAGATGGCCTTTCCGGCCATGGAGATATATGAGAATCCAAACATACTTTACTTGAAGTCAGGGAAAAACGTTTTGTACCTGGACAGGATACAGTGTGTTAAAGTCGATACGGAATCCAGTGTGTTAGGCACGATAGTCGCCGTGCTATGCGGCGATTTTGGGGCAAAGCACTATGACCGGGCCTATACGCTGGTTTTCCAGAAGTAGGCAGAAAAAGACCGTCCTGCAACAAACAGGGCGGTCTTAATCGTTCTTTGGATTGTCCTCCATGTTGTCGAGCGCAAATTGTATACACTGATTCAGCAGTTCATTCCTAGATATACCAATTTTAGCCGCTTTATCGTCAATCTTTTCTAAGACTTCCGAAGAAATCCGCATGGATATAACTTCTTTTTCAAACTTCCTGGGTGTAAACTTTGCCATATCGCCGCTACCCTCCCTCTTGCTAAATTGTATCTTTTCTGATATGCTAAAACTATATTCTAAAAGCAATATCTAAAAAAGAATACTTTGGAGGGCTGTTACAGAAATGAAGCGAAGCATATTCATTGCCTGTATGTGCATGACGATACTACTTTCTGGCTGTGGAATTTCCAGCAACGAAACGGATTCTTCCAATAGGCAGGATGCAGAAAACGAATTTCAGGTGTCAAATATAGTGGATAGTAGCTTTGAGGTTGTCAGCGATAATGAAAATGATGCCTCCAGCAACGGGACTGATTGGAGCACCTATGAGCCAGCTTATATTGGCAGTTTACCTGTTGGGTGCGTGTTGGTTCCAGATGCAACACCTGATAACGTGTCTGCTTGTTTGCAATCAAAACTTCAAACGACAGAATCATTTGAGGCGGCAAGTGCAGAGTCAACATA
>ERZ1090879.1582-NODE-1584-length-12249-cov-7.505823_pt1 | contig 12249 bp, 10 predicted proteins | sample MGYA00478472_ERZ1090879 | MGnify/ENA primary metagenome ERZ1090879 (study PRJEB33644, sample SAMEA5815723) | chicken gut metagenome | biome: Chicken; feature: Gastrointestinal Tract; material: Caecum | place: Ireland | collected 2019-01-01 | study: A study of...
CGAACTTGCGGCCCGCCGGGGCGGAATGCAGCGGGATGTAATGGAACACCGCCAGAATCCCGTGATCCTTCAGGTACTGGATCAGCGCCGTGCGCTCCTCCAGATCCTTGCACTTGAGGTAGAACATGTGGGCATTGTGCACGCAGTCCGCCGGAATGGTCTGCACTTCCACCTTGCCCGCCTCCACCAGCGGCGCAAAAGCCGTGCGGTAAGCGTTCCAGGAAGCCATGCGGTCGTTGTTGATGTCATCCGCGTGGAGCAGCTGAGCCCACAGATAAGCCGCATTCAGTTCGCTGGGCAGGTAGCTGTCGCCGAAGTCCACCCAGGTATACTTGTCCACCTGGCCGCGGAAAAATTTGGCCCGGTTGGTGCCTTTTTCACGCAGGATCTCAGCCCGCTCGTTGTAGTCGGGATTGTTGATGACCAGCGCACCGCCTTCGCCCATGGAGTAGTTCTTGGTTTCATGGAAAGAGTAGCAGCCGAAATCGCCGATGGCGCCCAGCGCCTTGCCTTTGTAGGTGCTCATGACGCCCTGGGCGGCATCCTCCACCACCATCAGGTTGTGACGGCGGGCAATATCCATAATGGTATCCATCTCACAAGCCACGCCCGCATAGTGCACGACCATGATGACCTTGGTTTTGTCCGTGATGGCCGCTTCGATCTTGGTTTCGTCAATGTTCATGGTGTCGGGCCGGACATCCACAAACACCAGTCTGGCCCCCGCCAGCACCGCCGACGTGGCCGTGCTGGAGAAAGTATAGCTGGGCAGAATGACCTCATCCCCGGGCTGCAGCCCGCACAACAGCATGGCCATATCCAGCGCGGTGGTACCGCTGGTCGTCAGCAGCACCTTCTGGGCGTTGAAGCGCTTTTCCAGCCAGGCATTGCACTGCTTGGTAAAGGAACCGTCGCCGCAGATCTTGTGGGAGTCGATGGCCTGCTTCACATATTCGATCTCGTCCCCGACGCAAGGGGGTACATTAAACGGAATCATAGGTAAGCCTTCTTTCTTGGGCTGATATTTGACAATTATAAGTAGTATAGCATATTCGGGCCGATTCTACAACCTTGCAGTCCCGCAAAATCAGTCCTTGACGCGTGCTTCGTTGTAGGCCCGCAGCATGAGTACCGCGTACCAGAGCAGCAAAACGCTGAACACAACAAAGGCCCCCGAAGAGATCACCGTCGGCAGCCCCAGAAGCCGGGAAACGGTATAGACGGCCAACGGCACCATGGCAACGCCCGGCATCAGGCGGTGGGGCTGCCCGGCCTGGCGCAGCATCAGCACCGTGGTCAGCAGCAGGACCCACAGGTCCGCCGCCCGCAGCAACGGCATCAGCCAGGTCCAGACCCCGCCGGTCTGACTGCCGCACAAAATCAGTTCCAGCACCAGCTGCACCGTCCCGCAAACCAGCGGCAGCACGGTGCGGCGGCAGATCAGCAGGTACCCCACCACGGCCAGCACCGTAAGGGAAAGTTCCTGCAGCTGGGTGTTCTCCGGCACAGCCAGCAGGGCCCGCCCCGCCGCCGAAATTCCGATCAAAAGGTAGGCCAACGCCAAACGATTGCGCTTATCCATCGTATTCTCCTGTGCAAATTTTGTTGATTTTCCTAATCATAGCACGAACCGACAGGGCTTGCAAGGCAGCCGCTGCCGGCGTATAATAAGTTCTATTCCCATTTTGGAAACGAGGTTTTTGGCATGGAATTTTCCCGTCGTTTGGATTTATTCGGTCCCGAGATCTTTGCCGCACTCAACGACAAAAAGGTTGCGCTGGAGGCCGAGGGCCGTCATCTGTATAACCTGAGCGTGGGCACGCCGGATTTTGCCCCGGCACCCCATATCAAGCAGGCGCTCATCGAAGCCGCCGGGGAGGACGAAAACTGGAAATACAGTCTGCGCGATCTGCCGGAACTGCTGGACACCGTCTGCGCCTACTACAAGCGCCGCTTCGGCGTAGATACCATCACCCCCGACCAGGTGATGAGTTTTTCCGGCAGCCAGGACGGCATCGGCCATCTGGGGCTGGCGCTTTGCAACGACGGCGACGTGGTGCTGCTGCCCGATCCCTGCTACCCTGTCTTCATGACCGGCTGTATGCTGGGCGGCGCCAAGCCCTGGTACTATCGCCTGACCAAAGAAAACCATTTCCTGCCGGATGTTTCCTCCATTCCCGAGGAAGTTGCCCGCGCGGCCAAGCTGATGCTGGTGAGCCTGCCTGCCAATCCGGTGGGCAGCATCGGCACGCCGGAACTTTACGCCGAGATCGTGGATTTCTGCCGCAAATACGACATTCTGCTGGTACACGACAACGCCTACAGCGACATTATTTTTGACGGCGCCCACGGCGGCAGCATCTTCAATACCCCGGGTGCCGAGGAATGTGCGGTGGAATTCTTCAGCCTGAGCAAGAGCTTCAACGTAACGGGCGCCCGTATCAGCTTCCTGGTGGGCCGTCCCGACGTGGTAGCCGCCTGCAAGAAACTGCGCACCCAGATCGACTTCGGTATGTTCCTGCCTGTGCAGAAAGCCGCCATCGCCGCCATGACCGGACCGCTGGACGGTGTGCAGCGCCAGTGTGCCGAGTATCAGCGCCGCCGGGACGCCCTGTGTGGAGGTCTGCGCAGCATCGGCTGGAACGTGCCCGACAGCCACGGCAGTATGTTTGTGTGGGCTCCCATTCCCGCCGGGTATGAGAGCAGCATGGCATTCTGCCTGGAACTGATCGAGAAAGCCAACGTCATCTGCACCCCCGGTTCCAGCTTTGGTCCCAGCGGTGAGGGCTATGTACGTTTTGCCCTGACGATGCCGGTGGAAAAAATCCAGCAGGCTGTGGCAGCCATCGCCGCCAGCGGCATGATCCGCTGATTCAAATTTTGCACAAATATACAAAAATTCCCCGCCGTTACCATTCAACGGCGGGGAATTTCTGTGTTTTCAGTTGAGCTGGCCGTTTTCTCGCACGGCAGCGCGGAGTTCCTTCTGCAGGGCAGGGGTCATCTCTACCTTTTTCAGCATAGCTGCCAGCAGTTCCGGGTACTGGCTGGACGGCAGCTGCTGCGAAACGACCTCCGCAAGATATTCTGCATGCGACATGGCCGGTTCAAAGGTACGCGCATAGGTCTTGCCGCTGCGCACAAAGCCTACCTCTTTCAGTACGCCTTTTTCCATCAGGCTGTTCAGCATAGAAAAAATGGAGCGTTCCTTCCATTTCCGATCCACACAGGTGGAAACCACCTCGGTCTGGGCCATCGGGTGGTCTGCCTGCCAAAAAATTTCCATGATCTGCTGTTCACTTTTCGTCAGATGCACGACAGTCTACTCTCCCTCACTATATAATATTATCACTATATGATATTAAGATAGTATCTGCTTTTGATTGAAATGTCAATGCATTTTGAACAAATTTTATCTCCCATTATTGTTATTTAATAATTTTTTCATATTCCTTCACATTTCCGTCACACGCATATAACATTGCCGTATTTCGTCGATATACCGAATGTTTATTCCGTATTTCTGTATAATATTCTTTTTTGTTTTCCCCACGGATTTTCACCATTTTTTCATCAAAGCACCCCTATATGAATCCATTTTTGCACACCCTTTCGCATGGACTTTTTGCTCATACCTTATTCGGTACAAGTTTTGTTTTTCCACCGCTGGGAAAGTGTTTCCAGCGCCCGTTTTTCCAACCGGGAAACATAGCTTCTGCTGATGCCCAGCCGGGCGGCAATCTCCTGCTGGGTCTGCGGTGCCCGGCCGTCCAGTCCGTAGCGCCGGGTCAGCACCTCCTGTTCCCGCCGGGGCAGCGTTTCCACCAGCTGACGCAGCCGCGCTGCGTCGGCGCGCCGCTCGCAGTCATCCTCCATGACAGCCGGGTCGGGCAGTGTATCGGCCAGCGTCAGCTGCCCTTCGCTGCCTTCCAGCGGTTCCTGCAGGGAAAGCAGCGTTCCTTCCCGGCGTGTGCGGCGCAGTTCCATCCGCAGTTCATTTTCAATACACCGGCTGGCGTAACTGGAAAACTTGCTGGCACGGGCCGGATCAAAGGTATCCACCGCTTTGATGAGGCCGATGGTTCCAATGGAGATCAGATCATCCTGCGCGGCGGTGGCTGCGTAGTACTTTTTGGTCACATGGGCTACCAGGCGCAGATTGTGCCGGATCAGCCGATCCCGCGCCCGGGCGGCGTCCTCGCCCCCCGCCCGTAACGCCGCAAAGGCTTCCTTCTCCCGCACAGGCGAAAGCGGCCGCGGAAAGGAACCGCTTTCGAGATGCAGCATCAGATACAGCACATGCCCGGCCGCAGCCTGCAGGAACAGGCTCAGAATCTCGAACATACCCCCACCCCCTGCCCCAAGGTATGCAGAAGGCGCCGCGCTTATGCGCCAAAAAAGGACAGGACCTGCACATTCCGCTTTCCGGCATCTTGCGATTGCGGGACCTGCACATCCGGGCAAGGCGCGCTTTTTTGTGCCGGCAGAACGTCGCTTCGTTTGCACTTGTACATTTTTTTCGCTATACTGATAGCAAACAGAGAAAAATCCTCGGGTGCTCTCTGCAGTGTATATTCCAACTGCAGGAGTGCGTCGGGAAAGGCAGGACATCGTATGATCTTTTATTTTTCCGGCACCGGCAATTCCCGATGGGCGGCGCAGCAGCTAGCCGTACAAACCGGCGACCGGGCGCAGGACATTGCCCGGCTTTGCACCGCTCCCGACTATACCGCCGAGGGGCAGATCGGGCTGGTGTTTCCCGTGTATGCCTGGGGCGCACCGGAACCGGTGCTGACGTTTGCAAAAGCTCTGCCCACTGCGGATGTTTTCTCCTTTGCCGTGGCAACCTGTGGTTCAGAGGCCGGGCACTCGCTGAAAAAGCTGTCCAGAGTCTTTCCGCTGCAAAGCAGCTACAGTCTGATCATGCCCAACAACTATATTCTCGGTGCCGACGTGGATGACGAAGCCACTGCCCGTGCCAAGATTGATGCCGCCGAGAAGGAACTGGCCGTCATCGCGCAGGAAGTGGCCGCCCGCCGCCCGGTGTACCGGGTTGCCGAGGGCAGCATACCGGTGCTCAAATCCGGTATTGTGAATTTCGGGTTTAACAAGTTTGCCCGCAGTACCAAAGCGTTTTATGCCACCGGTGCCTGCAACAGCTGTGGTCGTTGTGCGCAAAACTGTCCGGCCGGCACCATCCGGCTGGAGGCCGGGAAACCGGTGTGGGGCACTGCCTGTTACCAGTGCCTGCGCTGCCTGCACGAGTGCCCGCAGCAGGCCATCCAGTACGGTAAGGGAACCGAAACCAAAAGCCGCTACACCATCGGACTGTACCGGCAGGCATGACGCCCATTCAGGGAAAAAACACCCGGACCGCAGTCCGGGTGTTTCTTTGGTTCTGGTTGTCCGGAACCGTACCGTTATTTCAGCGCAGCGCCATCGCGGAAGGCATTGCCCACCTTGTCGCCCAGTTTGCGGTAGGCATTGTGGATAGGGTCAAAGGTGATGGGCTGCAGCTTGTCGGGATCGATCCTGCCATCGGCATCCAGCACCGCTTCGTCGGCGCTGACATTGACGATCTCCCCCACCAGGCGGCAGCTCTCGGGGTCATAGCTGACCAGGCGACATTCCACCGTCATGGGCAGTTCCTCAATGACCGGGGCATCCACAAAGGCCGAGGGTGTGGTATGCCAGCCCGCCTTTTGCAGTTTGTCGGCCACCGTGTTGCCCGAGGCGATCCCCACATAGTCGCAGGCTACGACTTGGTCTGCCGTGGCCATGCTGACGGTAAAAGCCTTGCGGGCCAAAATGTTCGCCGTGGTCTTGTGCCCCGCGCTGATGCACAGGGACAGCTGGGTGTCGTCACTGATGCCGCCCCAGGCGGCGTTCATGGCGTCGGGTGTGCCGTCCTCGCCGTAGGTAGCCAGAATGAACACCGGCTGCGGGTAGGTCCAGGGTTTTGCACCAAAATTTTTACGCATAGGGAAAAACCTCCTGTTGTTCAGTTTTGGGTTTCCGCGCTGCCGTGGGACTGTCTGCGCGCATCCACCATCTTCACAAACCATTCTACCATATTTGGGTCCTGATGGGAGAAAAATGCGCTTTGTTTTTTATCCAGGCCGGCAATGACCGCCATTTCCTCATCGGTCAGGGCAAAGTCAAACACGTTCAGGTTTTCCTGCATCCGTTCTTTGTGGGTAGACTTGGGAATGACCACCACACCCCGCTGCAGATGCCAGCGCAAGACGACCTGGGCCACGGTCTTGCCGTACTTCCGGCCGATGGCAGCCAGCGTCGGGTCCTGGAACAAACCGCCCCGGCCCTCTCCAAAAGGCGCCCAGGCTTCGGGCTGTGCATGGTATTTTTCCATCCAGCTCAGGGCCTCGGTCTGCTGGTGATAGGGGTGGATCTCCACCTGGTTCACCATGGGCGCAATCCGGGCAAAGGAGGCCAGGTCCACCAGCCGGTCGGGATAGAAGTTGGACACCCCGATAGCCCGGAGTTTTCCCGCATCATAGAGATCCTCCAGCGCGCGGTAGGCCCCGTAGTAATCGCCAAAAGGCTGATGCAGCAGCACCAGGTCGAGGTAGTCGGTCTGCAATTTATCCATGGATGCCAGCACCGACGCCCTGGCCGCCTCGTAACCGTAATGTTCCACCCAGACTTTGGTCGTCAGGAAAATTTCCTGCCGGGGCACACCGGATTTCCGGATGGCACTGCCCACCTGTTCCTCGTTAAAGTAACTCTGGGCTGTGTCCAGTGAGCGGTATCCCACCGCCAGTGCGTCCAGCACACAGCGTTCACATTCCTGCGGCGTCACCTGGTAAACACCGTATCCCAACATCGGCATCTGCACCCCGTTGGAAAGTGTTGCATACTTCATTTTTCTTTCCTCCAATCGGTAATTTGGGCAGGCGCCCCTTGCAGCAAGCCGGCGTCTGTGGTATGCTCAGTGTAGCATCCGGTTGTTACTACCGGTCAAGCCCTGTTTTGTGAATTTTGCGTGAACGTTCCGGGAGGCGATACCATGCTCTATTCCATGAAAACGGTCTGCGAAAAGACCGGCATGACCTATGAGGCACTGAAATTTTACTGCAACCAGGGGCTTGTCCCCAACGTCAAGCGGGATAGCGCCAACCGGCGGGTGTTTGACGAGCGGGACATCGCCTGGATCGAAAGTCTTGGCTGCCTGAAGCGCTGCGGGCTGAGCATCCAGGAAATGCGGCATTACGTGCAGCTCTGCCTGCAGGGTGAAGCATCCATTCCCCAGCGCAAAATCATTCTGGCCCAAAAGCGAGAGGAGCTTCTGGAGCGGATCGGCCAGCTGGAAGAGGCGGTGGCTTATGTGGACCGCAAACAAACCTTTTACGATGCGGTGCTGGCGGGCGAGCAGCCCTATGTCAGCAACATTTTACCCCAAAAGGAGGATATACCATGAAACGCGTTCTGGTTACCGGTGCCGGGGGCTTTGTGGGGGCCCGGGTGATGCAGCAGCTGAGCGGGCGGCTGGAATTGCTGGCGCTGCCCCGGGGTCTGATGGCCCGCGCCGGGCGGGAGGAATTGCAGACAGCGGTACAGCAGCTGCATCCTGATGCCATCCTGCACACGGCGGCGCTTTCCGACACCGGATACTGTGAGGCGCACCCCGAGGAGTCCTACCGGGCCAACGTGGAAGTGCCCCTCTGGCTGGCGGAAGCCGCCCGGAATACCGGCGCCAGACTGGTAGCCTTCAGTTCCGACCAGGTCTATGCCGGACTGCCCGGAGATGGGTCCTTTGATGAAAACGTACCGCTCTCCCCCGCCAACGTCTATGGCCGCCACAAACGGGAAGCTGAACTGCGGGTGCTGGACCGGTTGCCCGACGCCGTGCTGCTGCGCGCCACCTGGCTGTACGATCTGCCGGGGTACGGGCTGCCCATCCGGGGTAATCTGCCGCTGAACCTGTGGCGGGCGGCCCGCACCGGCCAGGCGATGCGGTTTTCCTGCCGGGATTACCGTGGCGTGACCTATGTGCGCCAGGCCGTGGAAAATCTGCTGCCCGCCCTGGAACTGCCCGGCGGCGTGTACAACTTCGGCAGTGAAAACGATACCGATATGTACACCACCGCCCGGCAATTCTGCACCGTGCTGGGTATCGACCCGCCGCTGGAACAAGCCGACTGGTCCCGCAGCCTGCGGATGGACACCCGCAAAGCGCAGGCCGGCGGACTAGCCTTTGATACAACACGGGAAGGCATCCGCCGCTGCGTGGCGGACTATGGCCTGACCGATCTGCTTTGAGCCCTTCCCAACAAAAAGCACACCGCCCTCCCGGCTTGCAACGGGAGGGCGGTGTGTTTTGTTATAGGGGGATGCTGCCGTGGGGAGCGACAGCGCTCAGGAAATTACCGGCTGCGGAAGCGGAGCACGGCAACGCCGATGAGGACGGCCGCCGCCAGGCAGGCCACCACGATCAGCACCACCAGCAGCGGGTTCATCGCCGGGGTGGATTCCGCCTGTGCCTGTTCGGGCGTGGCAGTAGCGGTCGGATCCTGGGGGGCTTCGGTGGGGGCCGGCGTCGCGCTGGCCTGGGGTTCTTCCGAAGGCTCGGGAGTTGCCTGGGAGGCAGCACCCGACTGGCTGCTGCCCGCAGGCTTTTTGCCGCCGGTGCCGCCCTGCGCGGTGGTCTGCTGCACCGTTTCAGACGGGGCAGCCGTGGACACCGGCGTGGTAGTCACGGCCGGGGTGGGCGTGGGGGTATTCTGATGGCTCTGCGCCGCAGAATTCTGATCCTGAGAACCGGAGGAACCTCCGGACGGGGACTGGGTGGCTTCCGGAGTGGGGGCCGGCGTATTGCCGTCCACCGTCACATCCACCGATACCGCACCGGTAGAGGGTGCCTGGGTCTTGCCGAAGGCACCGTTGACCAGTTCCAGCGAGTCCTCCACCAGGCGCACGGTGGCCGTGCTGCCCGCGGGGACATCCAGACGGATGTTGCCCAAAGAGGCTGTACCATCCGTGAACAGGTCGGTACCGCCCGCCACATAGACATTCATCTGCCCGGTGGCCGGATTGTAGCGGCACTGCTGCACGCTGCCGGGCAGCGCACTGTCAAAGTCAAACTGCGCATCAATGGGCTCGGTGCTTTCCACCGCAAAGCTCAGGCGCAGCGCCTTGACTCCCTGGGCTGTTTCTTTGGGCAGCGCCAGGCTTACGGCCGCGCCGTTGGCGTTGGCCGTCATTGTCACCGTGTTGCCGGACTCCTGGGCCGCAGCGGGCAGCGCCGCCACGGTCAGGGCCATGCCCAGCAGCAGGGTGGCCAGTAGTTTCTTCATGGTAGTCTCCTTGTTTTGCTCAGTCTGCCTGGCTGCCCAGCGTGATCGGGGGCAGCGATTCAGGCAGCGTTACCGCCAGCGTATCGCCGGTCAGGCGCTGGCCTTCGTTGGTGGTGGCGTTGTCCACACGGTACAGCTCCACCCGCACGCTCTCGGGCATGGTCATGCCTTCCAGGTCGGCAGGTTCGATCCAGTAGACCCAGTAGCCTTCGCTGACTTCACCCAGCTGGCCTTCGGCCGGATCGGGGGCCAGAATGATCTGGTGGGCCACAATGTCGCCGTCGGCGTTCACACCGCCCACAATGTTGCCATCCTGGTCGTAGAGCAGCACCACGTTGTACGCGGGGTTGCCCTTGTAGCTGCCGGTGAACACCAGCGAGCCTTCCGGAATGGCCTGGCCGGAGCTTTCCTCATAGACAAAGTCTTTGGTCAGCGTGCCGATGCCGTTTTCCATCAGTTCCACGTTGTCACCGGTGGGGCCCAGCACATCCAGTTCGCTGATGGAGATTTCCACACCCGCCGGGGCCTTGACGATCAGGCGCAGCTGCGTCGCGTCATAGGTGCAGACCCAGGGGTCGTTGTTCTCGTTGCGGAAGTAGACGGTGCTGATTTCGCCGCCGGCAAAGGTGCCGGATTCCAGCGTCTTCCAGCTGCCATCAGGCGTGGCGATCTGGATCTCGTACTGTTCGATGGGGGTACCGGAGGTGACGGTGTACTTGAAGCCCGTCGCTGCCAGAGATTTGCCGAAGTTCAGCGTAATGACGGCATCGCCGCTGGCAGTCTTGCCGGTATAGGTAGTGCCCTTGTTGTTGTCGATGACCTTGGTAATGGCCGAAACCGGTTCGGGTTCGCAGGGGTCGTGGTCGTCGGCGCCGGGGGTCGTATCCTCCGCCGAGGTCATGTTGGTGGTCACCGTCCACTGGCTCTTGTCATAGCTGCCGTCATGGCTGATCTTGACCGCAGGCAGCTGCAGCGTTTCGGAACGGTTGAGGAACTGGTCGATGGCCGTGATCTGATAGGCCACCGTGCGGTTGTTGACGGTGGTGACCGTGTCGGTGTAGGTACTGTTGGTGGTGAAGCCCACGACTTCGGTGTTGGCACGGCCGTTCTCGTAGGTCACGCGGGCGATCTCGTAGCCCAGCAGCAGGCCGCTGTCGGCATTGGAGGCCAGCGTCAGGTTGACCTGGTTGGGGGTGCGGTCATCCACCACGGCGGTGTTGCCGTCGGTGAGGACTGCCTGCCCCGCAAAGCTCGTGCCGTCATCATGGGTAAACCGGTAGTTGCGCGCGGCATCGTTGCCGTAGTACAGCGCACGGGTCTCGGGCTCAAACTGTGCCAGATAGGCCGCCGTGGTTCCGTCGGGAACCATGCCCCAGCGCACAAAGAAGTCCGTCAGGTCCTTCTGGGCCGCCGCCGAGGCCAGACGCATGAAGTTTTGGTCGGCATCGCCGTTCAGCGTCAGCTTGATGCCCTGCGGGGCCGGTGCCTGGGAGGGATTGCGGGCGTAGGTATCCACCCGCGCATAGAAACGGTTTGCAAAAAGGTCGGTATAGTTATCGTAGATTTCGTACTCGTATCCCTGGTCATAGGCAAGGTGCAGCTGCCAGTAGAGTCCCAGCTGCGTGAACACATCGCCGGAATGACCGGTAGTGCCGCTGGTCACCTTGCTGTAGATGGCGTTGTAGCCGAAGCGCACGCCCTCGCTGGCCTGGGAAATCTGGGAGAAATAGTTGTTGGTAACTTCCGCCACGGCATAGCTGCCCTGGTTGATGTTGTGGCCGATCTCATGGGCGATGCCCCAGCCGAAGAAGTTGCCGCTCTGGTAGCTGCCGTCCTCCTTCACAACGACGGGGTTGCCTTCAGCCAGGCCGGGTACAGAATCCCAGCCGATACCGATGTGGTTGCCCGCCGCGTACATGAACGCGCCGGCAAACATACGCATATAGCGGATGTTCAGGTGCTGGGAGGGCAGACGGTTCTTATCCCCGGCGCCCGCCAGATTGGTCAGGCCCTTATGCTGGTAGAACAGCGTCATCATCTGGTCCATAGCGTCCACGGAGTTGAGCAGGCGCTCGGTTTTGTCAGCCGTGGAACCGCCGCCCAGGCCCGCCAGCAGCTGGCTGACCGGTACCGAGTACATCATCTGGTCCAGCATCACATCGGTGGTGTTGAGGATGCAGGTCTGTGCGTCGTAGGCGCCGTGGTCGCCGTGGAGCTCGCCATGCCGGGATTCCAGTTCCGCGGCGTAGGCTTCCATCGCTTCCACATAGGCCGTGACACGGGCTTTGCGCTCGGCGGGATCGTCAATGCCGTAGAGATCCAGCACGGGGATCTTTTCGCCGCCGCTGACGCGCACCGAGTAACGGTCATTGGCACCGTCACCGGTGAACTGCACGTACAGGGCGCCGCCGTGCTCGGCATCAAAGGTAACCAGTTCGGGAATGCTGATCTCGTTGCGGCCGACCTTGAGCTGGATCGGTCTGGAAACCACCTGTCCCGATTCGGAGTTGTACTGGGTAGCAACCAGCTGCAGCCAGGCATTGGAACCGGTAGCCACATTGTTGCTGCCTACGTAGACGACGATCTCGTCGCCGGCGGCGGCCGTCACACCCAGGGGCTGCCAGGCATTCAGGCCGGTGAAGCCCAGGTGGCCGTCCTTCTTGGCCGTGATGGTAGTATGTACCTCCACCACATCGTTGAGGGTGGTTTCCAGCAGACCGCGGGCGTTATCCAGTTCGCGCTGGAGCGCCACATATTCGGGGTGCAGTTCGCCGCTGGTCTCATCGGGGGTGTCCAGCCGGGTCTGCAGGTCGTCGAGGGTGCCCTCGTCCACTTCCTCCTGCAGCGTTACGTGGAGGTCGTCGGCATACAGCGCCAGAATGTCATCTTCCAGGCTGTCGTACTCGTAGAACCGCATCTCGGAGATGGAAACCGG
>ERZ1090879.1586-NODE-1588-length-12233-cov-14.035720_pt1 | contig 12233 bp, 9 predicted proteins | sample MGYA00478472_ERZ1090879 | MGnify/ENA primary metagenome ERZ1090879 (study PRJEB33644, sample SAMEA5815723) | chicken gut metagenome | biome: Chicken; feature: Gastrointestinal Tract; material: Caecum | place: Ireland | collected 2019-01-01 | study: A study of...
CGCGATAACGGAACGAATTTATTGTGGCAATGTTGCTTACGTTGCTCTTTATGGTGCATTTGCCCCAGGCGTCGTAGCTGTACTCGGCCTTTAAATTACCATTTTTATCGAATATCCGCAATATATCGCCCTGTATATTCTTTTGGTAATAATAGTCGGTGCCGTTGTAGTTAAAGCCGCATACGCCCGTTGTGTCATAGTAGAACTTTATAAGGTTGTTGCCATACCTTTCGGCTATTATCTGTTCGCCTTGCAGGTAATAACTATGGGCTACTCCGTTTACAACTTTTTCCGTGCGAATGCCTTGGTCGTTATACTTATACGTATAACGCTTCCCGGCATCATTATCGGTTATCGCTATTAAATTGCTAACGTGCCCCCACTGCAATGTATAGCCGAGCGAGGAATTGTTTGCACTATGCTTGAACCACTTTTTGGGGTTACCGTAATTATCGTATTCAAGCGTTCCGCTGCCGTTATACGACGTAAGAAGGTCTTTATTGCTTGAAATACCGTAACCGTAACTTATAGTCTTGCCTGTGCCGTTGAGCAGATCGGTATACGTTTTGCCTGTCGCCGCACTGTAGGTATATTCCTTTTTATATTGCAGGTTGCCGCCATTATCATACTTGAATACTGTGGTGTTGCCGCCCACTATATTTTCTCGGATAAGCCTGTTCAGTCCGTCATATTCATATGATACAAGCAGCGCATCTGATGCGTCCTTTACGGTAAGGATATTGTTATTTGAATCATATGTATACTGATATACAGCGAACTTCGAACTTATATGAGAATGTGTTTCTTTTGAAACAAGCGGAGTCGTATAGGTTGCGTTGTTCTTGTTGTTGCAGTACTCATATTTCGTGCTCAGCACTACGTTACTTACTGTACGTTGTGTGAGTCTTCCAAGTTCGTCAGTTTCAAAAATACTGGTTACATTATTTGGTAACTTCACCACTTTAACTGAGTCTTCATAATCTGATTTATACATATAAGTATAAGCCATTGTTTCTTCGCTGTCAAGAGTGAAAGTTGCCGTTTTTTGTCTTCCGTATTTATCATATTCTGTAATTCCATATTTTATTTTTTCAACGTTGTTTTCATACTCGGTACTGTCGATAAGTTCGCCAGTTGTCCTGTCGTAGTTATATACATATTTGGTCGTGCCAACCACATACGTTAAAACGCGAGTTTCAGAATAATATTCGCATTCATCGCTTACAGTAATATAATCGTTATCCGAGTTAAGCGGGTCGTCCAATTCACAATTTAATGCATGGCGGACTTTTATAAGTTCACCAAATTTATTGTAGTATGAAGCGTATACATTGCTCTGGAACGTGACATCAACTTGCCCTTCCTTTTCGTCTGCAGTAGCGAAGAATTGCCCGCAGAACAAGTTGCCGCAATATGTCATGCATTTAGCCAAAACATCAGCTGTATCACTTGACATTTGATTATAATAAGCCGTAACGGTTTTGCTTGTTGCGCCTTCTACGCCGTCTATATTGGTGCCGCTTTGCGTATATGCTGACCTGATTATAGTATTTCCGCCGACAGTAACCTTTGTTATACGGCCAAAACCGTCGTATGTGAAATCATAGGTACAGCTATTGTGCTTTACCCTTGTAAGATAGCCCAGATTATAATAAAAACTGTTTGAAGTTTCTTCAACGTTTTTGGAACTGTTTGCAAGCGCTTTTATTTCTTTAAGCAGACCTTGCGTACCGCTATACGCGTAATCAATGTTCTGGTTGGTACCAGGTAAAGTTGTACGCGATAATAAACCCAAATCAGGCTCATAATCATAAGTGGTTTTATTTCCGCTTTCGTCTGTTTCGCTGAACAGTGCATTTCCGTTTACTTTAGAGCCGCTCTTTTCATACGAATACTCTTTTTTCATCTTCGGAGAATCGCTGTTCCTACCACTTACCTCTTCCGCCACCACATTACCTGAGTTATAGGAATATTTGCGGACTAATGAGATGCCGTCGTCCTGCTCTGTTATCTTTTCCGAATCTTCGGATAAATAAGTATCGACAGATGTAATTGACTTGACAGAACCAGTGCGCGTAGTAGTAGTTTGCTTTTTAGTACCACGCTTTGAAAGGTCACTTTTGCTCTTTGTACCATACTTACCGCTATACGAAGTCGATTCAGAGTAGTCTTTATCATGGGCAACCACCATCGAAGCCTTTGCCGCGGGAACTAAATCCCAATAAGTTACAGTGAGATATTCAGGGGAATTATTTATTTCTACACTCAAATCTACACTTGTAACATCATTATCTACAATAAAGGGCAAACTGGTTAATTTCTCTGTGGTACCACCACTATGGTCGGGTTCAACTCTTATAAATTGCACGTCATCAGCTTTATTATTAAAGTGCCTTACGACCTTTAATACAACATAAGAAGTGCTTTTCGCTTCTTTATCTGAAAGCTCAATAAACGTTTGCCCGGGCATGATATTGCCGACAATTATAGCAGTAAATACATAGCCGCCCTCGTCAAGGTACTCATATGAACCGCAATCTAAAAAATCGGGAGTTGAAGTATAATTGCCGCCTATGGGGTCACGCGACGACGCGCTATTCAAAACTTGTGCCGTGCTTAGCACACTTGCATTTGTTTGTGTAATTACCGACCGTTTCCACCTATCACTATCAAGAGGCTTATCGGCATCTATTAAATTTTCTTTAAGTATAGGAGCTTCTCTATTCGACACATGGCATACTTCCTGACTGAGTTTGTCGTCAAATGCCGCCATCAAGACCCCTCCGTTACTGAAACTATAAAACTTTTTAGCTCCGACAGCATTTTCGACCATAGTCATATTTTCTACGGCTTGAGTAAAATATAACCCATTAAAGCGCTTAGTTACTTCAGCGCAAAACTCCGCGTTATATGTTACGGTTACATCATCCAGAAGCTGTTCAGTGCCGGCAATTGCTCCGGCTTTCTCGTTAGCGTTATATGATATCTCCTTATTCTTGCACTTTACCTTATAACCGCCGCAAATATATCCTTCGCTATCAGATGTTTTATACTCAACAATATAACCGGACGGGTCTGTTACCTTGCAAAGAATACCTTTTGCATTATAGCTGAATAAAGTATCGCCAAAGTCACCCGAAATTTTAGTAAGACAACTTATGCCAGCTATTGTCTGGTATGTATAATTGATTGTATTACCACCAGCCTCAATGCTGGTCAACTTTCGAGCCGAATAATGTAATGTTACCGACCTGTTGTTCTCGTCTGTTATCGTTACGGTAGAATTATTGGAAGAATACGTGATATTAATGAAATTGCCATCAGCATTTGTAATTTTTATAAGCCGACCCGTTGCCAAATCAAACTGAAATTTATTGTTGTTTTCGTCTGTTATGGCATAATCTTTTAAATTTAAAACCAATGTTCCATCGGATATTTCCGTCCCAGTCCAATCCACCGGGTCTTTATTATCCGGATTTTTCTCGTCCTCCTTTCTGTATGAGCTATATATTTTAAATTTCTTTTTCTTATCATCTGTGCTTTGCAATTCATTGTAATATTTAGTCGTCAACTCATGCCTTATACCTGAAGCGTCAATATACTCAAAACATTTGAAGTTTATATCATCATTGTAGGCACCAATTTCTTCATACTTCTCTTTCAACGTTTGCAGGAAGTTTAACCTCCAGCCAGAGCCACACTTGTACGTTTCGTCTGCTTCCTTATCATATAACCTTGAATTGTAGATGTGCGCTATATTTATTGGCAACTGAACACCTTCAAGATTAAAATCATCATGAACAAACAATATATCGCCTGTAAACAAATCTATAAAGCCTGTGCCGGCCTGATTACAAGATTGCTGAATGCTTTTACCGCCCCGAACATGCTCTTTTTCTGTATAAACAATAGATAACGATACATTCTGCTTAATATTAGTGTTGGGAATATATATGTAATTGTACCATCCTCCATTAAAAAATACTCCCTTTGTGCTGCCTTTTACCACAAAACCTGAATATTTAGCAGCCATTGCAGAAGTTATATCTAATTTTAAATACCAACCTCCAAGTTCATTGTCTTCAACTTCATGAATCGGTTTGGCAAATGCAATAATTTCACTGCCAACCTGTGGCCGTGTATCCCAAGTAAGTTCTTTATTCATCCAATCAGCACCTGCGGTTATTCCGTGTACCTCAAAATAACCGGCTGTATTTTTTACATACAGTGGAAGATAGATGGGGATATTTATCTGCGCAACGTTTACCAAACCGTTATATATCCTGCTTATATTTTTAAATCCGATATAAAGCTCGGTTTCACCAAACATCTTTGCAGCATCAGATTCTGAAGCATTGCCTCTAAAAAACCCTATTTTAACATTATTATTTTCTTCCTTGTAAAAATCAGAGCCGCTCGAATGGCTTACAAAGTTTTTTACAACTTTATAAACAATATCACTGTCGTTACCGAATACTAATAAACTAGGGTCTATAACAACAGGGAAATTCCGCTCTTCTGAGTTAAGCCAATTGCTATCGGGTATGACTTTAATCAAAAACTCGCCAGTGTTTATATAATCCACGGCATAGATTATGTTTTCTGACTTGTTGTTAGCCTTATCATACATAAAGGCCGCAGGCATAGTAAAAACAGTATCGCCTTCTGATGTGTCTTCAAGCGACACGGATGCGATGAACCTAATTTCCTTTCCATCCTCAGACAGCCGAATATCCAATCCGTTAGTAAATACTTTGAACGCAAAAGTATAGCTATCTCTGCGCGATTTGACTGTTATATCCTCTTTTATTGAATCAGGCCTGATTTCATAATCGAAATCTATACCGTCATACAAATCAGCATATTTGACTTTGCTTGTAAGGTTATCATTTGCACTTTGACCTATAGTAGCTTGTACTTCCCTGAAACCTCTGTTGTATATATTGCCATCGCTGATAAGCAAATCGTGAGTCAGCAGCTTAAAGTATATTTCATAGCCGTCCTTTTCAACGCGCATCATATCAGAGCTTGCTGTTGTTTCAGCAAACCTTACCTTGAAAGAGTTATATCTGTTTTCATAGCCGATAAAATCCATGCTATTGCGCGTATTACCCCTGCGTTCAAGAGTATTGTCTATCTGACGATATCGCTTTTCGGCTCGATTGTAATAGTTCACCGGGGCTCCGGTGATAACAGCCTCCAGTTTGCCGTTTTCTTTTCGATAAGTCCTTACATCCGCCATACGCCGACTTTTATCCTCATAAACATATTTATGAGAATTATGTACTTTACCTGCGCGCACGTTATACGGCTGCTCATTATCGTCAGAGACATTTCTTTCCCTGACGGTCTCATTGGCACAAGGAATACTTGAAGCAGTATCCGCTATTACTCTCTTTTCTTCCTCTTGCTTCTTTATTTTTTCAAGAAATTGTTTCAGCTTATCGTTCTGCATTTTAAGCCTCCTTTCCTTTCTTATCACAGTTAACGTTATTGGACAAGCCAATTAATTCTTCAATCTTGTTACTAACTGCCTGTGCATCAAACTTAATCCCGTTTTCAAGAGCAAATTGATTGACTTTTGTCATCACATACTCTTTTTTCTCTTCTCCGCTATAGTTGGTAAAGCTCTCCGCAATTTCCATAAGCGGTGCAACCGCATCAAGCAGAACATAACTGTTTTTTAGCTTTTTCTTTGTTGTATAGCCGCGTATCAATTTAACTATAAAAACGACACACGCTATAAACAAGCTCAAAGCTGTCCCTGCCAACGATAAAATGAGTTCAAGATTTTCCATAATTCCTCCTTAAAATACTTAATATAGAAAACAAAAAGGGGCAGACATATTCACTGTTGATGAACTCTCATTCACCACTGAATGTCTGCCCCGCTTTCTTTTTCCTCGCTTTCGGGATTTTGATTCCGGTCGGCCAGATTAACTTTAATTTTTATATTTTACATTATCTTAAACTATGCATTACATGGATACTGCCATCACTTAATAAGCCATTTGCGTACGTTATTATACGTTCCCCATTATGAACAAAGCTCATTGCTACGCAAGTTGCAAACCAATTCGTAGAAATTTCAACAACTGCAGTTCCAAGAGGGGATATTTTCTTGTAACCAATATCTTTCAATCCTGACCATTTTTTTGCATCATTTAAGAAGCACATTTTTTTATTATAGCTTACCTCTACTTCCATTTCGGCCATATTCATTATTTGAATCTTCCATTTGCCGCCTGATTTCCCCAAATTGGAAATTCTCAGATAAGCTCGCGAGTCGATGGTATTGCCGACATTCATTGTGCAATTGGCATTTAACTCATTTGCACATATAATATATCTTTTAGCATCTTTTTTGAAACTGATTGCTATATGTGTAGCTGCAGCATTTTCACCGATACGTATTATTGTGCTTGCGCCAGCTGACAGATACGTTCTTTTAAGGTCTTTCAAGCCAATCCAGTTTTTTCCGTCATCGCCAAAACACATTAACTTATTATACTCTAATTGCATTCTTTCCGCATATGGATTGGTAACCTCAATTATCCATTCACTGCCTGATTTTCCTATAAGTTTCAAGGCCCCGTATATATTGTATCTTACTTTTGCCGTATACTGAGTTATCCCACCGTCCTCACTCAACTCATTTGCATATGTAATAAACCTATTGTTGCCTGATACCCTTGAAAATGCTATATGTGTTGCCGCAGCATTGCCAGATATATTCAACTCTATACTTCCTCCATTTCCAGGTATGTTTCGATAAGCAATATCCGTCAAGCCTTTCCAATTCTGAGCGTCGCCGCCAAAACTCATTTTTTTATTATATATAACCCTCTCGGTGGCAGAAGAATAGTTTGTCACTTTAATTTTCCATGAGGAAAGCGAGCCGCCCAAATTTTGAATTCTTAAATAGCTAGTCGCGTCAAAAGTTATACTTGTCTTAAAAGGAACCAATTGACCAGCTTCCTGAGCCTTATATAATTCATTTATTACGGCATTCTCTATGCCACTATATTCATCTTTAGCAAAATCATATGTATCTTCTATAATTAGAACCTTACTATTTGCACTCGTTTTTTTAAAATCAAATGAATTGATAGAATAATGCAAATCATTGCCATTTACTGTACCATCTTGCGAATAAACACCACTACCATTAACTTCACTTCCAAGCGCCAAATCGTATGTAAGATCTGAAGACATTACCCTCATACCATGTATTGGAGTATATTTTGAATTCTTAACAGTATTATCAGACATGTGAGTAAGTAGCTCGGCGGCAAGTTTATAATTTGATATATTGAAATAAGCAACAGCTGCACTTATGACAGCAGAATAGTCCTCTCCTTTGTCTTCATTGGATAACGGCGCTATTCTTAAGTTATTACACTGGTCAATTAATTTATTAGTTGCTAAAATTAAACTCTGCAAATTCTCCTGTTCGTTTAAATCAGCAGTATTTTCAAGCATCGTTTCATAGTTTTCTTTTTGCTTTGTCAACTCCAAAATAACGCTTGAATCATTATCACTTAAAGTTTGTTCTATCTCTGCTACAACATCATTGTTTTGAACATTAATTTTACATGAAGCGAGACCTTTTAAAGGCTCTGCCCCCTTCGACTCTTCGTAGCAATTTTCACTTTCAGAAATAATTGCGCTTTCAGCATTAACGGTTCTTATGTCATGGTTCAACAATAAAACCGATAAACATAAGCACACAACAATAACAAAGCAAAGTGCTATCTTCCATATTTTGCATATTTTGTTCATAAATTTAACCTCCAATTATTTACTCATAAATAAAAAATAAAGATATATAATAATGTCTCTTCTGTATAATGCCATATATATAAGAAATCATCTCTGTCATTACTTAGCGATATCCAAGAATAAGAACGTTCCCAATCTGGCAAATATTTTGTATCAATAGTAACTTCATCTTCAAATAAAGCCAGTCTGCCATTCACCTCTTTTTCAAACGATTCATTTGGTCCATCTGAAAAATCAAAACCCTCATAATCCTGCACATCATTAGTTTCAGCTATAAAATATTCTACGCCGTCCCCTCTCCAACCTCTGTTTTCAATGTCGTATATAAGCCTTGTATCGTCCGGCAAAATTACATTCCAGCCTTTCTCCAACTGCGAATGCAACTCATTTATTTTTACTGTTGCATTTTTTACGCACCCGGGTACACCGACTATAATTAGCGCCAATAGAATGAGTGCTACCTGTTTAAACAGCATCTTTTTATCCATAACAACTCCTGTAATAATATGCAAAAAGGCAGACACTGCACAAGAATGTAAATCCTCGCTTTACATTCTTCTGAATGTCTGCCCCGCTTTCTTTTTCCTCACTTTCGGGATTTTGATTCCGGTCGGCCAATTAAATTCAATTTTGAACGTCTACATATCCACTTGTAGAGCCAGATTCTTTAAATTTACTTTTCGCAACAACAACGACGCTTGACGAATCCACTTTTACTTCAAATAAATTATTGCACTTACAACATTTTAATATAATATGACTACCCTCATCGCCGTCAAACAGCTTACACCCGCAATTCGGACAATTGATATGTTTCATCATTTTTTCCTCACGTTACGTTACTCAAAAAATAAACTCATTCAGAATATAACTTATATCGTTCTCCAGACAATGAGTTTCAATGTAGATTACTTGGCCTTCCTGATTTACCATTCGCAACAAATAAACGTATAATCCACTCAGGTCTACCGAAGTATTTTCATATGTTATACTCCATCTCCCTGCCTGGGTCGAGTTGTCTAAATCCTCATATATTGGCTTATAACCGAAATTATAATTTTTGTTATATTCAATTTGGAGATCTAAAAGATAGTAATTAGTCTCTGATATAACTTCTCCTCTTACTATTGCCATAACAAGTGACTTATCTGATTTGAAATATAAACCATCTTTTGACGTAATTTCCATATTCCGAATGAATTTATATTCATTACATGCCACATCAAACTCACTATCTGAAAGTTCCATAGTGTAGACATCTTTTTCACTGAAAGTGAGCTCAAAATCATTATTACCGTTACTGAGTACTATAGGCAAAACAATTGATAAACAAACGACAACCAGCAATAGAAACGACACAACCGGAACCCAAACCTTACGAACTTTAACTGCTGTATTCCCATTCGGAACTTCTGATATCTGACCATCAAACCTGCTTAAAGTTACCTGGTGCTGCTTATACCAATCATCAAAGCTTTGCTGATGATTTTTAATCTCCTTATTAATTTTTCTCTGCAATTTATCCATCCTTCACCTCAATGAATATCTATAGTGTAACTGTCGATTAAACTGCTTCCTCTTAAATCCAAATAGTAAATAGGATCCAAACTATAGCCAGTTGCAACGGTGAGGAGAGTCAATGTCTGACTTAATGAACCGTTTGAATTATAATATTTTACCTCTTTTAAGCCACAGGCTATAAGAACATGATTACCTGAATAATGCTTTATCTGCAATTTGTCTTTCGTTGGAGTCTCACTAAAATTTGCAATGGGAATCAGACTGTAACCAGACATAAACAACACTACCGGTTGCTCAGCTTCTATAGAATCTATGTACTCCTTACGATTAAGTTTGTCTTTTTGCCCTATTGATGAATACGCAATACTCTTCCCCTGCCCATTCACATAACTTTTGAGGCCATTTTTAAAGCCAGCTATTGTTGTTCCGCCAGCAGAAGTGCTGTTAGTATCCATACTGACATACAACTTGTCTATTACAGCTTGTACTGCTTCTGTTTGCGCACTGTAGATAACTTTATCTTTAATGACTCTTGCCGCTTTAAAATTAGGAATAAGCTCATCGTATGTTTTATCATAATAGCCAAGAGCAATTGCTCCCGCTACATTTGCGCAAGTATTTTCTTTAGTCCCTCTGTCATAATATCTCGGCAACCCGCCTTTAATCACATACTCGTTTTCGGACTTAGTCGCGTACGAAATATATTCTGTAGAACTTCCTTCATATATAGAACCGTTGTATCCTGAACTAAAAGTCATTGGTTCCGTTTGATTTGTAACCTTTGGAACTGACGCCGTGATACAAATAGCAGATAAGAGCAAACATATTATTTTATTCATCTTTCGTTCTCCTTCTACTAATATGACAATTCAGAAAGGCAAAAGTCGCCAAAAAAAATGAAAAAAGTCGAAAAATTTTTTTCGACTTAGTCTTACTCGTTATACAATTGCTTGATTTTGCCTTTTATATCGGCATAGGTTCTTACTATAGTCCTGTATGAGATGCCTTTTTCTTTGCTGATAACTTTAAGGCTCTTTCCCCATATGCAGTGCTCTGTAAAAATCAGCCGCTCTTCTTCTGACAATAAATTTAAAATATCCTGAAACCACAAGCTGTTTCCGTCAACTCTTGCAGTCGCTGCTTCCGATTTATCGTCAAAAGCTACTGCTTGTGCCCGACGCCTTAAATAATTTAGAGCTTCGTGCCTTGTCATACTTATGAGCAAGCCAATATGATTATGTATTGCATATGGATTAGACGGGTAGTCTATGAGTTTCATAAAGACATTCACTGCAATATCATAAGCATCGCTTTCATTGTTTACAATATTCAACGCAGTATACTGAACTTTTGAAAAGTATTCCTCATAAATGGCTTTTAATGCCGATATATCGTTATGGATTATCCTATCCAGCAGGTTACAAAACTTATCATTAGTCATAATTTTATCTCTGACAACCGCTCTTTCATTTGTAGATACAACAACGCCAAAAAAGCAACTTGTTACGTTCCTTCTTTGCCGCATCGTCAGGCTCAGAACGCCTGTATTATATTATAATAGTACACATAATCTAAATCAACAATATTCATCCACTAAAAATACTTAGTATAAAAATAGCAGACATGCCACACAGGATATGACCTTTGCCATACCTTAAAAGACACTGTCTGCCCTGCATTCTATATCCTCGCTTTCGGGATTGTGATTCCAGTCGGCATCCTGTTTAATTATTTCCTACTTGTAAAATAGCTTATAAGATTCTCTATGATTGCCTTTTCTTCTGAATTTAAAGTAGACCATTGTGCAATCAACTTATTTTGTTCTTCTGTGTAGTCCGGGCCGTAGATATCAGTGAAGAACTGATACATCGTAATCCCATAGCTCTTGCATACTTTCTCAAGCGCCGCCATTGACGGACATTTATTTTTCCGTTTCCATGTGTAAACAGTAGCCTCTGCAATGTCTGCTCGCTTACTCAATTCATAAAGCGACCAGCCACGTTCAGCATTTAACTGTTCTATGCGCTCGATTATAGTCATATCTTTCCTCCGAACCTATACACTATTATATAAGTTTACACTTTTATGACTATAATATTTTACAAGCGATAGACTATTGTATTTTTTTGCAGTATGGAAACAGTGAATTTTGCATTCTATATTATCATTATCTGTGCAAAGCTGCTACCTTAGACTACTATCTTTAATATATCACTTAACGAAATAGTTTTGTTATCTTCAAAGATGAGAGCTTTTCTGACATAATCTATTTTACTCAGCCTGCCATCATACGCAATATATTCTCCGCCATCCTTGTTATCATCAGGTTCGAAATATGTTATCGTAACTTTTGGGTGTTCTTCAATGCGTGTCATCAAATCGGCGAGTTTTTGGTCGAGTTCTTCAAGCTGGTTTTCGTCAAGTTCAGGCTTGCTGTCTGTCAGTCGCCTTGCCTCTTTTATCGCATCGTCATAGCCTGTGAGAGCGGCAAACGGCGCAAACTGAGCTGCCCGGTCGTGCATCGACATATGCGGATGATTTTTAGATTGATGATGTGGCAGATTGATTATATCGTCATAGTCGCTCATGCTTTATGCCCTCCTATTTGATTGTTCCGTTCCCTTGCCGTTGCGCCATCTTCAAGACTTGTAGCTTTGAGCACGGCATTTTTGCCGTACTTTTCTCTCAATGCAAGCACAGCTTTCTGGCGTTTTCTCTCCTTATCACTTTCAGTAGCAAACAATTCTCTGCGGGCAGTTTCTTCCTCATAGTTCGTAAACAGGTCAAGCTGCTCTGTTCCGCCATGCGGGGCATCGCTTTCGCGCACCACCTTTGTTGCCGTTATATACAGGCGGCGAATGTTGAGCTTTTTATTGACTATTCTGTCGAACAACTCCGTTGCGGCATAGCGCAGATATTTCCCGGAAGAG
>ERZ1090879.1587-NODE-1589-length-12232-cov-8.757247_pt1 | contig 12232 bp, 10 predicted proteins | sample MGYA00478472_ERZ1090879 | MGnify/ENA primary metagenome ERZ1090879 (study PRJEB33644, sample SAMEA5815723) | chicken gut metagenome | biome: Chicken; feature: Gastrointestinal Tract; material: Caecum | place: Ireland | collected 2019-01-01 | study: A study of...
AGGATATTATAGAAAATAAATTATAAAAGAGAAGAATAGAAAATGGTTACTTTATAGAGAGTTATTCATTTACTTTACAGATATTCTAAAATATTATAAATATGGCATTAGGCGGATAGGTTCTAATGCCATATTTTTTAATAAATATTTTGTTAAAGGCAAAGGGACCTTTTTGTTAAAATTGACCCCGGTAAGGACAGTATGCTATTATGAAAAAAATGAAGATTTAGAAATGGCAGGGAAAGAAAAATGAGGACCAGAGAAAAGCTTATGGATTTTTTTGAAAAGAATAAAGGGGTCTATTTTTCCGGAGAGGAACTAGCTGCAAGACTTTCTATTTCTAGGACGGCTGTGTGGAAAGCGGTAAACAGTCTGCGAAAAGATGGATATGAGATTGACGCAGTTCCTAACAAAGGATACTGCCTTTCGGCAGATACAGATATTCTTTCTTCTCAGGGAGTGGAAAAATATCTGGAGCCTGTCTGTGATTCTGTACAGGTGGAAATCTTGCCTGCAGTGGGCTCTACTAATGATTATCTGCGGGAAAAGGCTGCCAGGGGTATACCCGAGGGGTATACGACGATCGCCGGATCGCAGACGGGGGGAAGAGGGCGGACTGGGCGAAGCTTCTATTCTCCGGAGAATACAGGGATTTATATGAGCCTTTTGCTAAGACCCCAAAATTGTTCACCCGATCAGGCGGTAAAGTTTACCACTATGGCTGGAGCGGCTGCCTGTGAGGCCATACGGCTTGTTTCTGGAAAAGAACCCTGGATTAAATGGGTCAATGATATTTTTATGGAGGAAAAAAAGGTCAGCGGTATACTTACTGAAGGAGCTGTGAGCCTGGAAAATGGAAGGCTGGAGTATGTGATACTGGGAATCGGAATCAATGTTTATCCTCCTGAGGAAGGGTTCCCTCAGGAATTAAGAGAGATTGCGGGAACTGTTTTTAAGGAGCGGATAAGTGATGGAAGAAACAGACTTGCAGGAGAATTTTTGAACTCTTTTATGAATTATTACAGAAATCAGGGAGAGACCGATTACAAAGAAGCGTATAAAAGGCGAAGTATGGTCCTGGGAAAGGAAATCCAGGTTCTGGGGCCTTCCGTTACGAAAAGAGCCAGAGCGCTGGATATAGATCAGGACTGCCGTTTATTGGTAGAGTATGATGATAAGGTCAGAGAATGGCTGACCGCAGGAGAAATCCGTATTTTGAACCTGAGAGGATAGTTTCTCCTTTTCTATATGTGATCTTTTTCCTCTTTTGGAATTTTTGAATAGGCATCTCTCCCTGGAGGTGAAGGTGCAATATAACTATTTATTTGTAAATATTGCTTTGCGTATTGTCTGGGCGTTAAACCTACGGATCGCGTAAAAGTCCGGATAAAATGGTTGCAGCTGTTAAAACCAGCCTGCTCCCCGGCCATCGTAACAGAAATCCCCTGACGGAGATAAGACTTTGCCAGGCTTAATCGTTTTTGTACTGTATATTCTCCTAAAGTAATGCCAAACAGGGATTTGAACCTGTGACTTAAATAATATTTGCTCATGAAAAAAATCCGGGACAGATCATCCAGGCTGATTTTTTCGGTTATATGTTCATTAATATAGGTAATAATGGGATAAAAGGCGCTCAGATCTTTTTTTTCTGGTACCGGCGGGAGAGGAGGAAGGTCGTATAGAAAGTTTATATAAACCAGGACCTCTGCCAAAAGACTCTTAGCAAATATTTCCTTACCATAAGCAGAACAATCAGTTGCCAGATAATATTCAATTTTATTGATCAGCTTCAGCAGGTGATCGAGTTGGTCTATATTCAGCAGAACCATATGATTGAATCGATCATGATTTCGAAAACAGCGGATCAAGTCAAAGGTTTCCGTAGAAATCCCCTGTATTTCCTCTGGATAAAAGCGGATAGAATAAAACTGATAGATAGAACGGGGTTTTGCCACGCTCCTATGAAGATCGCTACTGTTTAAGATAAAGACACTGCCTCTGGATAAAGGATAAATCTTATTACGTATGAAAAATTTATCACCTTCGGACATAATGATAAGGATTTCCATTTGATCATGGAAATGAAAAGGACTTTCTTGAAAAACCTCTTTGGTAAAAAAACGAATTTCCATACTTTATTCATCTCTTTTCAAAATACTGAGTATATATCTGAAAGTTTTGTTTTTATTATCAGAAAGTATATCTTAGACAAATTTTTTTGTCAACCAATCATTTATTTCCAAAAAAACAAGATAAATCAATTTTTTTAGGAATTGGAGCAAAAAACGACAAAGTTTTTATCATGAAAAACACAAGAAAGATCAATCGGAATGTGAAAAAAGGGTAAAAAATTTTATCTCTCTATTAGTTTACATCAACGAAACAATTATCTGTATAAAAATCAGCAATTTAGAAAGAGATTTAAAATTTTGGATAATATATAATTAAAATTAGAAAATATACAGACAAGTATTTAGGGAGGTGTGGTGTTGGAGAAATTACTGGAGGTTAAAAATCTGAAAACCTATTTTTATACTCCGGAGAAAGTAATTCCCGCAGTAGACGGAGTAAGTTTTCACATTGATAAAGGAGAGACCCTTTGTATTGTAGGAGAATCAGGAAGCGGAAAGAGTGTGACTTCTTTATCTATTATGCAATTAGTCCAATGTCCGCCCGGGAAGTATGTGGAAGGAGAAATCCTGTTTGAAGGACAGGATCTTTTGAAGAAAACGGAAAGGGAAATGTGTGGTATTCGGGGAAATGATATCTCTATGATATACCAGGAGCCAATGACATCTCTTAATCCGGTCTTTACAATCGGTATGCAGATTATGGAGACTATTAGGATTCATCAAAAGCTAAGCAGGGAGGAAGCGAGAAAAAAAGCAATACATATGTTGAAATTAGTAGGCATTGCAGACCCGGATGCCAGGATGAAAGAGTATCCTCATCAGCTTTCGGGAGGAATGAGACAGAGGGTTATGATTGCAATGGGATTATGCTGTGAGCCGAAGCTTTTAATCGCTGATGAACCTACCACTGCTCTTGACGTGACGATTCAGGCTCAGATACTGGATCTTATGAGAAAATTGAAAAAAGAACTGAATATGACGATCTTGTTTATCACTCATGACCTTGGAGTGGTAGCAGAGATGGCAGACAGAGTTATTGTAATGTACGGCGGTCGTGTAGTAGAGGAAGCATCCGTAAAAGAAATCTTTAAATCTCCAAAACATCCGTATACGCTGGGGCTTTTAAAATGTATACCAAGAATGGATATAAAGGAAAAGAAACTACAGGTGATCAAGGGCATGGTTCCTTCTCCTGACAAGTTTGCCGAGGGATGCAGGTTCCATCCCAGATGTCCTTATGCCCAGGAGATATGCAGACATAAAGAACCCCCTGTTCATATAATGAATGAAACTGCAGTAGCCTGTCATTTTCCCTTAGGAGTAAAAGAGGAGGTCAGAATGTCATGAATGAAAGAGAAAAAGGCGGTCCTCTTTTAGAGGTAAAAGGCCTAAAAAAATATTTTATTACGAAAGGCGGGAAAGGGAAAACAGTCCAGGCTCTGAACGGTATTTCTTTTAAAGTATATAAGGGAGAAACCTTTGGTATTGTGGGAGAGAGCGGATGTGGAAAAACCACTGCGGGAAGGGTTATCAGCTGTTTGACAGAGGCTACAGAGGGTGAAGTGTTTTTCCAAGACAGAAATTTGTTTCAAATGCCGAAAAAAGATATAAAGAAAATACGAAAAGAGATTCAAATGATTTTTCAGGATCCGTTTGCTTCTTTAGATCCAAGAATGACTATCGGTAAAATTATAGAAGAGCCATTGGTCATCCATAAAATCGCTGACAAGTCTGGGAGAAGGCAGATGGTTTTGGAAATGCTGGAAAGAGTAGGGCTACAGCCGGAGTATTATAGCCGGTATCCTCATGAGTTTTCCGGAGGTCAGAGACAGAGGATCGGAATTGCAAGAGCATTGATCCTTCGGCCAAAATTAGTGATCTGTGATGAGCCTGTTTCAGCCCTTGATGTCTCAGTACAATCTCAGATACTCAATCTTTTAAGCGATCTGCAGGACGAATTGGGACTGACTTATATCTTTATTGCCCATGGTTTAAATGTGGTACAGCACATTTCGGACCGTATTGGCGTGATGTATCTGGGAAAAATGGTAGAGACGATTACCAAGGATAAACTTTTTGAACATCCGGCACATCCGTATACCAAGGCGCTGCTTTCTGCAAATCCGATTCCGGATCCAGAAGTTTTCCACGAAAGAATTATTTTGAAGGGAGATATCCCTTCCCCGGCAAATCCTCCTAAGGGTTGCTTTTTTCATACCAGGTGCAGTATGTGCCAGGAAATATGCAAGGAACAAGAACCGCCAGTCAGGCAGAATGGAGAAGAGATGGTAGCATGTCACTTTCCGATAGAAAAATGAAAAAAACAGGTATAGAAAGAGTTGCAGAATATATTTTTGAAAATAAGAATGGCATTTGCACAGAAGATGCAAGAGAAAAAGCAAGGTTATGCCTTTTAGATGAACTGGGCTGCGGTATTTACGGAAGTACAGTACCGGAAGGGAAAAAAATCCTGAAGGCAATGTATTCCGTGCATGAAAAAGGAAAATGTAATGTTTGGGGAACAACAGCGATGTTTTCTCCCGAAACAGCAGCATTTATAAATGGAAGCTTATGCCATATGAGAGAACTGGATGATGTACACTTTGCTATTTTACATACAGGAGCGGTATGTGTGCCAACGGCTCTGGCCGCGGCGCAGATCCGGAATTCACAGGTTCAGGATGTGTTGGATGGGATTATCCTGGGTGTGGAAACTGCAGTAAGGATTGCAGAGGGAATGGATTTTTTGGACCACAGGGAGAGGGGCTGGCATGGCACATCGACCATAGGCGTTTTTGGAGCCGCGGCAGCTGCAGGATATCTTTTGGGACTGAATAAAGAGGAGGTAATCAATGCGCTGGGAATCGCTGGAAGCCGGACTGGGGGAACCTGGGCATTTGCGGCAGATGGAGCAATGACAAAAAGGCTGCATCCGGGCATGGCTGCCAGAGATGGTATGATGGCAGCTTTACTGGCCCGAGAAGGTCTGCAGGGACCCCATTATATTTTAGAGGCCCATGATGGAGGAATTTACAGAGTTATGAGTAGTTCCTGGAATCTGAATCATATAGAACGTCCATCAAAACCAGCTATCGAAGACATAGAATTTAAGTGGTTTGCTTCTTGTAAATCCGTACATTCTCCCTTTTCCGCCGCCGCACAATTGTATAGAAGACATCCCGAAAAGTCACCGGAAGATATTCAGGAGATTCATGTTTATGTAAATCGTTCGGCCATTGAAATGGCAGGGGGACAGTATCAAAAGGACTCGGTAATGTCAGCTCAGATCAGTATTCCTTATGGGGTGGCTCTGGGGTTATGGGGACATATGGGCACTGCAGAGGACTACTGTGAGGAGTGTCTGGGCAGAGAAGAACTGGCCAGGACGGCAGCTATGGTAAAAGTAGAAGAAAGTCAGGATATGAACAAACTGCGAAAAGAAGAAAAAAGAAGCGCTGCTGTTGTAGAGGTTCTTTGGAAAGATGGAAGCCGGGATCAGGCATTTGAAAAGGCTCCTAAAGGATCTATGTTTCATCCTTTAGATCGCCAGGATATTATAGAAAAGTTTTACAGATTGACACAACCGCTGATGGATAGAAAAGATGCGGAGAAGATATGCCGGTTTGTCATGGAGGAAAATCGATCGGAGAAAATCAGTGGTCTGACAGAAATATTACAGGAGGTGACATATGGAAAAGGGTGGATTTTTTGAACGGATACAGGGGAAGATCAATCCGGTTGTAGTGAAGTATTATTATGGCCCCCGAATGCAAAAATCCAATGGATCTTTCCCCTATCTGATACAGGTGATGGAGGCTCATGTGCTTATGCTGGAAAAGCAGAAGATCATTCCGCAGAATGTTGCGAAAAAACTGGTACAGGTAATGGAAGGCTGGAATGGTCATATTCCACAGATGGATCCTTCTTTGGAAGATTTGTATATAAATATGGAACATCTTATGACGAAAGAGGCAGGAAAGGATGTTTGCAGCTACCTGCCGGTGGCACGCAGCAGAAATGATGTGGAAGCCGCAATGTGGAGAATTGAATTGAGGGAGAAATTATTTCTTTTGGGGGATGCACTGGAAGATTACGTGGAGATACTCCATCAGAGAGCTAAGGAAACTGTAGATTATATTTTCCCGGGCTACACTTACGGACAACAGGCGCAGCCTATTAATATGGGATTTCAGCTGGCAGGATACAGTGCGCCGATGTTGCGGCATCTGGAAAGGATCCTGGAATGTGTAGACAGATTCAACAAAAATCCTTTGGGGGCTGCTGCCATGTCAGGAACTGAATATCCTATAGATAGAGAATATACGGCGGAACTCCTTGGTTTTGACGGTGTATGGGAACATACAGCAGATGCCGTAGTCAGTGAAGATTATATGCTGGAGGCAGCAAATATTAGTGTACTGGTGCTGAATGCTTTAGCCAGGCAGGCGGAAGATATTATCAATTGGTGTTCTAATGAGGCGGGGTTTGCAGATCTGCCGGATGACCTGATTGATTCCAGCAGTATTATGCCTCAGAAAAGGAATCCGGTAATCTGTGCTACAGTGAGATCTCAGGCAAGGATAATGGCCGGAAGATATGCCGGGATATCTACAGCCTGTTCCGTGGAATTTCAGGCAAGCAGAGATATGACGGCGGCCTGGGAGGATATAATCGAGTGTGTGGATACGGCTCTGGGAATGTGCAGGATCAGTGGTGAATATATGAAGGCTTTAAAGTTTCAGCGGGAAAACATGGAAAAAATTTTAGATAAAGGTTTTTCCAATGCTACAGAACTAGCAGACAGCCTTGTCCTGGAAGGAGGACTTTCTTTCCGACAGGCACATAAGATCGTTGGAGGCGCCATCAGTGAGCTTTTTCAGAACAAGAAAGGACAGGAAGAACTGACCTGGGAATTATTGGATCGCTGGAGCCGGGATATCTGCGGCAGTCCTCTTCCTATGTCTCGGGAGCAGATAGAAAAGGCAAAGGATTTTCGGACAGCAGTAGAGCGGAGAAATTGTCAAGGGGCGACGGCTCCTGTGCAGGTGCTTAAAATGCTGGAACACCAAAAAGAAAGCCTGGTAAAAATCCATCAAAAGAGGACCATGCATAGGGAACATTGGAAACAGGCAGAAAAAGAACTTCACCAAAAGGCGGAGAATTTAATAAACAGCCATTAAAAAGGAGGGACACCTATATGAAAAAAAGGATTACAGTATTCATTTTAAGCGTGGTAATGGGAGTTATGATGGCCGGGTGCGGAGGATCGGATGATCAGACAAACTCTCAGGAACAAGGCCAGGAGTCTTCATCCGGGGCAAGCCAGGATCCTCTGATCGTGCTTACCGGAAGCGATGCTTCTACTTTCGATCCGCATTTCTGCACAGATTCGGCAACAGAGATTTTTAATAAAAATATGTATAATAATCTGGTGCGGTTTAATGCGAGTATGGAGATTGAACCAGATCTGGCTAAGGAATGGAGCGTGTCAGAGGATCAGCTTACCTGGACTTTTCAGCTTGAAGAGGGGGTAAAATTCCACGACGGCACAGACTTTACGGCAGATGCAGTGAAGAAATCTTTTGAAAGAGTATTGGATGAAAGCCTTGGCTCCCCAAGACGTTCTGTTTTAGAGGCTATAAAGGAAGTCAATACAGTAGATGATTATACGGTAGAGATCGTAACAGAAACACCCTGCGGCGCTCTTTTGCAGCAGTTGTGTCATCCGGTGGCGGCGATTATCAGTCCTGCGGCTATAGACGAGTATGGAACAGATCTGGCTACACATCCTGTAGGAACAGGACCATTTAAACTAAAAGAATGGAATACAGGAGAATCTATAATCATGGAGACCAATCAGGACTATTTCAAAGGTGCTCCTCAGATAGGCGGTCTGGAATTCCGCGTAGTTCCCGAAGATGCTACCAGAGCGCTGCTGATCCAGTCCGGACAGGCGGATGTGGCCCTCAGGCTTCCGGTTACGGAAACAGAGAGATTAGAAAATGATGCGAATATTACCATTGAGAAAGATAATACGGTAATGACCATGTATGTGGCTTTGAACAACAGCAAAGGGGTACTTCAGGATGTCAGAGTGAGACAGGCAATGAATTATGCGGTAGATAAGAATGTGATCGTGAATGACATTTTGGGTGGAATGGCTACAGTTGCAGATGCGCCTATTGCACCGGACACATGGGGATATCAGCCGATTATGACTTATGATTGTGATGTAGAGAAAGCAAAAGAACTTCTGACAGAAGCAGGATATCCGGATGGAATAGAATTGGAACTGTGGACACCGGTGGGACGCTATCTCATGGATACGCAGGTATGTGAAAATCTTCAGGCACAATGGGAAAAAGCAGGAATTAAGGTAAGCATTAGGCAGTGGGAGTTTCAAGCTTTGATGTCTGAGATAAAGAAAGGTGAGTTTGACATGATCCTATTAGGATGGAGTCCTTCTACCGGAGACGCGGATCAGGGATTATATCCGGTATTCCATTCTTCTCAGTTCCCTCCAAATTCCAACAGAGCCTTTTATAATAACCCTCAGGTGGATCAGCTTTTAGAAAATGCGAAAACAGAAGTTGATGAAAATGCCCGTTTAGAAATGTATAAAGAAGCAGAACAGATTATTATGGAAGAAGCACCATGGACGTTCCTGTATTATCCAAAGCAGGCATTAACTTATAGAAGCAGCATCAGCGGGATCGAGATGCTTCCTACAGAGCATATTTTATTTGAGAAAGCCGTTAAAGGGTAAGAAGCATAAAAACAGACAGGAGGCGGTAGTTTGCTGAAATTTGCTATTAAGAAAATTTTATTTACCTGCGTTGTGTTATTAGGAGCAGCCACCTGTGCATTTTTTCTCCTTCATGCAATCCCAGGTGATACAGCCGAAGCTCTGGCAGGACCTCAGGCTACAGCGGAAGATGTGGAAAATCTTCGTCGGTCTATGGGACTGGATAAGCCTTTGGGGGAGCAGTATATCGGTTATATAGCAGATCTGCTGCACGGGGATCTTGGATATTCTTATCGATCCAATCAGCCGGTTATGACACTTATCGGGGCAGCTTTGCCGGCAACTTTACAACTGTCCGTATGCAGTATGGCAGTGGCGGTGATCATCGGAGTACCTGTGGGGATCTTTGCAGCGATCCACAGAGGAAAACTGGGAGATACGATTGCCATGATCCTGGCTTTTATAGGAGTGTCCATGCCGTCTTTCTGGCTGGCACTGCTGCTGATCATCGAATTTTCGGTACGGCATCCCTGGCTTCCTTTCTATGGAAGAGAAAGCCTGGCCAGTTTTGTCCTTCCATCTCTGACATTAGGCCTGGGAGTAGCCGCTAATATAGCAAGGCTTACCAGGACCAGCATGCTCGAAGTGTTGGGGCAGGATTACATAAGGACAGCAAAGGGAAAAGGAGTAAGGTATCAGAAAGTAATCTGGGTACATGCTCTTAGAAATGCTGCAGTTCCGGTAGTTACGATCATCGGACTTCAGTTTGGAGTTCTGTTGGGAGGTCAGGTGGTGACGGAAACAGTGTTTTCCTGGCCCGGAGTAGGCAGAATGATCGTAGATGCCTTGGATACCCGGGATCTCCAGATCATCCAGGGAGGTATTCTGGTTCTGGCTTTCACTTTTACCGTTATAAATCTGATTACAGATTTTATCTATGCGCTTATTGATCCCAGGATCAGGAACAGATAGGAGAGAGGCTTATGGATATATTAAAAAAATTGTTAAGAAATCCCAGTGCGGTTGTGGGACTTGGAATTCTTCTTGTGCTGATAGGGGTAAGTCTTATAGGACCCTTTGTGGTACAGTCTCCATATGAACAAAACACTGCCATAAAGCTTATGCCTCCTTCCGCGGAACATTGGTTTGGCACAGATGATTTTGGCAGAGATGTTTTTAGCCGGATCGTCACCGGGGCTCATTACTCACTTTCGGCTGGATTTGTCTCAGTGATCCTGGGACTGACAGGTGGGCTGATTTTGGGCGCATTTGCAGGATATTACGGAAAGATAGCGGATCAGATCATTATGATGATATGCAATATCCTGCTATCCTTTCCAAGTGTACTTCTGGCTATGGCTATTGTTATGGTGATGGAACCGGGAATCTATACGCCTATGGTAGCGGTGGGAATTAGTTCTATACCAGTATTTGCACGCCTGGTTCGCGCCCAGTTTATGTCCTTTAGAGAAAGCTGTTTTGTAGAGGCGGTCAGGTCCTCAGGAGCGGGAGATTTGCGCATTATTTTTCTTCATCTACTTCCTAATTCAATCGGGCCGATCATTGTACAGGCCACTCTCCGTATAGGATCTTCTATCCTTTTAGCAGCAACTTTAAGTTTTTTAGGACTTGGGGCACAGCCACCTACTCCTGAGTGGGGGTCCATGTTAAGTGCAGCCAGAAATTACATTTGGACGGCGCCTTATCTTGCAATTATTCCAGGAATAGCCATTACTGTTACGGTAATTTCCGTAAATCTTATAGGAGATGCTCTAAGAGATTACCTGGATCCAAGAACAAGAAACGCATAAGGAGACTATGGATATGGCAAAGAAAGTACAGGTTACATTAACAGGAAATGAAGGTAAACTATTGATCGCAAAAGCAGCGGTTCAGACAGAGCAGGTAAAAAAATGTATGAAAGGGCATAAATTGCTACTATGTGGAGGAACAACGGTTTCTGCTTTTTCAGAAGAGCTGGGTTTTGAGCCTTTGCGCATATCCGGAAGAATAGAGGCATCGGGGACTCGAACAGCCCTTCAGATTTCAAAAGTTTCACATAATCTTCTGATTGAAAATGGTATCAGCAAAAATGTAGACAAAAATATACAGGCTGTAGCAGAAACATTGAGTTCTAACGATCTTATTGTGGTAGGAGCCAATGCTATAGATACTGCAGGAAGAGCGGCTTTGGCTTTTGCGGCTTTAGGAGGAGGAAGCAGAGGATATGCCCTGCACAGTGCATATATGCAGGGAGTCCCTATGATGATATTAGCCGGTCTGAATAAGCTGATTCCAGATCTTGGAAGCGCCCAGGCTAACAGTGGTAGAACAGGTGTAGATTGTTCTATGGGAGCAGCGATTGGACTGTATAATCTTTTCGGAGTTATCATTACGGAAATTAAAGCATTTGAAATTTTATTTGGCATTGAAGCCGTAGCGATTGCTGGCAGCGGGATCCGTTCCGGAGAAGGATCCAGAACTTTTGTTTTGTCGGGAGAAGAGAAAAATATACAGAAGGCATGGGAGATGTGTCTTGCAATAAAAGGGACAGGGCTGTCTGCCAGTCAAGAAAGCCTGATGACCTGCATTGGAGGATGCAGACATTGTCAAAGACATGAGGGTTGTTATTATAAAATGAAAGCTTGGGGAGAAGACCATGAAACGTTTTAATGGAGTTTTCCGGGGAAATCCGTATTTTGCTTTGAATAACAGGAGTTGGTAAAAACGGAGAAATTTTTATAAAATATAGATGAAAAACCAGAAAAGTTAATAAATATCGGAAAAATATAAAAATTCTATTGACAAAACAAAACTATTAAGAGTAAACTACTAAACTACAACACATAAAAGCAAAGGCGCTCTGGCCAACGGTCAGGGCGCTTTTCTTTTATTCCACTATTCATAAACAAGGTACGAAGAGGTGCATTTCAGGAAGATCCTGTATGCACCCTTTTTTGTACCAGGGGAGGAGAGGAGGCAATTTATGACAAACGAAATTTTATCAGCTATCAATGAAACTGTTGGCACAGAGGTCTTCGGTATCTGGTTTCTGATCGGCGCCGCTTTCGTATTCTTTATGCAGGCGGGATTTGCCATGGTCGAGACTGGTTTTACCAGAGCAAAAAACGCAGGAAACATTATCATGAAAAACCTTATGGATTTCTGTATCGGAACCTGCGTATTTATTGTTTTAGGCTGCGGCCTGCTTCTTGGGGAGGATGCACTGGGAGGGTTCCTGGGGCTTCCTACTATGGGGATCTTTACAGATTATGCAAATTTTGACTGGTCCAATTTTGTTTTTAACCTGGTGTTCTGCGCCACAGCAGCCACGATCGTATCCGGCTCTATG
>ERZ1090879.1589-NODE-1591-length-12227-cov-3.972396_pt1 | contig 12227 bp, 10 predicted proteins | sample MGYA00478472_ERZ1090879 | MGnify/ENA primary metagenome ERZ1090879 (study PRJEB33644, sample SAMEA5815723) | chicken gut metagenome | biome: Chicken; feature: Gastrointestinal Tract; material: Caecum | place: Ireland | collected 2019-01-01 | study: A study of...
CTTGAGAATTGTGTTTCCATTATGGTAACATAATATTTGGAAATAGGCAAATATTTTTAAAGATACGGTAACAAAAAAAATTTTATACGTGCTTGTTTTCTTCTGTTAAATCTGTTATAATGAAAGCAGAATAAAGGAGACGGGTGCATGGATAATTATTTTGCAGTCGAAACAAAGTGCGGACATGTGGGAAAGGGAAAATGCATTTATATTTGGTTTGCGGTTAAGGCAACGGATGCAAAAGCGGCTGCCGCAAAGGCTCGTGAATATAAGCGTGTCAAACACCACCACAAAGTTGCAAATGTCAAATTCGATGGACGGATATCTGCATTGTAAAAATGTGCAACAGCAACGCAAGTTGGAGAATTTTGCAAATCGAGTTGAACCGGATTTGTATTGGTTTTCCCTTCAAAACAAACCGACGCACAAGAGAGATGTTGCATATATTTTGAAAAAGAATAAAATTCGCTTGAGAGAAACATTGCTTCAAATTAAAGAAGCTGCATCTGTGTAAAAAATGATCTATTACATAGGAGATCTCCACTTCGGAGATCAGCGCGTTATGGAACTTGCCGGTCGGCCTTATTTGTCCGTCGAAGAAATGAACTGTGATATTTCGAGCAAATGGAATTTGCGGGTTAAAACTAGTGATTTTGTTTATGTTTTAGGTGATTTTGCTTTTGATGATGAATCCGCACAAATCATTGACAGGCTACAGGGTAAAAAAATTCTGTTAATGGGAAACCATGACTATGTTTTGTCGCAAAAGACTCTGCGTAAATTTGATCGGGTAGAAACGATATGTACGATTGCTGACTTGGATAGAAGCGTTTGCTTGTGCCATTATCCGCTATTAAGTTTTGATCGTTCCATATATGGCGGATATCATGTTTTCGGGCATATTCACAACAATAAAAACGATGTAGCTTTTTTACTGCAAAAGCAATTGTCGAACAGTTTCAATTGCGGTGCTGACGTTATCGGTTTTGTGCCGCGAACGTTGGATGAATTGATCTCTTTGAAAAAAAGAGGTGTGATATGAACGATAAAATTATAATTTTTGACCTTTTCGATACCCTTCTCGATAAAGTTTGGTTCGATTATGATAGGGGGCTTGCCTATCTTGCTGATAACTATTTTGATTGCAGGTACGATGAACTCAAACTTTATGCGAAAGAATACAGGGAATGCTTCATGCTCGATCGCAACAAAACGTATCGGGAAAAAAGTTTTTTCGATCAATTTGCCTTTTACGAGGATAAATTCGGCAAAACATTACCAAAACCACGGGAAGAGATCGAATGGGAAGTATTTTCTGTATGTCGGCAAGAACGTCTTGCAGTCGGGGCAAAATCTCTGCTTCACTATCTTTCCGAGAGAGGATATACGTTGGCGGTATTCAGCAACAGTATTTTCTCGGCGAGGACGCTAAAAAAATATATGGCTGAATTTGGGATAGAGCAGTATTTTGCCGAAGTGGTTTCAAGTGCGGATATCACGCATCGCAAGCCTTCACCGGAAGCGTTTCGATTTGTATTAAACGCATTAGGCGTTTCACCGTCTCCCGAGATTTGGTTTATCGGGAACAAACTTGAAAAAGACGCCATGGGAGCGTTGGATGCGGGACTGTCGCCGATTTTGATTTCCAAAGATGCCGTCGCTGCGCCGTGCATTATTTTGCAAGATTTGAAAGAAGTAAAACATTGTTTGGAATCAAGTTACTTATATGTAAACAGCATTGCCGAAAAAGAGTCGTTGATTGACGGTCCGGGGCTGAGAACGGTGGTGTTTTTTCAGGGGTGTACGCGGGCATGTAAAGACTGTCATAATCCAATGACTTGGTCGCTGGCATCGGGAAAGCGGTATTCCGTAAAAGAACTTGCCGAAATCTTAAAGGAAAAAGCAAAAAATAAAAAAATAACTTTTTCTGGCGGAGAGCCGCTGCTTCAAGCAAAGGCAATTACCGAACTCGCAAAGGAACTGAAAGACTACGATCTTTGTATGTATACAGGAATGAGCGTGACTGATGTTCCCGACGAGCTTAAAGGGCTTCTCCACTATTTGAAAGTCGGATCGTTTCAACGAGATAACAGGACTACGGTAACACCGTATATCGGGTCAACCAACCAATTGTTTATTGATTTGAGGAGAGAGCATGAAACAATTATCAAACGATAACGCAGCCAATCGGGCAAGCTATGTCGGAAGAGTATATAACGTAGGCGAGAAAACTGTAAAAGAAGAACTTCTCGCTTCTTTCCCGAGCAAATGGTCTCGCCTCCATCGTGAAGGATATATCCACATTCACGATTTGGATGCTTATGGAAAAACATATAACTGCCTGACTTTTGACGTTGTTTCGCGATTCCCATTCAAAACGTTTAAGAGGCTTTCGGATACCATCGTCATTATCCGTCTTTTCGGATATTTTAAGACGATGTTTGCCGATATGGGCAATGAGCAATCGGGCGGAATGGCTTTTGCGAATTTCGACAACGATCTGGAAGAACTCCTTCGCTCGTTGGATGTAAAAGACAATGTACAAAACAGGGAATTGATAGCTGCTTGTATCGGCGATTTTATTCTTTGGTGTAACAACACACATACCCGCATGGGGCAAACAAGCTATTATATTACTTTGAATATTGGCCTTGCGCGAAACGATCTTGCAAGGTTTATTGCTTATTCGGTCATTGATGAGTTTGAAAAATGCGGCGAAACGGTTTACAAGCCGAATATTGTTTTCAAAGTCAGTGCAGGCGTCAACAGGAACGAAGGAGATCGCAATTTTGATCTTTACAAAAAGGCGTTGCTTTGTACTGCAAAAAAAATGATTCCCACATATTTGCTCTGCGACTGCGAAGCAGATAAAAATACTCCAGCAGAAAAACTTTCCGTTATGGGATGCAGAACGAGGGTGGTTGATGATTTGTACGGCTGTGTGGGTGCTGTCGGAAGGGGGAATATCGCGAATATCAGTATCAATTTGCCTCGTCTTGCCTTGGAAACAGATCGGGTTTGCAATAAAGATAAAATTGCCGAAAAAGTGCTGTATTTCAAAAACAGATGGCTTAAAATTGCGGATACGACAACGGAAATCCTCCTTGAGCGGTATCGGTTAACGGCGGGTCTGAGCGCGGAGGACTTTCCTGCAAACCTCGCCCGTCAGATGTGGTGTGTGCCATTCGGAGCGCTGGGCGATGTGTTCAGACACGGTACTTTGTCGATCGGGTTTATAGGGCTTTCCGAAGCGATCGAAGTGCTGACGGGTTCACGCTTTTACGCGTCCGAGGAAGTCTATAATATTGCGCTCGATTTTGTAAAATTTATGCGAGAATATTGCGACCGGCAAAGAGACAAGTATCATTTCAATTTTTCATTGCTCGCTACAAGCGGGGAACTCATCAGCGGAAGATTTTCCGAAATGGACCGAACGATGTTTCATCCGTCATGCGATATCTTTTCTAAGGGATTCTATACAAACTCGTTTCATGTAAACGTTGACAGCGGAATTTCGGCAAGGGAAAAGTTGCAAAAAGAAGGATTGTTCCACACATATTGCAACGGCGGGTCCATTTCATATATCGAACTTGGCGAAGCTCCGATGGGAAACGATGAGGGAATCAGAGAATTGATCGAAGAAGGGGTTCGTGCAGGGGTCAGGTATCTTGGTATCAATTTTCCAAAGGATATATGTAAATCATGCGGCGCTTCCGGTGTGTTTGACGTATGTCCCGTATGTCGATCAAACGATATAACAAGAATACGCAGGGTGAGCGGCTATCTTGAAATTCTCGACGGTTTTACAAACGGAAAAAAGCACGAAGTGAAAACGAGGACAACAAATTAGGAGATAAAAAAATGCACATAGCAGTGGAAGGGTTTGATGGAGTTGGAAAAAGTACGGCAGCCAAAAAACTTGCAGAGAAACTCGGTTTTCTGCTTGTGGAGAAACCGCTGCATTTTCTCTTTGACGTAGAAGGCGATAAAGAATATATTCGGATCCGTGACGCCATAAATAAAAGTACGAATAAACACTTCACTGGATGGTTTTACGGCCTCGGGAATATATATCTGTACGAGAAATTCAAAGGACAGAACATTATCACCGACAGGCACATTCTCTCAAATTATTGTTGGAGCGGCTCTCCCGAAACGGATTATATCTTTGACGCCATTTATAAAACGGTCGGAGCGCCTGACTTTACTTTTTTACTTACTGCCGCGCCGGAAATTATTGAAAAGAGAATGAAAAAAAGAGACCCGAACGATTCGGATCTTCGAAAGGTGCAGTATATAAAAACTGCCTATGAAAAAATGCAATCTGTTCTTCTTCGTTATCAAATGCCTGGGATGGTGATCGATACGACCGACCTCAATGAAGAAACCGTTGTGCAACGTATGATAAGCGAACTTCAAAAGAGAGGAATGATCAATGCCTGAAAAAATGAAAGATACTCTGTTCATTGATATGAAGTATTTGATTTTATATCGGAAACTCGGATACGATGAATTTGCTCCCGATATATTTGTATATCATTATCCCGATATAACGCTGACGATCTATTCGGAAGAGCAGAGGTTTGAATATCGCGGAAAGAGTTATCCCCTCATTGCCTATAAAGATTTCTCCATACTGGAATGTATCGATCGTTTATTGAAAAAAGGCTATGCGTCAAAGGATATCGTTTTGGGTGATTCGGGTTATGATATCGTTATAAAAAAGCCGGACGGCGGGTTCTATTTTGGCATTTTCGCAGAAGGATGGGGAAAAAACTATGAGAATCTGCTTCTTTCGTATAAGCGCATTTCGGCGGGAAATGAATGTCTTTATACCTCGCAGCTGTCGGGAGGACTGATTGATTTTAAATCTGAAATCCATATAGGGAAGGAAGTATTTACTGCCGGCGTGTTTGAAAAAACGGCACTTAAATATTCTGAAAACTATTACAATCCCGCGTCAAACGAAGATTTCCCTTCCGAATATATCGTCAAATACGGGGAGCTTTTGAAGTATACGGGATGCGAAAAAACAGTCATCGTTCCAAGCGGCGTAACAAGAATTGGCACGGGTGCATTTTGGTCAAACCTTGCGATTGAAAAGGTTATATTGCCCGAAGGCGTCGAGTGTATTTGCGGGGATGCATTCGTTTACTGCGAGAACTTAAAAAACGTCAATATTCCGAGCAGTGTTTCGGAAATGGGAGATGATCCTTTTGCGGGCTGTTTTCATATTCATATTGAAAACCGAAGTGCGAATTTTATCAACGAAGACGGCGTTTTATTTGATAAGACAAAGAGGTTTTTGATCCACTATACGGCAAGCAAGCCGGATGAGGTGTACACGATCCCTGAAACCGTAACCTGGATCGGGAAACACAGCTTTTATAAATGTGCAAATCTGAAGGTCGTGAGAATCACAAAAAATGTCAGGTTTATGGGCAACAACGCTTTCTCTGATTGTAGGCAAATTCGCCTTATAAACGAAAGCGCATATTTCAAATACGTGAACGGAGTTCTCTACGATAAAAATGCAACGACTTGTATGCATTATTCCATGGGCTCGGGCGTCAAGGTCGTGGAGCTTTTGGATACCGTCAGAACGATCGGGCGGAATTGCTTTTGGAATTGTGACATGATTGAAAAAATTATCATTCCGAAATCGGTTCGCCAGATCGGATACAATCCCTTTGCAAACTGCAAAAATGTCGTGCTGGAAAATCATAGCCCCTATTATCAGGTAATAGACGGGATTCTCTACGATTCAACCGTAAAAGAGGTGATCTATTGCTCTCCTACGGCAGCAAATGGCAAAACCATCGTACTTCCTGAAACCGTCGTAAATATTGGCAGAAGCGCGTTTACCGGGTGCGGAACATTGACGGATATTCTTTTGCCGGAAGGACTTCAATTTATCAGCAGAAGTTCTTTCAGCGGTTGTACGGCGCTCAAGACAATAAGCATCCCGCAAAGCGTGAAAGAGATCGCGGATTGGTGTTTCAACGGATGTTCTTCCCTCGAAACGATCTACCTTCCCAAACATATCAAAATTTCGCAGAACACGTTGAAAGGATGTCAAGCTAAGGTAATCAGAATATGAAAAAGAAAGTCATGCAGATTGGCGGCAATTTAAGGATAAACGGTATCTCGTCTTTTATTATGACGCTATATCGTAATCTGCAAGAGAAGTATCGGTTTATTTTTATCAATACCGCCGAAGGGGAAGACCATTACCGCGCCGAAATAGAAGCAATGGGCGGTAAGGTTTATGACGTCGTCGTCAAGGGAAAAGGGCTTGTAAGATCGTTGCGGCAAGCAAGGAGAATCCGGGAGATCATACGTGCAGAAAAACCCGTTGCCGTACATTCTCATTACTATTCGAATAATGGCTTATATCTGAGGCAAGCGTATCTTGAAAACGTGCCTGTACGCATCTCGCATTGTCATCAATCGAATCCAAATGGTTTGACGTTCGGAAAAATGATAGCGAAATTCTTGTCTGCAAGAATGGTGAGAAAATACGCTACCCATTCTTTTGCCTGTTCTGAAACCGCAAGAAAGTTTTTTTATGGGGCTACGGGCGAGGTATGTTTCAATGCCGTTGACTACGCTCGTTTTTCGGCGCCTTGTGATGAAGATATTTATGCTAAATACCACTTCGACAGAGAAAAAAGGTATTGCTTGTTTATCGGTCGTTTTTCCAAACAAAAAAATACTGACTTTTTGCTATCCGTTTGTGATGCAATGAAAGATAATGCTGTTCTTCATTTTCTGCTTGTAGGTCATGGGCCGAACAAGAAGAGCATAGGACAATGGATTGCCGATAAAGAATTAAAGAATGTATCGATCCTTCCTCCGGATAGCAATATCTCCGAACTTTTATCAATTTCATCGGCATTTTTATTGCCGTCTCGTTACGAAGGACTTCCGATTACGCTTATAGAAGCGCAGGCAGTCGGAGTGCCGTGTATCGTTTCAGATGCTGTTACACGCGAGGTGCAGCTTGGGCTCATCGAATATTTGCCCCTTACATTGGAACTTTGGAAGAAAAAGATTGTAGAACTTGTAAAGGAGGCACCGTGTCTTACACCAAAGAAATCCGTACTGTTTGACGATAAGTTTCAGGCGGCATTGTTTGACGGAATTTATTCAAACATTGACGCCGACGAGTGGATTCAAAGAGGGAAGGAATATTCGATAGGTAGCAAGCGGTTCTTGCGCAGTAAAGAATTGTCGTTTGCATCATTTCAAAGGGCGCATTTTTTGGGCAACGTTCGCGGCACTTTTTATTACGCACTTGGATTTTTCGAGGGGAACGGCATAGCAAAGGACAGGAAAAAGGCACAGGAATTGGTCGCGCCGATCATAAGGCGCGTTGAGCAGAAAGCAAATGAAAACATAGCAGAATACATCGTAATACTTGCGGATATGTATTCTTTCGGGTTGGGAAAGGAACAGGATTTCAATAAGGCTTTCGAGCTGTATTCAAAAGCCGCCGAACTTGGAAATCCCGAAGCGATGTGCGATCTGGGATATATGTATCTTGTCGGTCAAGGCGTAGGAATGGATAAGGAAAAGTCTTCGTGCTGGTACAAAAAATCCGCGGATCTCGGGTATGTTCATTCTATGCGAGATATCGGACAAAATTATCTGCGCGGAGACGGTGTAGAACAGAACAGCGAACTTGCCATTCAATGTTTCAGGCTCGCATCCGAAAACAACTATTCGCATGGCACGATGGATCTCGCATACTGCTATCTGAATGAAATAGGAGTGACGAGGGATTTAGCCAAAGTAAAAGAGCTGTTGTTGCTTGCGCTTAAACAGGATACCGAAAGAACGATGCGCGATTTGTTTGCGCTCCAAATCGATATCAAAAAATTATTATCTGATAAGGTTGTTTCCTTCCTCCCAATGGAAGAAATCGTACAAATCGACGAACAAAATTGTTATAACGGTTGTGTCTGCGTTTCGGAAAAAATCAAGAGTGTAGACCCGTGTTGTTTATATTCGGCAGAAGTAAATAAAATTTTCGTGGAAAAAAGGAATCCGTTTTATTCGGCGGTAGCAGGCGTATTGTTTGATAAAGAAAAGACGACGCTTGTACGTTTCCCTCCCAGATCCCCTGAAAAAATGTACATAGTACCGACAGGCATAACGGTCATCGGAAAACACGCATTCCAAAATGCGAAAAATCTGACGGAAATTATACTGCCGGATACATTGCAGATCATTGAAGACAGTGCCTTTGATGATTGTAAAAATTTGCGTAAAATCGTTATTCCGAACACGGTGACTTCTATCGGTGCATGGGCTTTTCACGGTTGCGATAAGATTCAGGAGATTATCTTGCCTGAAAACGTAAAAGTCATCGGCTCATATGCGTTTGGTTCTTGTGAATCTCTCCTGTCAATCGAGGTCGATAAAGGAAATCCAACCTACTGTTCATATCAAGGCAATTTGTACACGAAGGATATGCGCGAATTGCTTCAATATGCTATTGCAAAAAAGGATGAGATGTTCGTCTTACCGACGGAAACGGAAAAAATTGCCTTTCGGGCTGTGTCGGACGCGTATTTTATCAAGAGCGCAGACTTACAAAACGTTCAATTCGTCGGAGAAAAAGCGTTCTATTATGCGAAGTCTCTTGAACGTGTTATTTGCAAGGAAAGTACCGTGTTTGGGGAAAACGCATTAGCGTTTACGTCGGAGAAGTTAATAAAAGAGGTTAGAAAATGATATATATTGCAGCGGATATTCACGGACACATAAGGCTTGAATGGCTGAAATTTCAATTGAGCCAAGTACAGCTCATAGAATCCGATTATCTGATCATACTCGGTGACGCCGGTATCATTTGGAGTAAAACCGAGCATCTTGAGGTGCGGGCATATTATGAAGGATTGCCCTGCAAAACCTTGTTCCTGGACGGAAATCACGAAAACTTTGATTTGATTTATGAATATCCGATAAAAGAGTTTTGCGGAGGTTGGGTTCATCAAATCAGCGATAAATTATTTCATCTTATGCGAGGCGAGATCTATCGCATAGACGGAGAGACATTCTTTGTGTTTGGCGGCGGTTTTTCTTTGAAAAAGCTTACAAATTCATCACCTGTGTACGTTTGGGAGCAGGAGATGCCGACGGAAGAAGAGTATAAAAACGGCATTCAAAACCTTAAACAGAAAGGTTTTACCGTCGATTATGTATTGACGCATGTTGCACCGACGAATCTTGCCGAAGCCGTCGGGGCAGAACTTGCACCCGAGGAGAGGGTGTTAAACGATTATTTGCAAAACATAGCCGAAAAACTGAGCTTTAAGAAATGGTATTTTGGGCATTACCACAAGGATATTTGCATCGATTCGTTTGTGGGTGTGTTTGAATCGGTTTTAAGATTGGGGGAATAGCATGAAACAGCAATTTATTGATTATATCAAAAGGCTTGATATTTTTTGCGAAGGGCCGGATGCCGATTTTTCCGATCCTGCTTTCGCTTATGACTACAACGAAGTGCAAGAACTATACTTTGATGAAACTGAAAATAATTTTGTTTTTCTTGCAGGAGAATGCGGTTTACGCAAGAAAGATATGCTTGCCAGAATCTGTAAAGATTTGCTTCTGCGTGGTATTGAAAAAGAAGACATATTGTATCTGAATTATGAATTGCCGATTTTGCATGGTGAAGATGCCATCCTGTTAATTTCGGATTTTTATTCCGAAAGAGCTGCGAGCGAAACCCTGTATCTTATTATAAATGAAATCCAGGAATGCGGCGATTGGTTTTCAGTTATGACGGAATTGAGAGATAAATATCCGAAGATAAAACTTCTTGGGGCTTCTTCTACACCGCCGTATATCTATGAAAAAATTTATGACGAGGAGTGCGAATGGTGTAAGATTGTCGTACTTTCAAAAAAGAATGCGTCGAATACAAAATATGAATCGCAGACGTTCGGAGTATTTCAAGAATTTAAGTACAATCAAAAAGATGACGTGATCGAAATCAAGGGTATGACAAGAGAGGGAAAGAAAATGCCCCGCCATACCGTACCAGAAACGATCAACGGAAAAAGCGTCAAGATCATTGCAAGCGGAGCATTTCACGACAGAAGCGAAATGCTCTCTATTGATTTACCAGATACGATCGAAATAATCGGGGACTACGCTTTTTCAAAATGTTGTAACTTGTCTGAAATTCGTCTGCCGAAGAATCTAACATATATAGGGGATCATTCTTTTTTAGGAGCGACAAAACTTGAGAAAGTTGTCGGCGGAGATTTGGTTACGCATATAGGCAACAGCGCATTTTACAAAACGCCGTGGCTTGAAAATCAAGGTGATTTTGCGGTTCTCGGAAAAACTTTGTACAAATATAAAGGGGACAACCGTTCTGTCATTTTGCCAAAAGAAATAACAAATATCGCAAGCTATGCCTTTTCCGATTCTAAGGTTGAGCGGGTCAAAGCATTGCAATTGGTATCTCTTGGCGAAGGCGTATTCTATCGCTGCAAAAATTTGTGTGAGGTAGCCATAAATTTAGATGTTATACCACCATTCTGTTTTTATGACTGCGCGAAATTGAAAACGGAGTTTTCGGTTGAAGAAGTCGGTAAATTTGGTCTGTATAACTGCCGTTCCATTATAGCAATAAGCGCAAGGAGCATCGGAGTATGCGCCTTAGCTTATGCGAGTAAATTAGAACATGTATATGGTGCAAATAAGCTCCTTGACGGCGCATTGTTTTCCTGCGAAAAGCTCGAAGAGTTAGACTTTAATACAATAGATACGATCGAGCGGTTCGCGTCGGCAAGGACGGGGCTTACAAGTGTAGAATTTGCTGGCAGTCATATCGGTGATTTTGCTTTATATCATGTGCTGAAATTGTCGCGGGTAAAAATCCATTATAAAACGCAGGTGGGAAAATCGGTTTTGCTCGATTGCGAGTCTGTCAACACAATGACGATAAGCGGTGAGTATAAGTTGACTTCCTATTTTGGCGGAAAAATGCCAAAGGTTACAAAACTATATGTGCATGGAAATGTATCGGATGATTTCTGCAGGGATAATCCATATTTACAAGAGTTACAGATACTTCACGCTGAAAAGTTCGGAGGTTGGAGTTTCTACAATAATTCGGCTTTGAAAGCCGTAACATTTACCGATGTTAAGGTCATCGGCTGTTGGGCTTTTGCATATTGTGACGGGATTGAAAAAATAACGCTTCCGAAAACGGTTGAATTCATCGGGATGAACGCTTTTCGTTATTGTCATAATTTATCCAAAATAATTATCAACTCTTCAAATTGCGTACTGTTTGGAGCAAATGCGTTTTATTCCATCTCAGAGCAAAAGGTTTTCTATGTCAAAAAAGGTCTCAAAAGAGAATATCTTAAGGCTTCTGTATGGACTGAATATTATGATATGATAAAGGAAAAATAGTGAAGTTGCGGAGCTATTATAATGGAGGCGTATATCGTTTAAGTTTCAAGCGAAAAAAACAATTTTATGCATTTGGCACCATGGGGGGACTGAACCCCCAGTAGAACACTTAAATTGTGGTAAAATAGTAAAAATCTGGATATAAACACAATATATAGTGGTAATGATGAGCTAAATATAGATTTGCACTTGAATTGACCGTTTTTTCGTTTTCCGTTCTTTTGGTGTGAATGGAATTCGGCCGCCTACACTTGCTTCGTAAGTATAGGTATATTTCATAAAAAGAAAGCCCCGATCGGATAAAATCCGTTCGGGGTTCTCGCTTCTTTTCGGACGTCCGCGTTTCGGACCGTTATCGGGCGGGGAGTCGTTGGTATATTTGATATACAAGTCAATTGTATCGTTTTTCAAAGTTACTTTCTGCACAAGTAAATCTATCATGGCAGAAGTTGGTTGCGATAATACAAACATGATACAATAAAAAGGCTACATATTACCAATAATAAACTCATAAAGGGACATACTACGCCTTGTAGTGTGAGCTCTCAATTTCCCTTTATGAGAAATGGTGATATGTAGCAATATCGAGAGCCGCATGAAATAGGGATGTCGTCCTCGAGAGGTGGCGGCATTTTTCATATTAAAGCGGTAATCTAAAAACGGCATTATAACCGTTATTCAAAACTTGTTGAAAGGTGCTTGCGTTATCGGACAATTAACTGGGTGTGGAATTTTCAAAAACAAATAAGGGGAAAGTAATATTAAATAATCATTCCTTGTGATAT
>ERZ1090879.1591-NODE-1593-length-12202-cov-4.549765_pt1 | contig 12202 bp, 5 predicted proteins | sample MGYA00478472_ERZ1090879 | MGnify/ENA primary metagenome ERZ1090879 (study PRJEB33644, sample SAMEA5815723) | chicken gut metagenome | biome: Chicken; feature: Gastrointestinal Tract; material: Caecum | place: Ireland | collected 2019-01-01 | study: A study of the...
CGCAGGCGGCTTTGCCGGTCGAATGGAAACCGGAGGCGCCACGGATCTGGGCGGCGTGTCTATTTTGGGATTTGAGCTTAATATAGGGCAGTTGCTTCAGCTGGCACAATGGTTCGTACCGGCTGTGCGCAATTCTTCGGTACAGGGCTACACTTCCGGTATGACCGTGACCGCTACTGGCATCCCGAAAGCCGGCGATGACGTGGGCTACGCGGGCGGCTTTGTGGGCGCAGCTTATGGTGCACAGATTCAACTCAACGATACTGACCTGCCCAATGCGGATGGTTCGGTAATCTGGGAGGGCAACGAAAAATATCCTGCCCCAGTCGCTGCCTGCGATGTACGCGGCCTGCGCCGGGTCACCGGCCGGAATGCAGTGGGCGGTTATGTGGGCATTGCTTCGGCTGCTTCGCTGGCAAAGGTGAACACTAACGCATCGGATGGGCTGCTGCAAGGTATTCTGGATACTGTCCTCAGCCAGGCGAGCGATCTGGTGGATGTACTGCCAGCCACGTATACCACTATCCATAAAGCCAGTATTTCCCCGGCGGACGCCAAATGGGGCTTTGTGGTGGATGGCACCTACAACGATGGTGGCGTGCAGTATGCCCCTTATGTGGGCGGCTTTGCCGGATTCCTTCAGGCGGCTGTTCTGGGAGAAAAGGATGCCACGGAAACAGTGCTGTATGTCGATGGGTTGCGCAGTGTAACCGGTGGATTGTATGCCGGCGGCTTTTTTGGGTTGGCAGATACAGGCGGCGTGGCTTCGATCTCGGACACGGATGCTTCCGGAAACACGACCAATGTTTTGGGAAAACTGTTGAGCCTGGGAGAAATTTCTGCGCTGGACGTGCTGCGTTGCTATGTGTATCATGCCGGGGTGACCGGTGTGGCGGATGGCTTTACTGTGCAAGCAAACGACCAAAACAGCGTAGGCATTCTGGATGAAACACGCTTTACCGGTTGTGCAGGCGGTTTTGGTGGCGGTCTGATGAACGGTACCGTCCAAAACAGCGCTGTTGCTAACCTTTCCACCGTGCAAGGACTGAACTATACCGGTGGCTTTATCGGTTATATGGGCAAAAGTGGCGTTGTGGATGTGGATGATGTGGCGGTGCTGGATAAGCTGTTGAGCGCCACCGCGGGCGTCATCGATCTTTTCGGCTCTCAGGTGCTGGACAGTAGTGTGGGTGGCATTGAGGCCGGTGCGGTGGTGAAGGCAACCGGCGGAAGCGAGCCTATTGCAGGCGGTTTTTCAGGTTACAGTGATCTGGGCCGCATCAAAAATTCTGCAGTGGACAGTCTGAAAAAGGTCACCAGTGACCAGATCGCCGGCGGCTTCATCGGCAAGACCGATATGGCGTATTTGATCAGTGTGGGGGCAGATTCCCCGCTGTTGAAGGCAGTATTGAGAATCGTCAATAAACTGGTGGAAGCTCTTTACCTGGGCGACACGGGCCTTGCAAGTATTGATCTGGTGGACTTGAATCTTGGTATAGTGAAGGTTGAAGTTCTCAGTGATGGCAACACTTTGAAAGTAGAACTTCTCGGCCTGCCTATTACAGTGGCACTGTCCAAAAAAGCTGACAACCCGGAGCAGCAGACGGATGTGGCTATCGTTACCATTGGTGACTCGGTGATTCGTCTTCCATGTGACGAGCACGGTTTGACAGAAGACGGCGAAAAGCAGTTGGCAGAAGCAGAGGTCAACCTCATCAAAGGCAATCGCACCGAGTTGGACGGCTGCACTGTTACCGGCGTGGCCAACGGTTATGATGTGTTCGGCGGTGGTGCCAGCCAGGATGCGGACGGAACCCACGAAACAGGTATAGCTGGCGGCTTTGTTGGTTACAACCACGAAGGCAAGATCAGCAACTCCGAGATGATCCAATGTGATGTGGTACGGGGAAAAGAAAAGCTGGTTGGTCCCTTTACTGGCTACAACGATTTGAAATCCGTGTACTGGTTCAATGACATTGCTTCCATTGAAGGCGAGAATAACTGGTATTCGATCTATCGCCCGGAAGAATCTGCGCTAACTTCCATCACAGCCGGAAACACTGCCCTTACCGGTGTGATGGCGGCGCAGGAAACGGTGGGCGTTGAAATCTATAATAGGTACAAAATCCAGCACATCGCCGCTTTTGAAACGGTAATGGACACTGGCAAAAAATTGAGTGTCTACGATATGTTTAAGGCACTGGATGGTGCACTGGAAACAGGCGAGGGTGCGCAGCGGGAACTGCTGGCATACATAAGCGACTCCAAAGCGGTGCTGATGCGGGACGCGAATTCCCCGGATAACCCGCCTACCACCGTGCCGGAGCCTGGCGAAAACGCCGACCCTTGTTCCGAGGATGTGAACTTGACAATCCAGAAAATCTGGGACGACTGGTTCAACCTGGGACAGACCCGTCCGGAAAGCATTACGATTACGATCTATCAACAAAAGTTTGGGCCGGACGGAACCTCGCTAGGAGAAAAGACACCTTATGGTGAGCCCGTTACGCTGACGAAAGAAAACCAGGAAGGTGCCTGGTCGGCGGTGTGGAGCACGGTTTTGAATGCACCTGTTTATGAATTCGACGACACCAACAGCAACGGCATTCGCGATGAAAGTGACACTATTACCGCCTATTACGTCTACACGGCGGAGGAAGTCAACGTACCGGCTGGCTATACCGTCAGCTATGTCATGTACGACCCCAGCCAGGCAGGTGATTATGAATTGACCATCACGAACAAATTAGCCATCTCGCTGCCGGATACCGGCGGCGTGGGCGACAGTCTGTTTGTGATAGTTGGCGTAGGAATGTTGTTACTGGTCATGACAGTGCATAAGCGCCGGAAAGAGCCAAAGGAACTGTAAGGGATCTGTTACGCCGGTTTATGGAAGAACCGCCTTTGATTAAAAGTTATACCCGTATAAAGAAAATTGAAAGGATGTATGAAATGAAAATGTTCAAACGTGCAGCTGCTTTTTGTGCAGCAGTTGTAATGTCACTGAGTGTGAGCGCAACCGCCTTTGCAGCCCAGGGGGATGTGGTATCCACTGGCAGCCTTACCGTTACCGGCGACCAGCTGGCCGGCAAAGAGGTAACGGCCATCCGCATGTTCACCTCCCGCGCTACGGAGGGTTCCACGAGCACGGATTTTGTGTTCGATACCTACGAGTTGGAAGATTCGTGGCTGGATTTCTTTAAGACGACCATCGGCAAAGATGCCCTGGATGCCGTGGATGGCGTTGATTTTAGCTCTTCGTCCACCGACGATGAGTACAAGGATGCCGCCATTAAGTATGTGGCTTCTCTGACCAACGATGGTCAGGACAAGGGTACTTTGGCTGACTTTGCCGAAAAAGCACAGGCTTGGGCGCGTTCCCAGAGTACTCCTGAAACCTACTTTGGTGAGATAATTACCACCCAGAAGGCGACTGCTGCTTCTGCGAATCCGGGTGAAACCAAGGGTACCACGACCTTTGACAGCCTGACCCCCGGTTATTACCTGGTCTACCCTGAGATGGGGGGCACTGGCACCAATAACCGCAATACTGATGCCATGCTCATCAACATTCCTACCAATGAGCTGAATGCGACCTGGAATATCAAGAGTACCTACCCCACGGTGGAAAAGACGGTGGATGATGGGAATACGGCTACCGGCGACGGAAACGCAGACAACGGCTCTGCGCAGGTCGGTGATGTGGTCACCTTTACCCTGACCTCCGCTGTGCCCGATATGAGCGACTTTACTACCTATGTGTTCCAGTTCACTGATAAGCTGCCGGAAGGTCTGACTCTTGTCAACAAAAACGATAATACTGCAATTACTCAAAACACTGATTTCACTGTAGATGACATTACCCTTACGATTAACGGCAATACGGTGAAAGCAGAAAATGTCACAGTTACTTTGGCTGACGGAAGCGATACCGATGTCGGCAAAAAGATTCTCACGGTTAAAATTAACAACTTGAAAGCAGAGAATTTGCTGGAGAGCGAAAGCGTTGTTGCTGGTCAGCAAATTGTTCTGACCTACAAAGCCATGATCAATAAGAATGCAGTGACCACTAACCCCGTTACCAACGAAGCGTCCGTACAGTACAGCAACAATCCAAGCGAAGAAACCCTCGGTACATCCACCCCTGATGAGAGCACAGTCTATACTTACGAGATTGATGTGCACAAGTGGTCCACTGAGAATGGCGGCGACAGTGCCTACTTGAAAGATGCCGTCTTTGCCCTGAGCAAAGAAAGCAATTTAGGAACTCTTAGCATCAGTGAAGCTGAAGGCGATACCAACGGTAAGGTTGTAAATGATAACGGTGACAGCGTGGAAAGCAGTTTGATCGGGCTGACGGGCAGCGGTAACACCTATATGATCGACCCTGAAAGCACTGTGTATACCTTCACCACCAATGGTTCTGCCGTCATTAAGGTTCAGGGCCTGGAAGTTGGCACTTACTACTTGTATGAGGTTAATGCGCCTTCTGGCTATAACAAGCTGAAGGAACCTGTCAAAATCGAAATTACTTTGCAGGATGGCGACTATTCCAAGCCGGTTTATAAGGTGACCATCAATGGCGAAACGACTACCGGTACGTCGGGTGACTCCACCATCAAAGTCGAAAACAAGAAGGGCATTGAGCTGCCCGAAACCGGTAGCATCGGTACCATCGGACTGACTGTAGCTGGTGTGGCCATTGTGCTGTTGGGTGTATTTGCGCCCCGTAAGAAAAAGAAGAACGACCAGGAGTAATCTATGAAAAAAGATACACTGTGGCGGCTGGCGCGGCTGCTGGTGATCCTGCTGGGGATCGGCATCCTCGTATATCCGTCTCTCAGTGAATATCTTTCCGAGCTGAACGGCAGCCGAGCCACAGCATCCTATGACGATTCCGTTCTTCAGATGGAACAGGCGCACTTGGATGATTTGCTGGCTCAGGCACAGGAATACAACCGTCAGCTGGCGCAAGTCAGTGCGGGCCAGGTTCCTCAAAGCGATGCGGATGGCAACCCGATTACCCCGGAAAGCTACTGGGATCTGCTCAACGTGGATTCTGCCGGTATGATGGGGTATATCGAGATACCTAAACTGAGTACGACCATCCCCATTTATCACGGCACCAGTGAGGCGGTTCTGCAGGTCGGCATCGGTCATTTGCAAAATACTTCTCTGCCGGTGGGCGGTGAATCTACCCATGCGGCACTGTCCGGGCATCGCGGGCTTCCCACCCGAAGTCTGTTTACTGATCTGGATAAAATGGAGATCGGGGACCGGTTTTACATCAAGATTCTGAACGAAACTTTGTGTTATACGGTGGATCAGATTCTGACCGTTTTACCTTCTGAAATGGAGGCTTTGGCTATTGAGGAAGGGCGGGACTATGTTACCCTGATTACCTGCACGCCCTATGGCATCAACTCCCATCGGTTGTTGGTGCGCGGTGTGCGTACTCCCTATGATCCACAGCAACACCAGGCCGAAAAAGAGGATGTGTTGCCCCTTTGGCAACGTATGCCTATGCAATACCGGCACATGCTCATCGGTGCAGCCGTACTGGTGCTTGTCCTTTTCCTGCGTGGCCTTATATTGTTGATTTTTAAATTTAGAAAAAGGAGGAGACAGCGGCATGAGTAGCAGCGAATCACTTGTGAAAAAATGCCGCTGGATCATCTTTATACTTGTGGGACTTCTTTTGCTGGGGGGGCTGCAGCGGCCGGTGTATGCGTTGCCGCTTACTGGCAGTCTGCGGCTGAACTGCCATGTAAATGTGGACGACAGGTCTATTCCCCTTGCGGACGATACCTATGCGATCGTGAAAATTGCACAGATCACGGTGCAGGAGGAGCCGGCAGAGCTGATTTATAAAACCATGCCGGATTTTGGCCATTTTGATTACGATTGGGCCAACCTGGATGATAAAGCCCGCCGCCAGGCAGCTGGAGAACTGGCCGAATATACTCAAGAAAATCCAGCCCTGCTTGCCCAAACAGAAACCACTGACAAGAACGGGGAACTGCTGTTCTCGCCGCTGGAACCAGGGCTGTATCTGGTGGTACGCACTCAGGTGAATGTGGCAAATATGGCTTGTACTCTGGACCCATTTCTGGTGGATATTCCTACTGCGGTAAACGGAACATGGGAATACGATTTGTCGGCGGTACCAAAAGTCAACTACCAGACTGTGGAGATCCGGCCTTGCAATGTGACCATTTATATGGGCGGTAATGAGGGATACGATGGAGTGGACGGAGAGGAAACAACCACTCTGCCTAAACCTATGTTCGTGATTGAAGCGCCGGAAGGTGTGGATGTGAGCCAGCTGACTTTGCTATACCACGATGATCCGAACGTGACCAATCAACCAGGCAAGCTCTTTGAATGGGTCCCGGTGGAAATTGGTCATGATGAAGAAGGAAATGTGTGTTATCGCCTGGATCCAAAGGATGGGACGGAAGAGAACTTTCACATTCAGTACTTTACCGACGATGGCACTGTACTGAAAGACTTTTTCCGGCCGGAACTGGAAGAGGAACTGTTCAAAATCTATAAAACCGGTATCCCCCTCGATGAGGGGGAGGTTCTGGTTGCCTATGTGAAAAATTCTGATGGTATCGTTTTCTACCCGATACAGCGTGGTACGGCAGAACTGACGGTTCGCGGTGTGGAACGAAACGAGATTGTTGGCAATGCGGAAAACCCGGTTACACCGGTATTTTCACAGACGGAAAAAATACCGAAAGTACCCGCGGGGGTTGGTGTCGTAACAGCTCCCACCGGAACTGCCTATACCCTAAATGAAACCGATATCCAAGTGCCGAACATCCACGGTAACGATGGACAAATGAGCGTGGGTCTGCTGTTCGATGATATTATGAATGAGGTGTATGACCGTCAGACGGTACTGGAAACCCAGGCCAATAGCCAGATGCCGACCCTGAAGTCGGGTGTAATACGCCATTTCCAAAGCCAATATCTGGATTTAGTGGATATGAACAATGGTAACGCATGGGTCAAGGCATCTGAGTCTGTACAGGTGTATTGGGGATATCCGGAGGGAACGGATGAGAATACCCGGTTCACGCTGTGGCATTTCCGTGGATTGCACCGTGACAGCACGGATGGCTCCGGCGAATCCGGCTATAATCTGGAGGATATTTTGGCTGTAGAGCCAGAAAAGGTTTCTGTAGAAAATACACCCCAAGGAATCCGGTTCACAGTGGAACCTGGCGGCTTCTCTCCCTTTGTATTAGTTTGGGAAGAAACTGCTGCGGAAAATCCGGAAGCACCAACCGGATTTTCGCTTCTGCCGCAAACAGGAGATAACAGCCCCCTTGCGCTGTGGGGAAGCGCGCTGGTAATCAGTCTGGCAATATTGATTGTGCTTTGTTATAAAAAGAAAAAACAGCAGTAACTTTAAAAGGCAGCAATTCCTCTATACATAAGAGGGGATGCTGCCTTTTTAGATAAATGAATGGTTCGTGTTTTTAGCATATCATCAAGGGCAGGGGGGGCAGATTCATTGCAATATTCGTAAAAGCAGGAACAACCTACTTGAAAAAGGTTGTTGTTTTGTGGACTGACCGAAATAGAAATAAGGTGATATGCAGTAAATTGCTTTGCCTGGGCTATGCAGTTGTTACGATTTAATAGGGCCAAAAAATAATGCGATTTTCTGTTTTTTTGCCAAAAATCAATAACTCTGTTGAGCCGGGGGGCAATCCATCTGGTGTTGACTGGTTGGTCCGCCTGTGTGCTGGAATACACAGGAAAAGCCCCGTCGATTCATCTTTACAGGATCGAATCGACGGGGCTTTGGTGCTTCTCAACCGAAAAAGTCGACTACACGCTATATGTACGGACTGCGTTTTCCAATGTGACTTTTATGGCCGAAATGGTACAAGATCTTCTGGATCATACAGGAAGAATCAAAACTTCGGAGAAAGTAGGAAATACCGAGCTGTCCACACGGAAGGAATCCTGTGCATACTCCGGAGCATTCAGTGCCAGCTGGATGGCTTGCGATATATCCTGATCACCATTTTCCAGGGCTTGTATCTTGGAAATGGGCACCATGTTGAAGGTAAGTATAACCTTTGAAGCGGTTCTGCTTTCCTGGAAGGCATCCAACAGGGTCTGGATGGCCTCTCTTTGTGTTTCATCAGCCGGTGGTAGGGGGTGAGAAAGCTGTTGAATAGCTAAAAGTAGCTGACAGATACAGAAACTACGTTCCCCGCAGGGATAGGAAGAAGCTGCATATTCTTCCGCCTTATGGCGGGAAAATGTGAGATACAGCGAGTGATACTCAAAGTTTGCGCTTTCCCGGTTGAGCGCTTCCCAAATCAAGAAGGCATTGTTCAGATCGGCGTGGTTGAGCTGGTCCCTTAAATGGCGTAAAGCGGCTTCGTTGGTCCGGATGTAGGGGATGACACAATCTTCTGCTTGGTAAAGCTCCCTGCGCCGGGAATCGGAGAGGGCTCGGGCATATTGGTTGGTGCCGTGGAACAGCGGCAGGGGTACATAAACCAGATAAGGACATAACTGACCGGTGAGTGTGTCGTCTGCTCGGGTACCAAAAGTGCTGTATTTGTGTTGTGCCTGGAACAGCGTTTCGTATTCGCCCGATTCACGGCTTAACGGTAGACACAACAGCATTCGTTGCAGCCTGGGAACATCCTCCCCTTCCGGCAGAGGAAGATACCACAGAGGGAACAACCCACCCTGATACGGAGAAAGGGACAGACCGTTCGACTCACAAAGGGTGGCTGCGGTCTTTGCTTCAAAAACGGCAGGCCATCCCTTCTGCCAGTTCAACTTCAAAAGGGGATTTTTTGTGTGATTGAGCAAATAGGCCATTTGCTTGCGCTGAATCCAGGAACCGCGACGGTTGACCCGCCCTTCTTCCTGAACCAATGAGTTGAGATTGGAAGGCACAGACCAGTGCACGATGGTCCGGCAATAATTGTGGAGATTGACCCCTTCTTGCGCTGTTTCCGAGGCGGCCAGAACAAAGGGATAAAAAGGGGATTGGAACCGATCCCGGATATATTCCAACCGCCTGACGGTGTTTTGCTTTTTTCCTTTTTCGCTGTCGTCGTGGGCGGATTTGTCTGAGTAGTCTGCGGTATACCGTTCCCCGAAAGAGCAAGGATATCCGTTGTCTTCCCAGTCCGGAAGCACCAGCACTCTGGTAAAGTCCTGATCGATCCAGCTCAGCACGGAGCAGAGCTCCGTCATGGCTTCCGAAATTTTCTCAATATCCGGGGAAGGGGCATCTGGAGCAGGCAATTCAAATTTGAAAAGACACGTCAGATATTCAAGAATCATCTGGGCCCAATTATACTCTTGGCAATAATGTCGAAGAATTTTGGCAGGACACGACAGCGATACTCCCTTGGTGATGGCAAATGCCGTCAATACACGACGAGCATGGGTTGTGTTGAAGAATGTGAGGATGGCGCTTTTGAGTGCATTTTCGTAGTTCGTAATGTCATGCAGATACCTTTTAAAAGGGGCGAGCAAGTTATCCCACGGCATATCATCCGGTTGAATAGCCGCCAAGAGTTGCCCTTGGTTGACTTTGTACAGACGCCTTTCAATTTCCATTGACACCAGGGCTGCAATGGCACGGGTGGAAAGACGGTAGTGCGCAAAAACTACGGTCTTTGCATATTCGTTTTGGCTGTGCAGGGTGATGGGCGTGGCCCACAGATTGTATTCGCACCCGCTGGGCAATGCCTGTTGCTTGAGAAGTTCCCACTTGTAATGACCGTGCAGTTTATCAAACCAATGCCAATCCGGAGTGCCATCGGCAGGGTTTTTCCTCAGGAGATAGTGACCGTTCTCCCGTAACTGCTGACAGTATGTTTGACGGATCAGGTCACGGCGATCAACGTCCTTTGGGACAGAGATCGGCACATCTGTATCGTTACCGGGAAGCTGTATGCTGCGGTAGCCGTCCGCGAATTGCGGATATTCCGGTGCCTCGTCAAGATAGGCGCGCAAAGTCTTGTATTTGCTGTCGCTGTGGGCAAGCTCAGGCTGGCCGATTTGAGGGATTCGGGAGCGCATTTCGGTACTGTAGGCCAGGTGCTGGCCAAAAGCCGCCTGCGGCGCTTGGGGGAACAGGCGCCCGTCCTTCTGCAGCGTTGTGATGTCCTGGAAGATTTCCTCTTGACGAGAGGGGCAAAGCCAGTTCCGCTGGGTGCGGCACAAAATATGATCGAAATAGTCCTGCTGAGTATCTCCTACGACCAAAGGGGTGCCGCGGGAATCGCAGTTGAGATGGCAAATGTATTTTTTGAGTGTGAGAAAATCGTCAAAAGCGGTTGTGGGGTCTTTATCCCCGGATGGCTGCTCATCGGTTTCATAAGTGTGCACCGTTTCCTCCGCAGCAGGATTGTATTTGTAAGGTGTTGCGGAAAGCAGTAAAACTTTCACATGGGGGCGCCCTGCCTTGTCCCGTGTCTGATTCAGCTTTCGGATCATCCGAAGGAAACTGTATCCACCTGGTTGTTCTACTGGACTCAGGATGGTGTGAAAGCGATGAAATTCGTCCAGAATAATCAGATCTGGATCGAGCTTGGCTACAGCCTCGTCGTTAAATTCCTTTCGGAGTGCTGCCACCGCCGCTTTTGTTTCCTCTGTTCGAACTGTACCGGCGGTATCGTAAGAGGAAACCAGCTTGACTGCGGCCTGACAGTGAGGAGGTGCATAGTTCACCAATTGTTTCCGCTCTTCCCTGTTTCCGTATGGGGAGCCGCGTCCGGTAAAAGTAGTGTTGGGAGAAAAGGCGTAGACTTGTACAGAAGGAACGGTGGGAAGTGTGACCTTCCCGCCCAATGCCGAAAGTCGGTCATAGGGAACCTCTTTGCCGTTCTCGTTGGTGACCTTTAAAATCAGATGCCCCAGATCACGGGCGTTGGTTTTGGCGATGACCTGGTTGGAGGCAATGTAAATTACCCGCATGGTTTTCTCGGAATGCCCCTGATGTAACTTCTCAATAATGCCTTTTGCCACATAGGTTTTACCCAAGCCGACTTCATCGGCAACCAGATAGGCATCCTGACGGGAAAATACCTGGCATACGTGATGGATCGTCGCCTGCTGATATTTTGAATAGGACATTATTCTCCGGCCTCCTCTTTGTACGGATCTTTGCCTTTCATGGAGCATACCGCAACACACAGTTCCTCAAATTCCTCCTTTTCCGGAGCCGCCATGTAGAAGGTACCGGTTTGGGAGTGCAGGCATTGTACGACTCGTTCCAGGCGTTTTTCCAACCGTTGGAAGGCCGGGTGATCGGCACGTCCATCCCAGTCGTAGCTGCACAGGAAGGCGCGAAGGCGCTGGTATAGGTCATCATCGGGGCGGGAAAAGCCTTGTGCAGCACAGTTTGGGATCGTCTGACGTGCTGTCATTTCCCGAAGGAGTGTCAATAGGGAAGTCGGGGGTGGAAAGATCACATCCTCACCCTTTTCTGCCTGTATATAGGTGTTTACTACCGGATTGTTGCAGTTGTCCAACAGAGTGATCTCATAAACCCCATTGGCGGGAAACGCCTTTTCGACAAAGTGATAAACCTTTTTCTCATAAGGAAGATCCCGCGGATTTTGGTCGCCAAGCTGTACACGGACAGTGTATGGAATGCCGGAAGGATTTTCCTGCTTGATTTTCATCTCCAGCATGGGCGTGGCGTGATCCAGGTAGGCGCGCAGAGAAATATTTTGCAGAAGACGACGCAGCAGCGGACTTTGATCCTCCGGGAAGCAATCCTCTTCAGAAAGACTGGATAAACTGGCCGACGGGGAAAAGCAAATCGCTTTGTATGACAGGAGCCGGCCAAGGTGAGCCTGCAGTGTATGGAAAAAAGGCGGGTGGGAGGAGAAATAGTTGGGATAGCGATTCGCTCTTGCCACAGAGGAATGGTGAACCTTCATCAGAATGCCGACCATCAGCTCACTGTTTCTGTGCATCCCGTTTTGTGTGGCGTTGGCACTTCCAACCCAGATTCGGAAAGCGTCGTCATATTCCGCATCGTTCGAACCTTTCGGGGCCGTTTCCTGTGAGGCAACAGGCCACATGATCAGTTTGCCGTGATAAAACTGCTGGTCCGCTTTGGCCACATACAGATTGGGAAAGGGTCTTTCCTGCAACTGCTTCAGAATGGTTTTGGTGAGATTGGTGTGATAGATTACAT
>ERZ1090879.1595-NODE-1597-length-12190-cov-45.632963_pt1 | contig 12190 bp, 9 predicted proteins | sample MGYA00478472_ERZ1090879 | MGnify/ENA primary metagenome ERZ1090879 (study PRJEB33644, sample SAMEA5815723) | chicken gut metagenome | biome: Chicken; feature: Gastrointestinal Tract; material: Caecum | place: Ireland | collected 2019-01-01 | study: A study of...
TCTACCCCTTGCAGGCCTCTTTTTTGTACTGTCCGCACAATATGGGGCGGTTCATCATGCCAAAACCAGGAAGCCCTTTTTTGCGCCCAATCGGAGGGAAGGAGACGCTATGTTGGACTAATTTTACGGCGGAAACGAATCCTCTTTAATAATCAAGCAGGATGGGTACCTGCTGTTCCTCGGCAAAGCGTATAGCCCGCCAGAATATAGAGAAAGCAAACTTGGCCAGGGATTGGGTGTCATACTGGGTGTACTCCGGGATGTCCGCCTTGCTGTACTGCTCCTCTGGGCCTATGGCGCCGTCCACCGGGTAGCCCTCGGTGTCGGCCCAGGTGAGAATGGTATCCTCGTCGGTCTGCCACGCCAGCTGGTTCAGCTTCTCCAGTCCCTTCCTCAGTCTGCCCACCGTGCCGATCATCGCCAGGTCGTCGGTGGGCAGAGGGGCCTGAAAGAAGAAGGCATCCGCCAGAGGCAGCCACCAGGTAGCCCCACGGAACAGGGACCACACCCGCGCCTCGTCCGATGTGAGGCGGACGACCAGAGGATGCTCCCCAAAATCCCGGTTCTTCTCCACGGTAGACGGCACCGGCTCCCCATATTATGGCAGGCGGCCACCAGCAACATAGCGCCGAAGGCGTCACCACGCAGATGTCCGCATGGATGTCCGGGGAGGCCAGCTCGTGGAACACATGCGCGAACGCACCAAAATACTGCCGGATGTGTCCCCCGACGGCCGCCATCTCCTCCTCAATGTAGATCTCGGAAACGCCGGATGCTTCATCTTACGGGCCTTTCCCCATCCGGATCATTTTTGCTGCTGCCGTCCGGATCGCCGCCGGGTTCCCAGGAGATCTTCAGGGTCATCTGCTCCTCCGGCAGACCCACGCCCGGGCTGCGGGTAATGGCGCGCTTGTCATCCGCCGTAAAGCCGATGGTCTCCCCGTCGTGAAGTTCCACATCATTTTCCAGCACATAGGAGGCGAGGCTGGCCAAAAAGTCCAGCAGATCATAGGGGTCGGCGTCGGTGTCCAGAACCTCCACCTCATCTTTGCCGAAGGCCTCCATGCCGTAGGTATAGCCGTTCAGACCCTTCTCATTCCGCCACAGGCCGAACCAGATCCAGTTGAAGATGGGCAGTTTGTCTCCCTTCAGCATATCGGCAAAGCCCTCGTAGAACTGGGGCTCGAACACCACGCCGCTGGTATAGACGCCTGTGGCATATTTTTGCCGGCAGCAGACGGCCACCACCTGGGTGAACAGCTTGCCCTTTTCCAGCAGATCTTTTTCTTTGCCCAGCACCGCCACCAGAATGTGGGCGCGGTGCTCTCTGGCGACCTTGACCGCATCTTCCCACATATAGTTGTTTTCCGCGTTGGCCTCGGCTTCTCCGTCGGGGATAGGACAGTCAGCCAGGCTGACGGCGGCCAGCATATCGCCCACTTCAAACACCAGGGCGGTGTCGTCCTTTTCCTCGCTGGCGCTGTATTCATCCACGGTGATGCCCCACTTTTCCTGCATGTCCCGGATGAACTGCTGTTTGTCCCATTCTCCCTTGGACAACAGCACAAAGCCGGTAAAGACGCCGGTGCGGTCGGTGTCACTCTCATCCTCGTCCGCTGCCTCGGTCTGCTTGTCGATCTCATCCTGACACTGCCGGATGACGGCCGGAGCGTCCTCGTCCTCGGGCCCCTTCTCGGGCGGCTTTTTCAGGGCTACCGTGCCCGCCTCCCGGCGGAAGGTGTGAAAGCTGGCCCAGGGGATGTCCGTGCCCTCAAAGAATTCCTTGGCCTTCTGCAGGACAGCCCGGATGTCCCAGGCGATGAAATCCACATAGCCGCAGAAAAGGCCGGCGGCTCCGCCGGTGAGGGTGAGGATCTCCGGGCCGTCGCCAGTGATGAATACTTCCTCCAGTTTGTCCCGGAAGGCGAAGATCTTCTCCGATCCTTCCTCCTCCCGCAGGGTGTCCAGGGGATAGCAGAAGAAGCCCGCCACTGCGCCGTCGGCATGGAGATCGTCCATAAAGTCGTTGTCGGCATTCAGGTAGCCGTTGATGAGAGGCACACAGCAGGTGGAGCCCACGATGGTGTCCAGCCGCCAGTCGGCGTCCGGGTCCTTGTTGGGTTCCAGTTGATAACTGAGATAGCTCTCCAGATAGCCCTCCGGGTCACAGGACAGGTCCAGGCCCTTCTCTTTCAGTTTGTCGGGCAGCTGGGACAGGGGGAAGGACGGCTCTGCCTTGGGCTGATTCAGCACATCAAAGCTGTCGATGTACCGCATATGAGGGATCTCACCCAGCACCTGGTCGGTGAGGGTGGTGAGCATCCACCAGACCCGGCCTTCCGCCTCCCGGAGCGCGGGCAGCAGCTTTTCGCAGTAGGCGGAGAGGACGAAACTGTTTTCACCCTGCTCCTCCAGCCAGATCTGCACATCCTCCCCGGAGATGTTCCAGCCGTCCTCGGTGCGCAGGCCGGTATTTTGAGAGGGCTGACGGCCCACCAGGATGTTCCAGTGCTCCCGTACCTCTTTGGGGGCGTGCTTCTGGAAGTAGACCAGCTCAAACAGCTTGACCCTGTCGCCCTCCGGGGTGAGGATCAGCTCATGTTTTTCGCCATTGAAGCCCATCTCGAAGGAGATCTCATCAAAAACCAGGTTCAGGGCTTCCTCCATTTGGGCCACGATCTCTGCGCCGCGGGTATGGTCTTTATCGTCGTCCATCATCTGGCGCAGCTCCGCTTCCATTTTGGCAAAGGCTTCCCACGCCGATTCCGTCCGTTCCCGGAAACACGCCGAGAACTGCGGCAGGGAAACGCCCTTCCTGCACCATTCGATAAACACTTTGGTATCCTCGTCGCTGGGACGGGCTTCCAATGCTTTTTCAAAGTACCGCAGGGCGCGGCCCTCCTGGTCCAGATAGTAGTAGGCATACCCCATGCGGAAGTTCCAGCAGTGGTCGCCCTCGAAGTATTCCTCATGGGGCTTCAGCAGGGCGATGGCCTTTTTAAGCAGGTCCCGGCCCCCTGGCTTGTGGGGGTCCGCCAGATTGTTGTAGGCACGGGCCAGCTCGCTGTCCATCTCCGGGGTACGCTCCTCGGCGGGGATGGCCTCCAGCGCGTCGATGATTTTCTGAAATTTGTCCTCTTCATGCCATTTCTGGCACTGTTTCAAAATATCCATAGCTTGTTCCTCCTTGGTCTGTTCCGGTTTCCAGTCTTTGATCTGCTGAAACACGCAGTTCCCGTCCCGCTCAAAGGTGCAGGGAGAGGGACAGCTGAGATTTTTCTTTTCCAACGGTATCCCTCCAGTCTGTCCGTCCATCTCCACCCGGATCATGGGCCGGTAGAAGTCATAGTCGCCGTTCAGTTCCTTATTCTCCTGCACTTCCGGCTTGCAGTGGGGCGAACAGGGAAGGAAACCGAGAAAAATTCCCAGTCCGCCGCAGATGCTGCGTCCGCCATCACCGCCGCAGGTGGTAAACTGTTCCGCCTTCACGACCTCCCGCATATAGGGATCATAGGCAATGGACAAGCCGAAGAAGTTGGGTCCCTCCATATCGAAGGGCTTGTCCTTGTCCTCCGGGCTCTCAAAATGGTGCAGATGCATGGAGTAGTCCATCCCATCCCCCCAGGGGAACAGGGTGCGGCATCCGCCACCGCACAGGTAGGCCCATTCGTCTGCCGTGGGAAGGGAGAAGCCCTGCTGTTCCAGCCCGGCAAGAAGCGTATCGTAGTCTGTGCAGTTATAGATCCAGATTTGAAAGCCGCTTTTCATCCGTTCAATGCGGGCCGACTGATGCAGGGTCAGGCTTTCAAGGTCGCTCCAGGCGAAGTCCCGGAATTTCTTCAGCCAGTCGGGATGGGCGGTTACTCTGGGATCGTTCATCTTGACCGGCTCCCAGCAGAGCTCTTCCAACTTTCTCCCCACCAGCATGGGGCCGATGGTCGCCTGGCGCACGGGGGCCATGCTCTCCCGGATCAGCGCCTCCGGGGACTGTTCGATTTCCCATTCCCGGAACAGCTCGTCCAGCTCCTCCCGGCTGTCGGGATCCAGCCCCGCAGCAAAATGGTCCCAGCCCAGGGTGACGGTGTTGCCGGGAACAAAGACAAACTCCCGGCCGTCCTTTTCAAACACGCCGGTGGCACAGCTCTGCCCCCAGCGGTCAAAGGTATGCAGGCCCAGAAAGGCCATAGCATAACGGGCAGCCAGGCGTTCCATCAGCGCCTGTTTCTCGGCGGTTTCCATTTGATGAAACTCCGGGCGGAATAGTTTTTCGTTCATGGCAAGTCCTCCTGCAGCCTATCCAGGTTCTCCTGTAGATCGCCCTGCACCAAGTGTTGGGCAATGGCTCGCTTCCGTACCGATGCGGTAAAAGTTGACCAGTCCATAGAGTTTCATTGTTGCCATACCGTACTCCAATCGCAAAGCATTTCATTCTGTGTCACCCGGCGCAGCTCGTCCCGCACTTCCATCAGCGCAAAGCCCAGCAGGTTTTGCCCCCGCCACTTCATCGGGTCCTGGGCCTCCGGGGAGCTGGCCAAGAGGCGGATGCCCCAGATGGCATCGTAGGGGCTGGCCTCCACCAGCACGCTGTCCCCGGTGGATATGTAATGCCTCACAATTCGGTCCGCTGCCAGCCGTCCAGCCGTTCCTGCACCGCGTCGATCTTCCAGCCCTCGCCCACACGCTTCATGAGGAAGCGGCGGTCAAAGCCGGTGGCTTTTTCCCGGGTGTAGATGTAGAGCTTGTTCTTGGTGATCTGTTCCGCGTCAAGGAATTCTTCCCCGTTGTAGGTGCCCTGGGCGCTGTACGAAAGGCCCAGGGGCCGGTAGCCGGGGCGGGGCTTTTCGCTCACATACTTTTCCCAGATCGCCAGCAGGCGGGGCACGGCCTCGGCGTCCTCAAACCCGGCCTGTTCCATATACCGTTCCCATTCCGTCATCTCGGCAAAGAAAGCGGACAACACCCTGCGGCATTCCGCTGCCGCCTGCTCGTCCAGCTGGGCGGGCTTTTTGGACTTTTCCCGCTGGAGCTGGGAGAAGTGCTCCATCTGCTCCTGGGTGAACTGCACATGGGCCACTGGCTGGATGCGGCTGTTGCCGGCGACGGCCAGCAGGCCTTCATAGGTAACGGCGGTATGGTCGAGCTGGATGTGGGAGAGTTTGGGGATGGAGGCCGCCTGGCGCAGCCCTGCGTCGTCCAGCCCGGTGCGGTTGAGGGTCAGCAGGTCTATTTTGCACTCCCGCAGGGCGGACAGTCCGCTGCCGTTGATTCCGGCGTTGCCGTCCAGCAGCAGATAGCGCAGCTTGGTCATGGCGGAAAAAACGGGGAAACAAGCGTCGGTGAGCGCTCCGTCCTCCACGCCGAAGTTGGCCATGTTTTTATGCCCGGAAAAAGGGGCAAGCAGTTCATCGGTCACCGGATAGCCCTTCACATGGAACCCCACCAGGGTGTATCCAGCCAGCCGCTCCATGATCTCTGCGGTCAGCTCCGGGACTTCTAATTGCTTCTCTTTGTCTAAGGTCAGGACGCCGTTTTCCCAATCCGCTGTCCGTGCCCGTTTCGGCCATTCCATCGCTGCTTGCCTCCTTACGCCTGCTCCCGGTAGCTGGCTTCAATGTCGATGAATCGCACATACACGGCGCAGACCTCGCCCTTCGCGTCATAGCCGAAGTAGACGGGATAATAGCCGTCCCCCAGCCGGAGGCTCGGTTTTGCAGGCCAATTTGTCCTTGATGGATTCGTATTTGCTCAGCCATTCGGCAGTCGACATGGTAGTTTCCTCCTGTTGATTCAATTTGTGCATTCCCTTCTTCGCAGTTCAGGCACTTGCTTTCTTGATATTTTTGTACTCACTCACCGCAAAACCGCTTGGCAGCATCTTTGTAAACCGTAATACTTTCTTCCACGCTCACTTTTTCGCTGCGAATACGGAAGTAGTCCCGCAGGACGTGCCTGAGTTCCGGGTTTGCCACCCTGCGGGGCAGCAGACTGATGAACATTTCGTCATAGCTCCCATATAGCGAACCGCCCCGGTTGTAGGTCTGCCATGTCACCGTAGGTTTGCGGCCCTCCGGGTCCTTGGCCAGATCAAAAAGCCACCGCTCATCCAGCTCCACATAGCGTTCCATCGTAAACCTTGTGTCATAGGTCCCGTAGCTGTAATCTCCCCAGAAAATGAGCGCGCGCAGCCCATCAGGGCCGGAGCGTTCAAAGGTCCAGTCATCCGGATAGCTGCGGTAATCCAGCAACCCCAGAGCGTTCAACAGATAGCTCGCCTTCGGAGTTCCCAAAAGGGGCGAATAGGTCTCATACACCTGCTCCTTGGGCTGGGTGATGATCGCCTTCATAAAGACCGGTATCAGCCAGCTGCCGCCATAGCGTTCGTTCAGTTCATCGGCCAATGCCTGCAGCCGCTCATCCGGGTTGCGGATCAGGGAGGCGGACAGCACCACAGCGGGAATTTTCTCCATTTCCCTGGGTGTGGCATCCCAAATGCGAAGCCCGTCCGTGATCCGCCAGGAGGTGCAATCATCATCAGAATAAACAGGCGCGCGTTTCAGCTGGGCGATCCGCGAGGCGTTTTCCGCCAGAAAACGGTAGACCTCCAGCATTTGGGGCGAGGCTTTCCCCAGCATCAAATGGAAACAGAAGTTCAGTTGTTCAATTTCCAGCCGCTTTGTGTCCCCCTCGTCCAGCAGTTCGGACAATCGTTTCAGGATGATCGGGGCGATCTGCTCCGATACGCAGTCGGAACAGGCGTTCGACAGGATATGGCTGCCCATCCATTTGCCCTTGACCAGCTTGGCCCACAGCGGGGCGGCGGGGGCATGCTCCAGCTGTGCCAAAGCCTTCTGAGCAGCCATTTTGCACTTGCCCTTTTCTGTATTCACAAGCTGGAGAAGCAGTTCGCCGTTGGCTTCATCCTTGCCCAGCTCCAAAATGGCCTGTTCCCGCCTGACCCCTTTGGGGGGCAGTTGTTCCATAGTCATGTTGCGTTCTCTCCTTATTCCTCAAACTCACCTTCGATCATCCCGTTCAGATACCGGCCGGGGTCAGCAATAAATTCCTCCCATTTGGCTAACGGATGAAACTCCTCATGCTCGATGTCCAGATACCACAGCTTTTTGTCCCTGGGGCTCCACAGCAGCAGGTAGCCGCTGTAGTTGTCCATTTTCGCCATCAGGGAGAGCAGCTTTTTCCGTTTCCAGGTCATCTCCTGCACATCCATGTAGGGGTAAAGCTCCGCCCATTTCACCAGCTCCCGTTCCGGAAATTCCAGACGCAAAGGTCCGGTCTTTAAGTATTCCACCAGTTTGGCAGGCAGCTTGTAAGGCGTGAGCTGACGCGCCTTTTCCTGTTCGTTGTGCCATTCCTCCGGCTCCAGAGCTTTTAAGTAGGCGGCCATTTCCTGATTTTTGTTCTGCACTGCCACGGTGTAGGGCCGGTCGCCGTATTTATCGGAAATGGTGATGTCTGCGCCCTGCTCCACAAGCCAGCGCACCATCGAAAAATCGTTGTGCCGTGCCGCTTCGGTGACAGGAGTGGAAGCGTAGGGGAACACCATGTCCGGCTTGTGGTAGTTGATGTCCGCCCCGTTTTGGATCAGATACTCCGCCAGCATCTGATTCCCCCGGCTCGCCATACTGCGCAGGGCCTCCCCGCCGTATCGTTTCAAATCCATGCCCAGCCTGTCCAAAAGGGAGAGTATATCAGGATCACGCCGATTTTCCAGATGGAGAAACAGCCGGTAGATGTCCTCTTGTTTTGCGGGAATTCGGACTCCCGCATGGATCAGAAAAGCAAACAGGGTCAGGTCTCGACCGCGCAGGGAGCCGTAAAGCAGTTCTGCCGGGTTACGGGTCAAATCCGCTCCGGATTCGATCAACAGCCGCACCATGTCCAGCCGGTTTTCCAGCACCGCCAGTTCCAGCGGAGAGGTTTCCTCCTCCCGCGGCCGCGCTCCGATCGTCACCTGATAACATTGCGGCGCATTGGGGGAATATCCCGCGTGAAGCAGGGAACGAAGCGCCTCAATGTCTCCGCTCTGGATGGCAGCCATCATGGGAGGCACATTGGAATAACTTATTTCACGCATCCAAATCCTCCTGACATCCTATTCAAAAATTTTCTGATACCGTTCTCTCCATTCCTCCGGCGCCGCCTTGAGGACCTTGCCGCCGTTGTTCTCAGAGGCCGGGCCCCAGATGGTCCAGAGTACCTCCCGCCACAGGTAGTCCCGCGCCCGCTGGTCCTGCGCTCCTTCCTCGGGCAGGTAGTCCCCCAGATGTTCCTTGATCTCCAGCAGAGCATTCAGACTCTCCCCATTGGCGATCAGTGTGCGGAACTCTTTTGCGGGCCTCAGATTCTGCATGGACTGAACGCCGTGGACCAGCACCGGCAGGGACTGGGCGGTAAAGCCATATTTTTTGAAAAGTGCGTGGAGGAACTTTTCTTGGAGCGAAGAGTGCTCGTCGTCACAGCGGTCCAGGTAGTCGCACACCAGCCCCCACCACTTTGGCCCTTCCAGCCCCAGGGCGAACACGGCGAAGGTGCCGGGCAGAGCGCAGATCTCATCGGAGAGGTTTTGGTACATCTCGTCCTCCTGCATGGCCAGCCGAGCATAATTCTCCATCCGCACATGGAGGCGTGGATAACGCACCGCGCAGGCAAAAAGCTGGTTGACGCCCTTCTTGGGCAGGCCGGGGATGGGCAGGTAGAGCTTCTCCGGCCCGCGGAACTCAATGGAGTAGCTGCGGGGGAACTCCGGCTGCTCCAGCACTTCCACCAGATAGCTCAGCGCCTCGTCGCAGCACCCTTCGGTGCAGTCCCTGGCGGTGATGCGGATGGTGGCAAAGGCGTCGTTGGCCGAGGCGGTCAGGTGTTTCGTTTTCCGCTTTTGGATGTTGGGCGGCAGTTTGCCGCTGCCGCCCGTTTTCAGCTCCTTCACCATATCCGGGCGGAGCTGGGAAACCAGGCTAAGGATATGCTCGGTGGTGAGGTACTCAAAGCTCAGCCCATACACGGTATAGCAGACCGCCACATAGCAGGCGAAGCGCAGCAGTCCTTCATCCACATCCTCCGGGCGCAGTTCCGGACGCACGGTGCAGGGCGGAAAGGCCGTAAATCCATCATCCCGCTCTCCGACCACAAAGTACCGATCCCGCACCTGTTTTTCGATGTACTGCCGCAGTGTGTGATCCATCTCCTTCCAGCCCGCCAGCCGCCGCAGGGCGTCGCAGAAGGCGGCCGCCTCCTCATAGGGAAAGCCCTTCAGAGGCTGTTTGGACAGGTACCGCTCCAGCAGCTGGCTGGGAAGGAAGGGGGTCCCGCTTTGGTTCCGAACGACCACCGGGAAGCTGGAATGGTTTTCTTTGGCGGATCCATCCAGCACATCCTGAATGCACCAATCGGCGTGTGCCAGCACTTCGGGGGCTGTATCCGGTTTATGGATCAGGTAATAACGGCCATGTATGCCGTCGCGTTTGGGCAAACTCATAGCAGGCGACCTCTTTTTCCAGGCTCTCCGTTATCGGAATAAAAATCTGTTGGTAAAGTTTTTTCAGTTCCTCCGGAGCTGCTTCCACCACTTTCTGACCACCCTTGGCGCTGGCTTTGCCCCACATCACATAGCAGACCGTTTCCCATGCGTATTGCAGCACTTCCTCCGGGCTGGATTCTGTTTCTTCTGCGGGTTCCTCGTCCTCGTCATCATCGTCATCCTCGTCGGAGGAAAAACCGCTGGGAACGATCTCGGACAGGTGGATTTTTGCCTCCAGCAGAGCGTCCAGGCTTTCTGCGTTTGCCATCCACGCGGCATAGTCCCTGGAATACTTCATGTTCTGCATGGACAGCACCCCACGGACAAATACAGGGACGGTATCGGCGGTAAATCCGAACTGTTTCACATACTCCCGGAGGAATTTTTCCTGTAAGTGGGAGTGCTCATCATCACAGAGATCGAGATAATCCCATACCAGCTGCCGCCACGCTTGCCCCAGCATTCCCAGGGCGAACACGGCAAAACTTCCGGGGAGCGCGCACTGCTCATCGCTGAGATTGGTGTACTGCTCATATTGCCGCATGGCAAGCCGGGCGTACCGTTCCATCAGGGGGTGGAGGCCGGGGTACTGCACGGCACAGGCAAAGAGCTGGTTTACTCCCTTTTTGGGCAGCCCTGTGATGGGAAAATACCTCTTTTCCGGCCCTTTGAACTCCACCGCATAGCTGCGGGGAAAATCCTCCTGCTCCAGAAGCTCACACAGGTAGTTCAGCACTTCATGGCAGCATTCCTCCGTGTTGTCCCTGGCAGTAATACGGATCACAGCAAAGGCATCGTTGGCCGATGCAGTGAAGTGCTCTGTTTTCCGCTTTTGCAGAGAGATCGGCAGCCTGCCGGTTCCATGTTCCCGGAGCTTTTTCACCATATCAGGACGGACTTTCTCCACCAAGCCCAAGAGATAATTGGTGTCCAGATACTCAAAGTCCATACCATATACCTTATAGCTCACTGCCACATAGCAGGCGAAACGCAGCAGCGGCTCCGGGACCTCCTCCGCACGGATACCTGGTTTCAGGGAATATTCCCGATTCCAGCGGTGGTCATCTTCATTGCCTGTCACGACAAAATACTTCTCCTGCAGCTCCCGTTCCAACAGACCACGTAAATAGTAGTCAATTTCACCCCACCGGCTTTGGCGGCGCAGGTTTTCGCTGAAGGCAATGGCCTTTTCCGCATCCAGGGTCTCGGCCCGCTGTGTTTCAATCCATTTTCTCACCAGATCGTGCACCGCAAAGGGCGCGCCTTCGCTGCTGACCACTACCGGCGGCCAGAGGGAATCAAGCCGCGTGATTTTCCCGTCCATGGCATCCTGGATGCACTGGTCAAAGAGCGGCTGCAGCTCCTCCTGTACCTCGGGCTTCATCCAGTAACAGCGTCCGTCCGCACTGTTGCGCTTTGGTAAATTCATGGGATGCTCTCCTTTCAGGTCTGCTGGTGCTGCATGGAGACGATCTGGCAGTCCGGGCAGAATTCGATGTAAAGTGTGCCCTCCGCGCAGTTGAACACCGTATCCCACTGGATCTGGGCCAGGTATTTCATGGGCTTTCCGCAGTGGGGGCAGGCGGTGTACTCCGCGTCCTGCACCCAGTTGGCAAAGCCGCCGACGGTGTTCACATCCTCGCTGGCGCATCCATAAAACAGGGGCACAGGCGCCCTGCCCAGCACGAAGGGGTTTTCGGTGAGGGATTTGTAGTCCTCGGGACTGACATAGCAATCCATCTTCTCCGAGCCGTCAAAGAGCTCCGACGGAAAGATCTCCACGCCGCCGTCCAGGGAAAAGCGGTTGAAGGCAGGGCCTTTCAGAAATCCCACGCAGCTGGGGCAGCAGGCGGCGGTGAGGATGCCGTCCAGCCCCAGGAACCTCAGCCGCTCGTCCCGGCCGTCCAGCACCAGCATATCCACCATCCGCCCGCCGCAGTGGGGGCAGGTGTCCTCCCGGGGGCGGCCAATGCGGACGGGGGATGCCTCGCCGGGCGTTCCTTTGACAAGGGAAAAGCAGGTGTCGAAGTTGAGCTGGGTCCGCCGCCCCTCCTTGTCGAAGGTCCAGCCGCCGATCTGCGCATAGCTGGACGGGTCCACATAGAGGCCCTTGCGCCAGGGCCGGGGATTCCGCTCCAGCTCCAGCAATGCCTCCATTGCCTTGTCATCTCCCTGGAGGGCAAGGCAGGCCATCAGATTCCCAGCCTCATGGGAGCTATCCGTTTCAAGCAGAGCAGCGATCAGCCCATCCCGTACATCATCCGGTGCATGATAGTAGAGCTCGCAGGGCCAGAACACCTCTGCGGCCAGCGCTGCCCGCTGGATCTCCGGGGGGATGGCATCCCGGTAACCCAGCAGCTGCCAGAAGTCGGTGCGTTCCGGGTCCTCCATTTCACCCAGTCGCCGGATGTTCTGGAGCAGGTTTCTTTGCTTCTCCGCGATCTGCTCCGGCGTCCAGGCGAGCGCTGCATTCCGACCCTGTTCGCACTTGCACTTCCAGCACAATCCGTCATAGCCCAAAGGGGTCCCGCAGCCGGGGCAGGTGTATTTTAAGCGCATCTTCATTAGCTCCTTTCAGATAAAAGAAAAAGCCCTGCATCCTGAACCGCTCCATATTGTGCGGACAGTACAAAAAAGAGGCCTGCAAGGGGTAGA
>ERZ1090879.1597-NODE-1599-length-12181-cov-9.518060_pt1 | contig 12181 bp, 7 predicted proteins | sample MGYA00478472_ERZ1090879 | MGnify/ENA primary metagenome ERZ1090879 (study PRJEB33644, sample SAMEA5815723) | chicken gut metagenome | biome: Chicken; feature: Gastrointestinal Tract; material: Caecum | place: Ireland | collected 2019-01-01 | study: A study of the...
CCCCCCTATTACCCGCCGCGCTTTAATTTAAATACCCCCCCAAAAAAAAAAAATAACCCCCCTTAAAACCCACACCCCCTATCGGGGGCGCGCCCCAACCCCCCCCCCGCCGCATATCGGCTGAAAACAGCAATAATTGAGGCATATATGCCATCCTTTTTAAATTTTACGCTTCCTTATGAATGCCGCTACTTCCTGCCCGAGAGCTGTTTGTAGAGCATATAATAACTTATGCTGCCCGTCTTTTTAAACATCTTCCAGGCGAGTTCTGCGGCGTCTCTGTCGTAATTACTCATGTACACCCCCTCAGCGGCAGTTTGTGCTTTAAGGGGACAAAAAATTCACGGCAAAGCAAACGCCAATATCAATACTGGAAGGGAGTAAAACGAACCCGCCATTAAAGGCGGCTTTTGCGTGCCTTGTCCCTCAATCCTCATTGCAATACCACAGTGGGTATTGCTGCTTCGTCGGTCGCGCCAATTCACCGCAAAATACGCGCTTTAATGGTGCATAGCAATTTAAAGCAAAAAGATAGCGGCAGATACGAGGCAAAGGCCGCAGAGCGTGCCCGGTGGCACGTTCAAGGGCTTTAACAATGCAGATGCCTTCAGATTTTTGCTTTAAATCGGGTTCGTATTAATCCCTTCCAGTATACTTACCAATTAACGCCACAAAAGGTATGCAATTGTCCCGCAAAGGGCACAACCTACCTTACAGCAGGCGCACAGTTTGCCCAGAAAAACTCGCATATTGCGCTAAAAATAGGGCAGTAAATTTACAGATCCTTTTTAACCTCGTAGCCGTAGTCCTTGACCAGACCGGGCTTGTCGCGCCAGTCCTCTTTGAGCTTTACATATGTGGTGAGAAAGACCTTTGCGCCCAGGAATTTTTCCATATCGCGGCGGGCAAAGGAGGATACTTCCTTAATGGCCGCGCCCTGTTTGCCTATGAGTATGGCCTTGTGAGAGGGCTTTTCGCAGATAATATCGAGGTTTACGTCGTACACGCCGTTATCCATGCGCTCGAACTTGTTTATTATTACGGCAATTCCGTGCGGCACTTCCTTATCGAACTTGAGAAGTATTTTTTCGCGCATGATTTCGCCGAGCATGAACTTTTCGCTCTTGTCCGAAACAATGTCTTCGGCAATTACCTTGTCGCCTTCGGGAACGAGCGCGACGAGCGCCTTTTCAAGCTTGTGCATATTTGTGCCCTTGCGTGCCGAAACGGGATATACGTCGCAGGTAATGCCCGCCTCGTACAGCTTTTTGGCGTCTTCGGGAATGAGCTCCTTGGGCATAATATCCGTCTTGGTATAGGCTATTATCATGGGGATTTTAAGGGCGAGGTACTTCTTCATGAGGGCAATATCGCTCTCGGTGACGCCCGCATGGCCGTCGTGAACGAACAGTATGGCGTCCACCCCCTTTGCCGCGCTCTCCGTCGTCTTCATCATTACGTCGGTGAGGTAGGTCTTGCTCTTGTAAATACCCGGGGTATCGACGAACACGAGCTGATAATCGTCCTTTGTGAGAATACCCAGAACCGCGTCGCGCGTGGTCTGCGGCTTGGGAGAAACTATTGAAATTTTTTCGCCTACGAACACGTTTATAAGCGTACTTTTGCCCGCGTTGGCCTTTCCTATTACGGCTATAAAACCGCTGCGCATAAAACACCTCTAAAAGTCACGCGGAACTCAACAAAAATACAGTCATTCCGCCGTGATTAAATTTTTTCCGCAGGACAGGGCGTATGGCCGCCTGAGCCTGCCACCCTGCACCTTATGGGTAGAATATAACATTCAAGCGGATTTTTTGCGCGGCAAAAACTTTCCGCTGCAAAAAATCCGCTTAATTTTAATTTGAAGATAACCTTATATTATCGCGAATAATTTTTGAAAATATCGTTATTTGCGGCATATTGCCGCACCAATTTATAAATTAAAAGCTTAGCGGCCTATTCCCATCTTACCGAGAACACGCTCTTCCTTGGCGCGCATTACTGCCTTGTCGGCCTCTTCGATATGGTCGTAGCCAAGGAGGTGACACAGCCCGTGCACTACCAGGTAGTGCAGCTCGCGGTTGTAGCTGTGGCCGTACTCTTCAGCCTGCTCCTTTGCTCGCTCTTCGCATATGACTATCGAGCCGATAAAAATCGAGCCGTCCTCGTCGGTATCATAGGGAAAATCGGCCTTATGTATGGGCTTGCCGCAAATGCCGTCGAGCGTAGGGAAGGAGAGCACGTCGGTTACGGCGTCCTTGTCGCGGTGTTTTGCGTTGAGCTGCCTTATTTCGTCGGCGCTGACAAAAATTATCTCCGCCGCAAGCGGGGCGTCCGCCTCGAACTCGCCTTCAAAGGCAGTCTGAACGGCTGAAAAATCAAATTGATCGCAATATATACGCAAATTATCCATGTTTTTTCTTGTTGATTTTAAGCTTAGGATATGCCACGCGCGAATGATATACGCCCGTGAGCTGTGAAACTACGGTGAGCTTGATTGTTGTCAGCTCGCTCATAGTTATGTTGCAGTTATCGAATTGTTCGAGGTCGAGCCTCTCCTCTATTATGTTGCGCACCAACTCCTCCACCTTTTCGGGCGAACGGTTTGTGAGCGAACGCGCCGCAGCCTCGGCCGCGTCGGCAATCATTATTATGGCGGCTATTTTAGAGGTCGGCGTGGGACCTGCATAGGAATAATTTTCTATGTTCAGCTCGCCGTCGCTCATTTTGAGCGCCTTTGCATAGAAGTACTTTATGGGCAGCGTGCCGTGGTGCTGAATGGCTATATCGGCAAAAAATTCGGGCAGGTGCGCCTTTCTTATAAGGTTTGCGCCGTCACGCGTGTGCGAACGGATTATGTCGACAGAGAGCTCGGGAGTGAGCTCGTTATGCACGTTGTAGTCGGTCTGGTTTTCGGTGAACATTTCGGGGTTTTTGAGCTTGCCCACGTCGTGATAGTACGCCGCGGCGCGTGCAAGTTCGCTGTCTTCGCCAATGTCCTGCGCGCAGGCTTCGGCAATCTGCGCCACCGTCATTGAATGGTGATATGTGCCGGGCGCATTCTTTTTGAGCCTTTTTATGAGCTTTGCCTGCTCAGAGGCGAGCTCGCGCAGTCTGAAGATGGTGAGCTCGGAGAACATTACCTCAAATATAGGCAGGAAGAACATATACAAAAGCACTGAGAACGCCGACGAGAGCGCGCCGAACATGAACAGATTGAGCGTTTCGGTGAACTGTTCGGTGACCGTCGCCTCGAGCAGGGCTATTATCAGCTCTATGGGGATGAGCAGCACGAATGCAAGCAACACGCTGCCAATCCTCGTCTTTATCTTGGGTGTAATGAATATGCCTATCATGCCCGTGCAGAATGTGAGAATGAGGAAGTTATAGCCCTCGGTCTCCGTAACTGCCGTCACATTCGAAAAGTTATCGAGTATGAACATCAGAAGGGCAAAGATTATGTTGAGGAATATTGCTTCGCGGCGGCCGAGCAGCGTTACCGCCATCAGCGCGAGAAATGCCACGGGGCGGGCGGCGGCGTCTACAAATTTGCCTATCAGAAAGGCAAACAGCAGCGACAGCGACAGCAGCAGGAACACCTCGACAATCTTGCCGACAGACAGTATGAACTTTTTATTTTCAAAGTAGAAATAACAGTACATTATCCCCGAAATAATGCAGAAGGATACGCATATCAGGATTATTCTGTCTGTATTGTCTTTGAAGTGCTGCGCCGTCTGCGCGCCAAAGTGAATGGCTATCATCAGAAGGAATATGGCAAACAGCACCGCAGTGCCCGCAATATATACAAAAGCACCTAAAGTATATGCAGCTTTTTTATTTTTCACCTTTTTCGCCTTCGCTCCTTTTACTCTCTGTTTCGTATGCGCGCACTATCTTCATGACGAGCGGATGCCGCACGACGTCCTTGTCCGTCAGGTGGCAGATGGCTATGCCGTCTATATCGCGTAAAACGTGTATGGCGTGGGCAAGGCCGCTCTTTTTGCCTTCGGGCAGGTCTATCTGGGTAAGGTCGCCCGTTATTACCATTTTACTGCCGTCGCCCATACGCGTAAGAAACATCTTCATTTGTTCGCGCGTGGTGTTCTGCGCCTCGTCGAGAATGACAAAAGCGTTCGAGAGCGTTCTGCCGCGCATATATGCAAGGGGAGCTATCTCGATAGAGCCCCTCTCCATAAGTTTTGTATAGGTTTCAAGCCCGAGCATCTCCTGCAAAGCGTCGTAAAGCGGACGCAGGTACGGGTCGACCTTGGTCTGCAGGTCGCCCGGTAAAAAGCCGAGCTTTTCGCCCGCCTCCACCGCGGGACGGGTGAGAATAATTTTTTCCACCTGCTTGGATTTATATGCCTGCACTGCAAGGCACACCGCAAGGTAGGTTTTGCCCGTGCCCGCAGGGCCTACGCCGAACACGACGGTATCGTGCCGTATGCAGTCGGCATACCGCTTCTGCCCCACCGTTTTGCACTTTATGGGCTTGCCGCGGTGCGTTACGCCCACCGTACTGCCCGAAAGTTTTAATATATCCTTTGCCCTGCCCTCTTTGGCGAGCTCTATGCAGTAGGATATGCGGTTTTTATCTATGGGTTCGCCCTCGGCGGCCAGCTCTGAAAGGCACTCAATTACGTCGACGGCGGAAGATATGCTCTCCTCCCCTCCGTAAAGCACAACCTTCAGCCCGTCCACATGCAGCGACACGCCGAGCTCGTGCATAATTATATTGGCATTTTCATCAAAAGTGCCAAGTACCTTCTGGAGCCTGTCCACAGATTTGACGTTTACTTCTTTGGTTGTTTCTGCCATACAAAAAATTTCTCTGTCAAAAAAATTGATTTATTTAATCAGAAATTTATGCTCACGGTGTGCAGATAGCTGAAATTCACCGTATATATGACGCCCTCGGCCGTGGAGTGTACCTCGGCAGAGCGCGAAGTTATCTGTTCGTCGCCAGTATAGGCAAGCACAGACGCAAGCGCCGAAGCAAGGTTTTGCTCGTTGTCCGCGTCCGCGGGATAGCTTATCGAAAGGCTGCGCTCTATTACGGCGTAGCCTGCGGCCAGGCAGGGCACAGATTTATCTTCAAGAATAGTATATGCGCCTATCAGTCTGTCCCCGCGGGAAAGCGTATCGCCCTCTTTGGCAAGCGGAGTGCCGCAAACCGTAACAAGCTTTTTAAGCGTTCCTGCGCAATCGGCGTACAAATCGGAGTAGTCGGCCGAAAGCGCGGTCTCCTCCTCCGTCTGAACGTCTATATATACGACGCTGCCGCTTTTATGCACGGAACAGAAGGTAACTTCGGGCAGTTCGAGCACGCGCGAGATAAAGGCGGCCTCGTCCAGACCCCTGTAAAAAGAGTATTCGCGCACGCCGAGAGAATATGCGATAGACCTTACGGCATTGGAAAGGTGCGCGCCGCTGCCCGTGACCGTTATACGGAACACGAACAGATTGGATATGGCTGCGCAAAGACAGAACAGCGCACAGCCTGCTATAAGAAAAGCCCTGCGCGCAACGAACAATTTAAGGCGCGCACGGAAACTTTTATGCTCTATGGTGATATTATAGCACGGGCGTGCAAAAATTGCAAAAACTTTTTTTACAAAATTATCTTTGACAGCAAAAGCAAAAAATGCGCCCTGTTTTTTGCAGTCGTACACGGGTATCTGCGCACGCGAAAGTTTTGCAAGCGCCTGTCGCGGCGCGGCTGTAACTTTGAAATGTGTAAGATTATTCAACGCTCACCCTCTTTATATCGCCCTTTATAACCATATCGCCCTGAAAATAATTTTCTGCAAACAGGCCTTCGCCCTCGGCGGTTATAACCTTTTTGCCGCACACAAGCACCACTTTTGTGGGGGTTAAGTCCTCCACGGCCCTGACGCCGCGCACATAGGCAAGTTTGCCGGGGCATAAAGTTATGGCATGCGCCTCGTCCCCGCCCAGCTCATTTATAATTTCAGCAATGATTTTCATATAAAAAGATATGCGCCGTGTGGCATTTTAATTCGTCACACGGCGCATATATCGGATTATTTTAATGTTTATGCCGAATATGATATGACAGAATTTTCTGTCATACAGATAGAAGTTGCCGCGGCGGCACAGCTTGAACTATCACTCAGACGCGAGCTGCCATCCTTGTCTAGTGTATACTTATTGGTCCATTCGCCCTGATAGCTATAAGGTCTGAAACAACGAGTATTGCTATTGCTTGATGTGCTCTGCAGATAAAAGCTTACCAGCTGCGAACTTTCACCCGTTACAGCATCGCGCACAGTCACTGTTACAAGCGTGTAAGGAGATTTATAAATATTGAACAATCCATGCGAATAGGTGCCGGTAGAATAGCTTATATCTACATAGTTACCTTCTACAACATCATAAGACAATAACTTTTGTTCTCCGACATTTGAATTATTGACAACGAGATTGCTCGAATTGTATTCAAGACTGAATTCCAGCTTATACTGCCACCTTGCGGTAACCACGGTCACATCAGTTGAAATCGCCGTAAATTGGGTTGCAAAGCCCTCGCCTGCATACCAGCGATAGAATGTTGTTCCGCTTACAGCCGCAGGAGCACCGAGCCCCGAATTGCCGCCCGTAACCACACCGCTGACATCAATTGCTTCAGAGCTCTTTGCCCAGATTGCGTAATAAACGCCGTCGTAGTCCACCGTGACATTTTCCGTAACAAACGTGAGAGCGTCGCCTTCCGCTTCGGCCGCCCAGCCGAGGAAGGTATAGCCGACAGCCTCAGGAGCGCCGAGTACTGTCTCTTCACCGACTACAACCGTGCCGACGCCCGCAGCATATTCGCCGCCTCCGTAGCTGAAGCTTACCGCGCTGTATACCTGCACGGTATTCTGCTCTACATATTCAAGATTTACCACTATCGTTGCGCTGCGCGCAGGCATTGTAAAGGTATATACCCCCTCGGCAGGGGTGAGCAATGCCCCATCCGCTGTCACGCTTAAAATTTCGTACTGCGTATTGGCTGCGGCAATCCTTACGTAAATTTCGCCCTGCTTTGCATAGATTTTTCCGCCGAACTGCTTTACCGATGCCTCGTCAAACGAATAAGTGGACGCGCTCGGAACGGAAGAGCTCTGTCCGTCCTGATTTACCAGGCTTTCAACGGTTACGGGATACATTGCCGCACCCTCGCCACCATCCGTTATGGAGATATTTACCACCACATGGCCGCTGAGCGAGATATTTTCGTCAACGTCTACCGTATATCTGCCTATGTATCCGTAAGTTTTGGCCGTAAAGCTGTCTATCGCCTCGGTCACAGCGGCAATTATTTCCGCCGCAGATACAGGAGTGAGCGATGTAAACAGCGTACCTGCCACGGGCAACTTTGCAGTGAGCTCGCCGAACTGGTCGTTATACGCGCTGCCATTGAGCGTTATATTATAATCTGTAACCGCCCAAGAGCTGCCGCCGTCCGCGCACGATACAGCGTTGAAGTAGTAGAATACATCCGTTCTGAGATTGCTGTCATTATCAACGCAGAACAGTCTCCAGTTTTCGTCCGACTTACCCCAGTCGTCCTTTTTGTATGCCGCAAAGTCAGAGCTTTCAGTTGCGCCGTTATATACCGCGCTGTTGTAATATACGGTAAGCGCAGACGTGTTGCCGCCTGAAGCCTCAGAGCAGCCATAGAACGGCGTATTTTTATTGGCGACTGAGCCCGCAAATGTTACGCTGTCGGCCAGGAATGTAACGCTCTTTATGCCGTAGTTATCTGCAAACGCAAGCTCGCCGACATAGGTCACCGTTTCGGGCACAATGACGTTTTTGAGCATAAGTCCGCTGAACGCATTTGCGCGTATGGCCGTAACGGCATAGCCGCCTATGCTGCTCTTCAATACAAGCGTTTTGTCCTCTGCAAAGTAAGGCGAAATGTAGTTGTTCGTTCCGCTCACTTCGTAGTGCGAGCCGTTTTCGTCCTGCGTGAAGGTGTATATAACGCCGTTTTCGTCTGTGTATTCATTGCGTATGAATTTGCCGTAAAGCGTCATATCGCCGTTAACAGTACCCTCGAATATCTCTGTGCAGGAGACATCGGTGTACCATATGCCATCGAGAAGAGTGTAGCCCGTGTACACGTCGACAGGCGCGCTGCCGCCCATAAATACGGCGTAGTCATCGTCCACAATCTCCGTCGTTCCGTCGCCGAGCACGTTCACAAGCTTCAGATGAACGACCTCGTCAGCCGTCTGCACGGCATATATTTTTATATACTTTTCACCGGTCTGCTCGTCAGTTTTGATATTGCTGTTGTCAAGAACTATGCTCTGGGGCAGATTGTCTGAATTTTCGCTGCCCTCTACCGCATATATAACGGCATAACTTGCGCCGTTCACCGTTATATAGTTGAGGTGTTCCATGCTATAGAGATATACAGTTGAGCCGTACCTCAGCCCGGTGCCGCTCAATCCCTCAACGGGGTTGCCCTCGGTATCGTATACATATACCGTCACATAGTCGTCCACAAGTCTTTCAGAATAGTCGTAGCCGAGCGTGCCGTCCTCCGCTATCATTACTCCGCCGAATATCCAGTCGGCATAGTCAGAAGAGCTGTCGTTTTCGGGCTTATCATAATATCCGAAATCTATTTCAGAGCCTTCCGCAACCGCACCGACCGCCTTGTCGAAGTAGTTAGTCACCTTTTTCTGCGTACCCTGATACTCAAGGTTGAGATTAAGTTCTATCATGTCGGCAAGGTAAGCGTACGCCTTTATCGCGCTGAAGCCCGTCACCTCGTCGCGTATAAGCGCCACGTCAAGGTCGCCGACAGCGCCGCCCGTAAGTGAGGCGAGGTCGAGCGAGAAAGCGTAGTAGTCCTGCGCCACGCCAAGCTTTTCAAAGCTTATGAAGTCTTCGCCGAAGCTGCTCTCCTTCTCTCCGCCAATATCCGCATAGAAGCCGTTGATATAGTCGAACATAGACATCTGCTGTCCTGCGCTGCTGCCGCTCTGAGTGCTGTAAAGGTACAGTTCTTCGGGATCGGCAAGGCCGGAGGTGAAATCTATATCGCCCGTCATATCGGTTACCATTCCCCATAATGTAGAGCCCATTCCGAGCAGCCAGCGTATGGGCGAATCGGCGCTTCCGTTCTGCTCGGCAAACAGATGGTCTATGAAGTACTCGGGCGTCATAATCCAGTAGGAAGTATTGCCGCCTGTGGGAGTTTTGGAAAGTGTTATGTATCCGTCTGAATAGGTTATGCCGATTGCGGCCTCCTCCGTCAGTGAAATGGGTATAAAGCCCAGAGTGACTTTTGCCGCAGAGAGGTTACCCTTCAATGAGAGATAGAGCCCGTTATCTTCGCCAAGTCCGACGGAGATATACAAATCGCTTATGCTTATTGTTGCGTTCACGCCTGAAATTATATCTACGCTTACGCTAAGCTCTTCCTGCAGGAATGTATATATCAGCGAAACATCGCCTGTCTCCGTTTTGTTGTTTAAAACAAACTTAGAAGCGTCGTCCACTATCTCGTCCAGGAAGTTTACGTCAACATAGCCGTCGAGGTCGGGATATTCTATCTCGCCGAGGCCTACGTCGAGCGAAAGCCAGCTGAGGTTTTTAAGCCCCTCGTCCTCTCTGTCTGCATACTTATCGGTGACCACATCGACAGAGATTATGTTGCCGCCCTTGCCGCCGAGCGTTATGATGGCATTGCCAACCTCTTTGTATACACCGAACTGAGCAAGCAGCTCGTCGATATCTGCGCTTATAACGGCACTGCCTTCAGCGCCCGCAACTTTTATGACGCTCTTATAATCGAATTCAAGAAGCTTTATAAGAATATCAGTGAGTTTGGTTTCACTCTCTTCAGAAATCGCCCTGCCCTCGCCCTCGGTTGTGCTCTGGCTTCCGTCGCCCATAATTCCCGCAAACAGGTCTGTAATCTGCTTGTTCTGCACAAGTGCAAGCAGGCTCTTTACAGCGCTGTATGTATCTTCAGCAGAAATCTTAACCTTAAGGTCGGTGAGCTCCGTGCCCTCGATATAGTCGATAAGTATATAGAACCAACCGCTGTTATATACCAGCGTTGCGCTGAAACGGAAATCGTCTACCTGCACGTCGAAGTCAAGCCCTGCAAGTCTGCCGGTTATCTTGCCGTTCTCCACGCCGTCGGCTATGTAGAGGTCAGCCCTTACATATATTCCCGCAAGCTCTTCAAAGCCGCTCGCATTGCCGCGCAGCTCCATGCTTATCTTGAACGCGTCGTCGCCGAGCAGGTCGCCAAGGTCAATATTATCGAAGCAGTCAAGAATATAGTCGTAAACGACCTTTATAAACTCGTCGTTTTCAGAGGAGTACAGTCTGAAGTTTTCGCCCTCAAACTCCTCCATAAGGGCAGAGGACAACTGCGCCGTGCCCGCGCCTGCGGTTACGGAGCGGATTTCTATAATCTCGCTGCCCTCTCCGCCTATTGCGCCGCTTAAGGTCAGCCTACCGTCCTTCACGCTTACGGTAATATCAGCCACGCCGTCAAGGCGATAGGTGAGCTGCTCTTCAAGCTCATCTAAGGAGAGCGTTCCGGAAACAAGCTCACGGAACATATCACCGAATATACTGTCGCCACCGAGCGCGCGGAGCACCGCGGAAATGACTGTAAGCGTATCTTCAGATACTGCATAGTTTCCGCCCGTCGTAGTCGATACGGCAGGATTGCCTGAAGCCTCGGCAAGCGAGAGGAGAATTTCTTCAGCCGTACCTCCCTGAGCGCCAGACGTGCTGCCCGAACCCGTAAGCCCCTCTATTGCGGCAACAAGTTCGGCTATCTGACCCTGCACCTTATTTATATCGGACTGGGCTATCTTAAGGGCACTGTCGTTTATACCTATAATAATTACAGGCTCTGCCGTTCCGTCGGCGTATGCAGGCGAGGCGTCGTAAACAAATGTCAGGCGGGTTATAGTATTGTTGTTCTGTCCGCGGTATGCCGATATGCCGAGGTCAAGTGCAACGGCAGTAACCACTCCGTTCGCACCCCATTCAACTTCGCCCTTACCGTTTACTAGCAGCGAAACTTCGCCGATATTTACAGTAAAGTCAACGTTAAAGTTGATTGACTGCGCCTCTTTTATACTGTTTGCAATATCAGCAGCCTCTTTTATGAGGTCTATTATTGCCGCTACATCGCGGTAGTCCGCTATATCTGTGGGTGCGGAAACTGTTGTTTCGCTGCCAGTGACTGTTATTCCCAGGCCGCCGTTAAGGGCGTTGCCCGTGAGGGTATCGTTTGCAACATCATACGCAAGGGTAACATCGCCGACAGTAAAGTCAACATCCGTAAACTGCTGCAGAATACTGTCTACGTTTATTGTGGTGGTGAATGCTTTGGCGTTTATAGTAAGCTCCTTTACTATATTGCCGAAGTCTATTGCAAGTATCTGCGCTATGGTATCTGCAAGGCCTTTCTGCTCCTCTGTAGCCGTCTCTGTCATTACTGCGGGAACTTCCTGCTGGATTGCAGATATAAGTGCATTTACTGAGGTTATGGTATCTGCTATATTGCACTTAACGCGCAAATCAACCTTTACGCCCAAGATGTTGGATATGTTTATATATGCAGTACCATAACCGCCCTGCTCTGCAGAATATGCATAGTAAACGCTTGCATTTACTATTTCTTTGTCTCCGTCCTTTACTACAAGCGTTACATTAGCCGCAAGGCCGCTTATGTCTGCATTGCCTACTATCTCCGCACTAAGGCCGTCTACACTCTCGCCAAGGTCTGCAATATTGTTTGCCTTGAGCAAATCTGCAAGCGCACTGCCAGTGAGTGTGAGCTTTACGCCTACGCTGGGGCTTGAAAGTATATCCTTTACAGAATTGAGCACTTCCGTTATGTCGCGGTAATCCTCAACTGCAGGTGCGGAAACTGTTTGCTCGCTGCCAGTAACTGTTATTGCAAGACCGTTATTTAAAGCGCTGCCTGTGAGGGTATCGTTTGCAACATCATACGTAAGGGTAACATCACCCACAGTAAAGTCAACATCCGTAAACTGCTGCAATATGCTGTCCACATTTATTGTGGTGCTAAATGCCTTGGCGTTTATGGTAAGCTCTTTTACTATATTGCCGAAGTCTATTGCAAGTATCTGCGCTATGGTATCTGCAAGATTGTTCTGCTCCTCTG
>ERZ1090879.1603-NODE-1605-length-12133-cov-10.137109_pt1 | contig 12133 bp, 13 predicted proteins | sample MGYA00478472_ERZ1090879 | MGnify/ENA primary metagenome ERZ1090879 (study PRJEB33644, sample SAMEA5815723) | chicken gut metagenome | biome: Chicken; feature: Gastrointestinal Tract; material: Caecum | place: Ireland | collected 2019-01-01 | study: A study of...
GGTTTCACACAAACACAAAAATAAAACACCGGGCGTCGGTTGGGCGCGGACCGGGGGGCGGGGGGGGCGGGGTGGGCCCCCCCCCCACGCCGAAATCAACCCCAAAATGTGATAGTTCAATGAAATTATTCGACAAAATGTTGCATATAATTTGCCGTTTATAATAAATTTATTTTGACGATTAACAATTGGTTAACAAAAAATTAACCGTAAATTTGCACGCCCGCGCTGTATTTAAAGAAAAAGGGCTCAGACAGGCGCATAAAATTTTAACAAAGGAGAAGGTATTTTGAAAAAAAGCAAAATAACCCAATGGATTCCGGGCATCGTTGCCGAAGTCGTCGCCGTCATATTCTGCATAATCTATGCAGTCATCGACGGCAGCAAAGTCACCATGTACATAGAGCTTCCCGGCGCGGCGCTTCTGGCGTTTCTCGTTCCCGCATACAACGTGGTCGCCAAAAAGTCGATGCCAGCGGCAATCTCGGTGGCGTGCGCAATATTTGTTTTCCTCGCCTGCTGTCTGGGTACGGCTATGGACTTCTACCATAAAATATGGTTTTACGACCTTGCCATGCACGGCATTTCGGGATTCTTGTGCTGCACCATAATTTTTATGTTCATAATGGACTGGAACGGTTCAAAGCTCAGCCCCATGGGCTGTCTGGTGACGATTTTCGGCTTTTCCATGGGTGTGGCGGCGCTGTGGGAGGTGATCGAATATGCCTCCGACTTCATCACGGGCGGCGACGCGCAGCGCGTGTTGGAGAGCATGGCGGCCGGTAAATCGCCCATCTCCGACACGATGGAGGACGTCATCGCCGCATTGGTGGGCAGCCTTGTGTTCTTTGCGGCGTTCTTCGCCGACAAGCTGGCGGGGTACAAAGTACTCGGAAAGTTGTGCGGCTTTACGGGTTTTGAAACCGATAAAGATGTGCGCGCCCGTGAAGAGAGCGGCGAAACCGCAACAGACGGGGTCGGCGCCGACTGATTGGCATGTTTGCTCGCAAAAGTTTGTAAAATGTCGGTTTGAAACCGCGGCTGACCGGGTGGGCGCCGACTGATTGCCGTCGCATTTACAAAATTTTTAAAAATGCAAGTTTAAAACTTATGAGGTCGGGTTAATTATTCTCAATGAGTATCCGCTCGGTTTTATTGCAGTGGCGGGCATAAAATCTGCGGCGGCAATATTCATATGCCGATAGCGGAGGCGATTAAAAATCGCCTCCGCTATATTTGACCTTTCGGCGGCTTTTATCTGCGCCCCGCGCCCGACACTTTGTTATGCGCCCGTTTTTCTGCTGCGTATAAATATGCCCTCTGTTTATTTTGCAAGCTGCCATCCGTTTCGCGCGGTTTTGCGCGCATTTGGGCAAAAATTGTAATAAAAATACTCAACTCTACCGTCGGTAGAGTGCTCTTTTTGTATGGTAGAGTGCGCGTTTCGGACGGTGGAGGGGTCAATTTGAAGGGGAGAGCGCATATTTAAAGAGTAGGTAGTATTTTTGCCCGCGACGGGTTATAATTTGATTGTAAGTAAAAATTATCGCGAGGAGACAACAGGTTTATGGAAAAAACATTAACGGCGGGCGGCGCAGGCGGCCGCAGCAAAATCCGCCCCGCAGAACCGGTTTACGGCAAGGGCGAAGATTTGTTCAACGCAATATCGCACATTGTCGGAGGCGCGCTGGGCATAGCTATATTGATAGCCTTGTTCATAGCCGCTTCGGCTAACCCCACGCCCAATAAATACGCGGCGGCGGGCATTTATTCGCTGTCTATAATTATTCTTTACACTATGAGCGCGCTCTATCACTTTTTCCCGCAGGGCAGGGCAAAAAGGCTGTTCAGGATATTCGATCACTGCACGATATTTCTTCTCATAGCGGGTTGTTACACGCCATTCTGCCTCATAACATTCTGGGGTACGCCCCTCGGCTATGCCATACTCGGCGTCGAGTGGGGGCTGGCGGTGCTCGGCATAACCTTCAACGCAATCAATATGCGCTGGAAGGCGGTCAAAGTGCTGTCTATGATGGCTTACGTCGTCATGGGCTGGATGATAGTTCCCGCCGTGCCCATGCTGCTCTCGTCGGTGTCGGTTGCCTGCTTTGCGTGGTTGCTTGCGGGCGGACTGTCCTACACTTTCGGGCTCATATTCTTCGCGCTGGGTAAAAATCACGCTTACATGCACTGTGTGTGGCACATCTTCGTGCTTGCAGGCACGGCTTGCCAGTTTATAAGCATATTCATGCTCATGTAACAGTTTTTTATAAACCCCGCGCGCGGCTCACGGCGAGCTGCGCGCGGGCTTTTGTTTATTAGTCGGGCGCGTTGCGTAATTTTCAGATGCCTGTCTTTAATGCTTGTGCTGAGGCGTATCGTGTGCTATCATAATGTGCAGGCGTTGCTTGCGGCGGGCGCGGAATTAGCACTGTCGCGAACCTGTTTGACGCATTTTTACCCAACGAAAAAAAATCTTGCCTCAATCTTGACCTTTTTTTTTAGGACATTTTTGTGCTCAATGAGTTATAATACATATAAGACATTAACAAATAATTTTGCGCGCGGACATGCGCCCGCGCGCCGTCAAAGGATAATTGTATGATTCATTCTTTAAGCGGCGGCATAATAGCCGATTATGAAAATTTAATTTACGTTTTCGTCGCGTTTGAAAGCGGCGAAAAGGCGTGGTATATCAGCCCCTTTCCGCAGATAAATGAGGGCGACTGCGTGCTCGCTCCGCTCGGGCGCACGTCTGCAAAAGGCAGGGTGACCAGGGTGGAGAACGTTACAAAACAGACGGCGCCTTATCCCGTCAACCGCGCGCGCGAGATAGAGGGCATATTATAAGCCCCGCCCGCTTGACTTGCGGGCGTTACTCTGTTATAATTTTATTACGGTATGAACGTAAAGTTACGGTGAATGCATGAATTCTGTGGAAAGCAAAGGACAATTTAATTTGCAAAGGGTAATAGACGCGCTCCGCGTGTTCGTTGGTTCCAATTATTTCCCTTTCGTCACGGCGGTTATAACCTTATTCTGCTACTACATGGCGCTCGATCTGGTTTTAATCTGGTACATCGCGCTTGTGGGGGCGTTTATCTTTATTTTCATGAGGGATACAACGCCGCTCATAACGGTTTTCCTTTTCATGAACATAATGATATCAATGGGCAATTCGCCCACGCACGCCGCCGGTAACGACAACGATTATTATTTTCAGACGCCCGTGCTCGCTCAGATAGGCGTTGCCGTAGGATTGTTTGCAGTCGGCGGCATCTACCGTGCCGTTGTTGATATCAAAAACGGCAATTTCAAAGTTACGCCCACGTTCTTCGGGCTGTGTGTTTTTGCCGTGTGCCTCGTGCTCAACGGTGTGTTGAGCGACGGATATTCGCCGATGAATGCCGTTTACGGTTTCATCCTCGCCTTTTTGTTCCTCGGTCTCTTCGTCGCCTGCTTCGGCAGCGTAACAATAAACGGTCACACGTACGAGCGCATAGCCTGGGCTTTTTTCGCGCTGTCGGTGTGCGTCGTCATCGAACTCATCGTCGCCTACTGCACTTACGATAAACTTTGGACGTCTACGGGCGGAATAGACAGAAATCAGCTTTACTTCGGCTGGGGCATATACAATACGATAGGTATGCTCTTTACGGTTTCCATGCCGTCGGCGGCGTATCTTGCCCGCCGTTATCGCCGCGGCGGACATTTCTTTACGGCCTATCTCGTCGTCCTGCTCGTGTGCGCGTTCCTGTCCATGAGCCGCCAGGCTATGCTGTGCGGTTCGCTCGTGTTCTTAATCTGCGCCGCATGGATTCTCATCAAGTGTCCCGAAAGATGGCTCAACGCGGCGATATTTGTCGGGTCGGCGCTCATCGCCGTAATAGTTCTGGCGGTAAAGCGCGAATGGTTCGGCGGAGTTGCGTCCATGCTGTTTGAAAACTTCTTCTACGGCAGCGGCAGGTCGACTCTATATGAAAATGCCATTCAGACGTTTATGGCAAATCCTGTGTTCGGCGACGGCTTTTACCGTGACCTTGCCGAAGACCCCGGCGCCGTCGGCGTGCCCCTCGTGCCCGATATGTATCACAACACCATTCTCGAACTCATGGCGGTCGGCGGGCTCGTGGCTACCATTCCTTACGTTATTCACCGCGTTCACACGGTAATATCCTTTATCAAAAATCCCAACGAAAACAGGTTCTACGTCGCGCTCACCCTGTTTGCGCTGCTCATTTTGAGCCTGTTGGACAATCATATATTCTACATACTGCCCACGCTTTTTTACACTTTTTTAACGGCGGTACTCATAAAATCCGAAACCGGCAATGAAAGCGTGCTCGTCGATTTCAAAAGATAAATTTTTTTGCCTATACTAAAAATACCTGTGGCGAGGGCAATATCTTTCGCCATGAAAGGGGTAGGAGTTAAATGGATTACGAAGAAAGAAGCATATCGTTAAGCGAACTTGTAAAAATCATATTCAAAAGAGTATGGTGGGTGGTAGGAGTTACGCTCGCCGTAATGCTCGTTTTCATCTTTGCCGTGCAGTTCTGGCTCAACAGACAAAATCAGACCTATACGGTAAATTACACGCTCGAATTTCCGGGTATTGAAGACAGCGCTTATCCCGACGGCAGCACGGTCAGGTTCAGTTCGGTCGTTTCGCGCAGCACGCTCGAAGAGATCGTCGCAGCAAATCCCTCGCTCAGCGGAATAGATGTCGGTGCAATGGTCGATTCGGACGACATAGAATTTACGCAGTCGGTCGTTCCTGCCGACAGCAGCGCCAGCGGCGTCGCCGAGCGTCATTTCACAATCACCGTCGCCGTCAGATACTTCACCAGCACCGAACAAGCGGCTGTCTTTCTTCGCGCCGTGGCAAACTATCCTTTGAACAGGGCGGTGCAGATTGCAAATGCGCTCACGCACGACAGCAGTCTCACCGTATATGACTCTTCCGATACGTTTGAAGATAAAATATCCGCGCTCATAGCCCAGCGCGAATATCTTGTAGGAATGTACGACGAAATGATTGCGCAAACGTCGGGCGAATACACGGTTGGCGGCAGAACGCTTGCCGATTACCGTACGCAGGCTTCGCTGCTCTTCCAGAGCATGGACGAGGAATATCTCAATTCGCTCGTCGCAACAAGCAACTATGTGCTCAATTATACCAAGTTTAAAGAAGAGTACTCTGCCCGCGAAGCTAACCTTACAAGACAGATCGAGGAAAACCAGGCGCTCATAGCCGCGCAGGAGGAAAGCCGCGACGCGCTCATCGAACTCGTGGGCAACGGCCAGATTTCCTCCGCCGACCTTTCGCCTTATAACGAGCTGATCGCAAGGTATACCGCTGAAAACGTGACGTTGCAGAACCAGCTCGACTCGCTGAGAACGACTATGGAATGGATTGAGTCTGCGGGCGATGACACCGCAGCTCTCGACGCCGATATTGCCACCATTCTCGACAATATCGACAGCTATCGCGATCTTCTTTCCGGCGCGACCGAAACTTTTAAAAGCGTATATCAAAGCTATTATGCCGACATGTGCGACGTAACGTTTGCAAGCAACATTATTTCGGCGGAAGGCGGCATGAACATTATTCTCGCTGCGGTCATCGGTGCGATAATCGGTTTCGTCGCAGTCAGCGTGGTAATATGCATAATCGATCTGCCCAAGTATATCAAGGAACGCGAAGCCGGCTCTGCTTCCGACGGACAGAAAGAGCTCCCCGAGGGCGACGCAAAAGACGAGTAAATTTCGCAAAAATTGACGGCAAATAAGATTAGCAATTTATAAACTCCCCGAGCACATTGCAATGCGCTCGGGGAGTTTTGAGGTTCACGCATAAAACCAGCGCCGTCCGATTTTCGGACGGCGCTGGTTTTGGTGGAGCTGCGGGGACTTGTGCCTTGGGCGGACACGCACGGAAAACAGTGGGTGTCCACTGTTTTGTCGGCGGTAGAACCCGCCGACCTGCGCAAGCTTATGCTTGCTTGCCTCCCCGCAAGCCCCTTGTGCATCTCACCATAAAAAATAGTACCGCCCGTAAATCGGGCGGTACCATTTTTGGTGGAGCTGCGGGGACTTGCACCGGAAAAAAATAGCGTTTTTTGTCGCATTTTTTATCAAAAACAAGTAAAAATATGCCGTTTTTCGATTATTTTTAAACGGTTGTTGTTTCCGCACGGGGGCATTTGCGGGGGCAAAATTCAATAATCGAGCTTTGTTCCTTCTGAAAGAAGGAATTCGTCCGATAAATCGGTGTAAGCGTTTCCTAACGCGCCGAGAGAGTGCCCGACAAACTCCATTCGCGCGACGTCGGCAACGCCGCACTCCTGGCAGCGCGTATAGAAAGTTGTGCGCAAGTCATAAAGCTTGTGGTTCGGCAGAACCTCTTTGAGCTTCGCGCTCAGATACGGCTTGCCGGGGAATTTAAACTCGGTAACACCTTCGAGGTATGGAGCAAGCATAGGCGTTATCGGTATTTTTTTATACTCAATTTTTCTGCCTTTGCGCTTGCTGTTGACTGCAACTATGAATTTCCCTTCTATCTTTGCTGTCGGATATTCGTTCGGGCGCATACCTGTATAAAGCACCAAAGCGAAAAGCAATTGATATTTTGTGCCCGCGGTGTGGCGCAATAATGCTTTCTCTTCGTCTTTGGAAAGCGCTTTCCCGTGCTTGCGTTCGTGCCGTTCTCTGACAACCACCGCGAGCGGGTTCATCGAAATAATGCCGTGCGCAATAGCCATTTTGAATATCTGGTTTAAAAGGCTGTATATTTCCTCGGCGGTTTTTCCTTGACCTTTATCAACGTAGCCATCAATCAGCTTTTGGCATTGAGCGGGTGTAATAGACTTTATCGGCGTATTTCCGAAGACCGGTATCAGATGGTTTTTCAGCCTTCGCAAGTCGGAAATATACGTTTGGTTTGTGACCTTGCGTTTTTTGAATGTTTCAAAGAAGAATAACGAGAACTTATCAAAGCTCGTCGGAGTTCGATTTACATCTTTGCCTTCGTCGGCGTTCCTGAGCGCTTCTATAAAAAGCTCTTTCAGTTTGTCGTAATGCTTGCTTGAAACAGAAATGTTGTAACCATCGCAGCGGTAGCGCGCTTCGTATGTATAACCGCGTTTGCTGCGCAATCTTTTTCTTACGTGGACTGTGCATCCACTTGCGCGAAATGTTTTTCTGAAATTTTTAGGCATTTTCAAAATCTCCTTTTCAGTGAATTTTAAAAAGCCCATTTTATCTTTTATGAGAGGCGGCGCCGCCCCATCGGCGCTGCCGTTCTCGTCCTCTGGTTGCCGCAGAACTGCGGCAAGTTCTTCCGAAACCGCCCTGACTTCGTCTTCGTTTCCGGAAGAGGCGGCAAGCACGAGCCGGCTTGCCAGTTCCAAAATCTTTTGTTCGTCCATTTTACAAAAAAACTCCTTCGGCAAGTTGCCTACGGAATTTAATTGTAATTAAAAACTTGTGCCATGACTTAATGACTTTTTAAGCATAAAAAGTCATTATTTTGTCGCCCGTACGCCTGCGCGCGGGCTTCGGTCGCGTGGATCCACGCCTTCGAGGTAACAAAAAGCCCCGCTTTCACTCGGAAAAGCGGGGCTATAAAACAATTGACAAATTTCACGGCGGCGTGTAATATAATTTTCAGGCAGGGGCGACCTGGCGGTTAGTCACTTCCTCAAAAGGAGGTGATTTTTATGACGGACGAAGAAATTTACATATTGCTGCGGCTTATCCGTAGCGGAGTAATTTTCTCAATAACGGTAAATCAAAACTCCGTAATTATTCGCATAAAAAAGTAACTGCCTCGGGTTCCGAATGAGGCAGTTACTTTTACTTAACCAAAGCTCGGACTAACCGCCCAGACCGGTTTCGCCCTTGCTCAATTTTATTATACTCAAACCGCCCGCGTTTGTCAATATATTTTTTGCTTTTCCTTATCGCCGTTCCGGAGCTTCCGGAGCGGTTTTTTACAGCATTTTTTCAACCATTTCGATTATAGCGCGTTGGGCGGATTCGCCCCGCGTTTTACCTACCTTTCGAAACACGTCAAGCATATCCTCTTCAATAGGGGTTATGCTTATTTTTTTTGTGGCGGAAATTCCCGCAGCTTTTTCTTCCGGAGTAAATATAGGGATTCCGAATTCGTCTTCCAGACCGAGTAGATAATCAGTAGTCACGTTAAGCGCGTTAGCCAAACTAACAACAGTATGTGCACTCGGCTCCCTTTTCCCTGATTCAATCATTGCTATGCATGATGTCGCAAGATTAGCTTTTTTTGCAAGTTCTGATTGCGTTAATTCATTTTCCAATCTCAATGATTTAAGTCTTTCTGCATACTTCATGTCGATAACCTCAAAAAAAATTATCACAAAATCGCCGTTCCGGAGCTTCCGGAGCGGTTTTTTACAGCATTTTTTCAACCATTTCGATTATAGCGCGTTGGGCGGATTCGCCCCGCGTTTTACCTACCTTTCTGAACACGTCAAGCATATCCTCTTCAATAGGGGTTATGCTTATTTTTTTTGTGGCAGAAATTCCCGCAGCTTTTTCTTCCGGAGTAAACACAGGGATTCCGAAATCGTCTTCCATACCGAGTAGAAAATCTAAACTTACATTGTAAATTTTACTAATTCTAATAAGAGTATCTGTTGTTGGTTCGGTTTTTCCATTTTCGTAATCACTATATGTTTGTTGGCTAATACATAGCTTTTCGGCTATTTGCTTCTGTGAATAGCCGGCTTCCTTTCGCAATTCCTTCAAATTTGCAAGCATAAATTAACCTCCTAAACATTTTTTGCTTTAATTTTACAAAAAATTTCGGTAAAATACTTGCATTACAAAATTTTACGGTGTATAATAGACGCAAATACCGAATTTCTCGGTAATTTAAGCCGTGTTTTTTATGTGCAAAAACCCCGCAGCCACCGCCGCGGAGACTTCGTTGGAGAGAATTATGGAAGAAATAGTCGTAAGTTTAATTGAAGCGATGTCCAACGGATTAAGCGTAATAATACTGGTATTTTTTCTTTTGGTAATTCCGCTGTTCATGTCTATCCTTTACTTAATAACCAAATTACACGAAGATATGAAAAAACTTAGTAACAAACTCAATATCAAAAATGATAGCGCGGACGAATCCGACAACAACACTAAAACGGATTCTGATAAAAAATAAATCCTCGCAGTGGTGACTGCGAGGATATGCCAATTCTATGCGAATGCCTCCTTGTAATCATTCCTTTAAAAGGCGAAGTCAGGAGTGTGTTTGTGACCTTGCCCCTTTATTTGGTTTTAGTCGCAAACTTATTTTACCACATATTGGGGCAAAGGTCAATATATACAACAAATGCCTTAACGGCTATATAAGGAGCTCAAACAATGAAAAAGACAGTCAGAACTATTGCGATTTACATTTTTGCGGCGGTTCTGGCTGTCTTTTGCCTTTTTACGGCTTCTGCTCAGTCGTTTTTATACGCGCGCGCAGATAACGCGCTCACGTTCGACGGCACCAACGTTCTGGACGACCTCGAAGGCGCGACCATAGACGGCGAGCCGTTCAGGCTTGAAGATTATAATTTTGACGAAAGAAAGGAGCTGCGTGTCATTTCTTTTGTCGAGTACGGATATTCTTTTCGCTCTGACAGACAGCAGAATTACGCTCTTTATATTTACATATACAATCCGCAAGGATTCAGCTTTGATGATGATAGCGAACTTAATTACTTGCAAATGAGTTATTCAGGCGATGATTATGCAAAGTATCCGCTTAAATTTCTTAATAAAAGTACCACCGCCGGATATGAAGGCATGTTTTATAAATACAAATTGAACCTTACGGTATCGCAGAGCCAGACTATACTTAACGACCTAAATAGCAATGAACGCATATACAAAGTAAGCGGAATAGAACTTTTAAAAGTTGGTGATTACAACGCAACAGAATTTGAAGTAGCTAACGCTTACACATATACCGGTTATTCTTTGGGGTATGGGGCAGAATCCGCAACCGAAAGTTCACTTAATTGTACAAGCAACGGATTTGAAACGCTTACACTTGATGTACATGGCGCGGCATACACGCCTGACGGAACCAACGGAGAAAATAATTACACGCAGGACATGCTGCACAGCGTTTACTTTGCAGTGCCTAATGAAGTAGTAAACGAATATGGCGGAATTTCTAAAATTTACGCTCAATGGCTTAATGCGATAACACAGCCTATTTTCGTTACGGACACAACGGAAGTTTACTACGCGTTAGTTGCCGACTTAGGCAAAGAAATTCCCGATTACAGCGATTACAGAGAAGAACAGCCTTACGGTTTTCGTTCCGACATTGCTATCTATAACTGTTACGAAGCATTGAATACAGGAGAATTAATTAACACGCTTTATTATGAATTTCTTGCTACCGACGAAAACTCTTACGTCAATGATTATGGGCAATATGTTTTGAGCGGTGACGTTGTCCTCGATTACATAAAAGATTACTCCTCGAAACATCAGCCTTCTTCTGGTGAACTGGTCGGCAACAAATACAAACCTGAGCTATTTTCCGAATATGACACGGAATACACATATGTCGAAATTGAAGCGGACGACGAATATTCACTTACAAGCCAAAAGCTCACACAGAATTTTTGGGAAATAATATTTAATCGTCCCGGCACCGTTATCGACGACAGTGTTTTTGAAAATATAAATGCCATATATCAAGTTAATGCTTCCGATGTTTCATCGGATATTGAACGCACCTGCGAAAATCTTTACATAAACAAAAGCTATTACGACGAATTCAAAGCTTTTTACGATAACGCAGTTGCAAATGACCAGACCGTATATATTTTCAGGTATTACCAAAGTGAATACAAATGCGATATCGCCGAAGCCTTGAAATGGGTAGGCACATTGTTGCAACCGGAACTCACACAATTAATTCGCGGGAATCATTATGTTGCTCAAACCCACGTAACCATTGACTTCGACATTATTAAAGTACGTTTTACAAAGGGTACCGTGAACACAGAAATACCTATTGTGATGTCTCCCGTAGACTTCGTTCCAGACTTAGAGCCGCCTATAATAAATAAGGAAGTACCATGGTTTACAGTGGTGATAATTCTAATAGTATCCGTTGCCGGCATTGCCGTACCGCGGATAATCAAGCACTACACATCGCAAATAAAAACCGGAGGGAAACGAGCATGATTGAGTTATTTTTCGCGGCAGGAATTCCCTTCGCCGTATATCTTATATTCGCCAACATGGCAAGCTTAGCAGAGTACGCATACATCTTGTTCTGGATATTCATCGCGTGCCTGATAATCTTTGCCGTGACCGTGCTGATTAATGCCTTTTTTACGATTAAAAACACCGTGGAGCTCAACAAAGGTAAAAGTAAAAGCGGCGTTCAGCGTTCAACTACTAAAAAAAATAAATCCCGCAAGTAAACCTGCGGGGCAAATTGGAGGAAATTATGGAAAAAAAACAAAGATTCTTTAAAGCCACGGTTTTATTTGAAACCGACATTGCCGCCAACGGCTGCTCTTACCTTGTTATGTACGGCAAGCATGTAAACGGATATTTTTGCTGCATACCGAACTTCGGGTATGGCTGCGAGATGTCAGACCCGAACGACACGGCATGGAACTACAACAGTCTGATTAAAACCGGCATTGACAAAACCGCCGCAAAGCACATCGTCGGCGAGATTAAGAACATCATGAAGCAAATCGATGACCCGGACGAAAGCTTTGACGATATATTTGCGCGGCAGTTCGGCTACACATTGCAAACCGCTAAGGGGGAATAAAATGCTTAGGAACTGTTCAACTGCGATAGTTTTCTTTTATAAGTTTTTCCCTTGGCTTTACTCCAAAGGTATTCGCTCGTTCACTTTGCAGGAGATGTCCCACATCTTAGGCAACCAGGAGCGCGTGATGAAGGGCTATCTGACTTATTACATGCGCAACAGTGCAAGCTATCCTATTAAGATTAATGCTGCATACGATACCGAGCGCAACATCTCCGTATACATTCTCACGCAATCATGATTGACCACAAACACCCGCCCATCGAGGGCGATGACGGAAGGCTTTATTTC
>ERZ1090879.1605-NODE-1607-length-12129-cov-4.578019_pt1 | contig 12129 bp, 9 predicted proteins | sample MGYA00478472_ERZ1090879 | MGnify/ENA primary metagenome ERZ1090879 (study PRJEB33644, sample SAMEA5815723) | chicken gut metagenome | biome: Chicken; feature: Gastrointestinal Tract; material: Caecum | place: Ireland | collected 2019-01-01 | study: A study of the...
TCTTCCTGTTCATTTGAGGCCAACTGCCTGACGTTTCTCTCCGAATATTCCATTATCTTAATGTTGACTTGTTGACCAGCTTCGCCCCTGTATGCTGGCATCAACCCTCTTTTAGACTGAACACGCCACTCAGTCTCCTCCCTTTGCGGCGCAGCCTGCATTTTCACTCAAACTGTTAAGATGATAAATGTGGTAAATCTGTTGGTACTAACATAAAAACGTTTACGCCACAGGAACAGTCTGATCCACCGGTAACCCCGTCGCCGACGTTCGAGTGCCAGTTAGAGTAACGCGCACAGATAACTGAATGCAGTGCCCTGACAAAAAGGCCATCGTTCCTGTGACAGCTGGCAGCCTTCGTTTAACTTCACTTAATCTGGCTCTTGGGGGCTTACCGAACAGATGACGTACATACGCCCGTTCAATTTTCCATTACTTATTGGAATGAACACCTGTAACCATTTTGTGCGGCATGTTAATCCATTAAAATATCTTACTGATTGGCAAATCATCTTCAATGACAGCTCATCATAGTTTTATATTCTATCCCTTACCCTTAAAACTTGTTTTTTTACTAGTCCATCACACAGCGCATTAAGACTATTCCTAACACTTCAGGGCAAAGTTCCTGACCAATATAAAATGCAAGTAAGAATTGAACGTTATATTGCCAATAACCTTATGAAACCAAATGTCTTTTTCTTCTTATCAAAAAAGCAATATTTTCAGTTTTTCTAAATATTGACTTAACCATTGAATTCCTTTTCCGTTCACATATTGACACTCATCGGAAAAAAAACATAAATTTAAGCCCAATCGAAAATAATTAAACTTAATCTCGTTTAACCTTTATTGATATGTACTACGTATCTTATTTACTTCCGGTTTACTAAGGAAACTGAATGCACCTGTAAAAATTACAGGTTTGGAAAGTAGTGACATGGCAAAGTGATTACAGTAGGGACTATGAGGTTAAAAACCATATGGAATGTCAAAACCGTTCTGATAAATACATCTGGTCTCCCCATGACGCCTACTTCTATAAAGGACTATCTGAACTGATTGTGGATATCGACAGATTAATTTATCTATCGTTGGAGAAAATTAGAAAAGATTTCGTGTTTATCAATCTCAGTACGGATTCTTTATCTGAATTTATAAACCGTGATAATGAATGGTTATCCGCGGTAAAGGGGAAACAGGTCGTATTGATTGCGGCCAGAAAGTCAGAGGCCTTAGCAAATTATTGGTATTACAATAGCAATATTAGGGGCGTGGTATACGCTGGACTGAGTCGTGATATTAGAAAAGAACTGGTCTATGTGATTAATGGCAGGTTCCTGAGAAAAGATATTAAGAAAGATAAAATCACGGACCGGGAAATGGAAATTATCCGCATGACGGCCCAGGGAATGCAACCTAAATCGATTGCCAGAATTGAAAATTGTAGTGTGAAGACAGTGTATACCCATCGGCGTAATGCTGAGGCCAAGCTGTACTCAAAAATATATAAGTTGGTTCAGTAAACTCCAGGCAAGTTAGTTTTAAAAAATGACTCACTGGGACATCACGTCCTCAATTCAACTCGGGAAGAAATGCAATGAAAAAAAAGGTTCTGGCAATAGCTCTGGTAACGGTGTTTACCGGCATGGGTGTGGCGCAGGCTGCTGACGTAACAGCTCAGGCTGTAGCGACCTGGTCGGCAACAGCCAAAAAAGACACCACCAGTAAGCTGGTTGTGACGCCACTCGGTAGCCTGGCGTTCCAGTATGCCGAAGGCATTAAAGGTTTTAACTCACAGAAAGGTCTATTTGACGTGGCTATCGAGGGTGACTCAACGGCTACCGCCTTTAAACTGACCTCACGTCTTATCACCAACACATTAACCCAGTTGGATACCTCAGGTTCCACACTGAATGTGGGCGTGGATTATAACGGCGCGGCAGTCGAAAAAACTGGCGATACCGTGATGATCGATACCGCCAACGGCGTACTGGGCGGCAACCTTAGCCCGCTGGCTAACGGTTACAATGCCAGCAATCGTACCACCGCACAGGATGGTTTCACCTTCTCCATCATCAGCGGTACCACCAATGGTACTACCGCAGTAACAGATTACAGCACTCTACCGGAAGGCATCTGGAGCGGCGACGTTAGCGTACAGTTCGACGCGACCTGGACCAGTTAATCTCTCTGATGTACCAGCAGGGGTAGCCCCCCTGCTTTATTCCTGGACGGAATTGTTATGAAAAAGCACCTTCTGCCTCTCGCTCTGCTGTTTTCCGGAATATCTCCGGCCCAGGCGCTGGATGTCGGCGATATATCATCGTTTATGAACAGTGACAGCAGCACGCTGAGCAAAACGATCAAAAACAGTACCGACAGTGGTCGCCTTATCAATATCCGTCTCGAACGGCTCTCTTCACCGCTTGACGACGGGCAGGTTATCTCAATGGACAAGCCGGATGAGTTGCTACTCACTCCCGCCAGCTTGCTGCTACCCGCCCAAGCCAGCGAAGTGATCCGCTTCTTCTATAAGGGACCCGCAGATGAAAAAGAGCGCTACTACCGCATTGTCTGGTTTGATCAGGCCCTCAGTGATGCGCAGCGCGATAATGCCAACCGCAGCGCTGTGGCCACTGCTTCCGCCCGCATCGGCACCATTCTGGTCGTCGCCCCTCGTCAGGCGAACTACCACTTTCAGTACGCCAACGGCTCCCTGACAAATACAGGAAATGCGACGCTGCGGATCCTCGCCTACGGACCTTGCCTGAAAGCCGCCAACGGTAAGGAGTGTAAAGAGAATTACTACCTGATGCCGGGCAAGTCGCGTCGTTTTACCCGCGTGGACACTGCGGATAACAAAGGACGGGTTGCACTTTGGCAGGGTGATAAGTTCATTCCCGTGAAATAGATAGCTGTGCAGATGGATAACGACAATGCCTTTACGACGGTTCTCCCCAGGACTGAAAGCCCAGTTTGCCTTCGGCATGGTCTTTTTGTTCGTTCAGCCCGATGCCAGCGCTGCTGACATAAGTGCGCAGCAAATAGGTGGGGTGATTATTCCGCAGGCCTTCAGTCAGGCGCTTCAGGACGGCATGAGCGTCCCGCTCTATATTCATCTCGCCGGTAGCCAGGGTCGCCAGGACGATCAGCGAATCGGCAGCGCTTTTATCTGGCTGGACGATGGACAGCTACGCATCCGGAAAATACAGCTGGAAGAGAGTGAAGATAACGCCAGTGTCAGCGAACAAACTCGACAGCAGCTGATGGCTCTGGCCAACGCCCCGTTCAATGAGGCCCTTACCATCCCCCTGACTGACAACGCGCAGCTGGATCTCAGCTTGCGCCAACTGCTGCTGCAGCTAGTGGTCAAGCGCGAAGCGCTGGGCACCGTACTACGCTCACGTAGCGAAGACATCGGGCAGTCCAGTGTTAACACCCTCAGCAGTAATCTGAGCTATAACTTGGGCGTCTATAACAACCAGTTGCGTAACGGCGGGAGCAACACATCCAGCTATCTGTCGCTGAATAACGTTACTGCACTGCGCGAACATCATGTGGTGCTCGACGGCTCGCTGTACGGGATCGGTAGCGGTCAACAGGACAGTGAATTATATAAAGCGATGTATGAACGCGATTTTGCCGGTCACCGATTTGCCGGTGGAATGCTCGACACCTGGAACTTGCAGTCCTTAGGGCCGATGACCGCCATTTCAGCAGGGAAGATTTACGGCCTTTCCTGGGGAAACCAGGCCAGCTCCACCATCTTCGACAGCAGCCAGTCAGCCACGCCAGTGATCGCCTTTTTACCGGCGGCGGGCGAAGTACATCTCACCCGTGATGGGCGGCTACTAAGCGTTCAGAACTTCACTATGGGCAATCATGAAGTGGATACCCGGGGTCTACCGTACGGGATTTACGATGTGGAAGTTGAGGTGATCGTTAACGGTCGCGTGATCAGCAAACGCACCCAGCGGGTCAATAAGCTGTTTAGCCGGGGGCGCGGCGTCGGTGCACCACTGGCGTGGCAGGTATGGGGCGGTAGCTTTCATATGGATCGCTGGTCGGAAAACGGGAAAAAGACGCGACCAGCTAAAGAGAGTTGGCTAGCAGGTGCCTCGACCTCCGGCTCATTGAGTACGCTTAGCTGGGCGGCAACGGGATATGGATACGATAATCAGGCGGTGGGTGAAACCCGTCTGACGCTGCCGCTTGGGGGGGCGATCAACGTTAACCTGCAAAATATGCTGGCCAGTGACAGCTCATGGAGCAGCATCGGCAGCATCAGCGCCACTCTACCGGGAGGCTTTAGTTCGCTGTGGGTTAATCAGGAAAAAACCCGCATTGGCAATCAATTGCGACGTAGCGATGCCGACAACCGTGCAATCGGCGGCACACTCAACCTGAACTCACTGTGGTCGAAGCTGGGCACATTCAGCATCAGCTACAATGATGACCGCCGTTACAACAGCCATTATTACACGGCAGATTACTATCAAAATGTCTACAGCGGTACCTTTGGTTCGCTTGGCCTGCGGGCCGGTATTCAGCGCTATAACAACGGCGACAGCAACGCCAATACAGGAAAATATATCGCTCTCGATCTCTCGCTACCACTGGGCAACTGGTTTAGCGCAGGGATGACTCATCAAAACGGCTACACCATGGCAAACCTGTCAGCACGCAAACAGTTTGATGAAGGAACCATTCGCACTGTTGGTGCCAATCTGTCACGTGCCATCTCCGGCGATACCGGTGATGACAAAACCCTCAGCGGCGGGGCGTATGCACAATTCGACGCTCGTTACGCCAGCGGAACGCTGAACGTCAATAGCGCGGCGGACGGCTACGTCAATACCAACTTGACCGCCAATGGCAGCGTCGGCTGGCAGGGTAAAAACATTGCTGCCAGCGGGCGGACTGATGGCAACGCTGGGGTGATATTCAACACCGGGCTGGAGGACGACGGTCAGATCAGCGCCAAAATCAACGGGCGGATTTTCCCGCTTAACGGCAAGCGTAACTATCTCCCGCTCTCTCCCTATGGAAGATATGAGGTGGAGTTACAGAACAGCAAAAACTCACTCGACAGTTACGATATCGTCAGCGGCCGCAAAAGTCGTCTGACTCTCTATCCAGGCAATGTCGCTGTCATTGAGCCAGAGGTGAAGCAGATGGTTACCGTCTCCGGTCGTATCCGTGCGGAAGACGGCACACTGCTGGCTAACGCACGGATTAACAACCATATCGGCCGAACCCGAACCGATGAAAACGGCGAGTTTGTCATGGACGTGGATAAGAAATACCCCACTATCGATTTTCGCTACAGTGGCAATAAAACCTGCGAAGTGGCTCTGGAACTCAACCAGGCGCGCGGTGCCGTCTGGGTCGGTGATGTGGTCTGCAGCGGCCTCTCATCGTGGGCGGCGGTGACGCAGACAGGAGAAGAGAATGAGAGTTAACCTACTAATAACGATGATAATTTTCGCGCTAATCTGGCCAGTAACTGCGCTCAGAGCGGCAGTGAGCAAAACAACCTGGGCGGATGCACCGGCACGCGAGTTTGTGTTTGTCGAAAACAACTCAGACGACAACTTTTTCGTCACTCCTGGCGGGGCGCTGGATCCGCGCCTGACCGGTGCCAACCGCTGGACCGGTTTAAAATACACTGGTTCAGGAACCATCTATCAGCAAAGCCTCGGCTACATTGATAACGGTTACAACACCGGCCTTTATACCAACTGGAAGTTTGATATGTGGCTGGAAAATTCACCAGTTTCATCTCCTTTAACTGGCTTGCGCTGCATCAACTGGTACGCTGGGTGTAATATGACCACCAGTCTTATCCTGCCGCAAACCACCGACGCCAGTGGATTTTATGGCGCGACGGTGACCAGCGGCGGCGCGAAGTGGATGCACGGCATGTTGTCAGACGCGTTTTACCAGTATCTGCAACAAATGCCCGTCGGCAGCAGCTTTACAATGACCATCAATGCCTGCCAGACCTCTGTGAACTATGACGCCAGCAGCGGCGCACGCTGTAAGGATCAGGCCTCCGGCAACTGGTATGTTCGCAACGTCACCCATACGAAAGCAGCAAATCTACGGTTGATAAATACCCACTCGCTGGCGGAAGTATTTATCAACAGCGACGGAGTACCGACTCTGGGCGAAGGGAACGCCGACTGCCGGACGCAAACCATCGGCAGCCGTTCAGGATTAAGTTGTAAGATGGTTAACTATACCCTGCAAACAAACGGACTCAGCAACACCTCAATCCATATATTCCCGGCGATCGCCAACTCGTCGTTAGCCTCGGCCGTCGGGGCGTACGATATGCAGTTCAGTCTGAATGGCAGTTCATGGAAACCGGTGAGCAATACCGCCTATTACTACACCTTCAACGAGATGAAGAGCGCAGACTCGATCTATGTTTTCTTCTCGAGCAACTTCTTTAAGCAGATGGTGAACCAGGGAATCAGCGATATCAACACCAAAGATCTATTCAACTTTCGCTTTCAGAACACCACATCACCGGAGTCTGGCTAGTATGAATTTTCTACCTCCAACACGCTGATTATCAAACCCCGTGATTTCAGCATCAGTATTATCTCCGATGAATATACTCAGACACCGTCGCGGGAGGGATATGTTGGCAGCGGCGAGTCGGCACTCGATTTCGGCTATATCGTAACCACCAGCGGTAAAACAGCTGCCGACGAAGTGCTGATCAAGGTGACCGGACCCGCGCAGGTGATTGGCGGGCGCTCCTATTGTGTCTTCAGCTCCGATGACGGTAAGGCGAAAGTACCGTTCCCGGCGACACTTTCCTTTATTACCCGCAACGGAGCTACAAAAACCTACGATGCCGGGTGCGATGATAGCTGGCGGGATATGACCGATGCGCTGTGGTTGACCACACCGTGGACTGATATCTCTGGCGAAGTGGGGCAGATGGATAAGACCACAGTCAAATTTTCGATTCCAATGGATAACGCCATTTCGCTGCGTACGGTAGATGATAACGGCTGGTTTGGCGAAGTCAGCGCTTCAGGAGAGATTCATGTTCAGGCGACGTGGCGTAACATTAACTAAGGCCCTGCTGACAGCGGTCTGTATGCTGGCGGCACCTTTGACACAGGCGATTTCGGTCGGCAATCTGACATTTTCGCTGCCGTCCGAGACTGACTTTGTCAGCAAACGTGTAGTGAATAACAACAAAAGCGCACGGATATACCGTATTGCCATCAGTGCTATTGATAGCCCGGGCAGCAGTGAATTGCGCACCCGACCGGTGGATGGTGAGCTGCTTTTCGCCCCCCGCCAGCTGGCGTTGCAGGCTGGTGAGAGCGAGTATTTTAAATTTTACTATCATGGTCCACGGGATAACCGCGAGCGCTACTACCGGGTCTCATTTCGCGAGGTCCCCACTCGTAACCATACAAGACGCAGCCCAACCGGCGGCGTGGTCAGCACGGAGCCGGTGGTGGTGATGGATACCATTCTGGTAGTACGACCACGTCAGGTTCAGTTTAAATGGTCCTTCGACAAGGTGACAGGAACGGTAAGTAACACTGGCAACACATGGTTTAAGCTACTGATTAAGCCAGGATGTGATTCGACCGAAGAGGAAGGCGATGCCTGGTATCTACGTCCGGGAGACGTGGTTCATCAGCCTGAGTTACGTCAGCCGGGGAATCACTATCTGGTCTATAACGACAAATTCATTAAGATTAGCGATTCCTGTCCGGCTAAGCCCCCTTCGGCGGACTAAGACTTATCCATCGGTCGAGGGAAGAATTCCACCTCAGAGCCCCAAAAATCGTTTAAATGATGTGGAAGCGATCGTCAATATCACCTGTAACGATGGGCTTTCTCATATGCACACCATAGTGTTCAGGAGACACGGAAAGGTATCAGGCAGCCTGCTAACGAGTGGTTTAATCACGAATTAGTACGTAAAATCGGTAACGGCTGGAAATCATTCAATACTCACACTATCGAAAGTTCCCCAGCCAACCGCGGTACGTTCTTACATACGATGTACCGCTGTTCTCTTTACGATTTTTAGCTGTACTGGTGAATTATGAGCAATCTGAATCCATGCATGACGTGTGGTGCCTGTTGTGCATTTTTCCGCGTCTCTTTTTACTGGGCCGAAGCCGACGATGCTGGCGGTACTATTCCCGCCAGGCTCACTGAACAAATATCCCCTTTTCACCGATGCATGAGCGGTACCAATCAGAAAAACCCCCGATGTATTGCCCTTGCAGGAACCCCGGGCAAAAATGCCTGCTGCACGATATATAAAAATCGATCGTCCACATGCAGAGAATTCGCCATGTCTGGTGAGAACGGAGTCGTCAATGAGGCTTGCAATCGTGCAAGGGCTAAATACGGGCTGACACCGTTATAAACATACAATAATTAATTGCACTGCCCCGCCAGCGATAATAGCGGGGCTTCGTTTTTCAGGGGTAACAAAACCCGATACTTCTTCTATTTGCCAGCAACAATGCCTCTCTTCTGTAGCGTTCTTCGGATCTACATCATCCTGAAGTAGCGCGATATACTCACTGACTATCTGAATCAGAATATAAAAAGCAATGTTTTTAACCTATAAAAATGGCGCTGTATTTGCGCCATTTTTATCATTCAATGCATTATCTGTTTGAGCCTAAAGGGCTCTCAGGGTCTGGCTCATGAGTAATTCTGTTTCGTAAATCTCTGCGAATAATTTCAATAGACCAGAACCAGACTAAATGTCCAAAAATTTCAGAAACATTCTCATACTACGGGAGATCAAACAGAGGTGGCGTCAGTCCCATGAGAGGGAATGAAATCATATGAACAAAAAGTTGGGCTAAAGCACCTGCCAGTAAGCCCTGCCAGAGTTTAATTTTTGGAAATACTTCAGCGACCACACAATAACCGACAGCAAACACTATCGAAAAGATAATGTGCGTAACACCAACCCAGTTAAAGACATGCCCGGCAAAGGTATAAACAGCCGCATTGGGATCTGTCAGCCCCAACCAGTCTCGAAGAAAAATATACGGTGGATTGAGAAAATTACGCGAGCAATCAATTTGGCCTGCAGCCCTGATTAATGATTCCGGGCCACACGCTGCATTAAACATATCCACCGGGCTACGTGGCGGCAATGGAACTTCAGCCCCCCACTTCACGAATGCGGAAACAACGCCAGCAATCAGCCCAATGAATGCAGCAAGACCATAACGTCTGCGGTTCGGTGGAGTTTGTTCAAATATATTCATATCTACCCTGCTTGTACCATTATGTTATACACCTCTTCAGGAGTATTCATAAAACAAGGCAAATGTAAAGAACTGTATTGTTTTGTATAACAAGATAGTTTCCTAATCGCCAATGAATATAAGCTCCATCATTTCTCCCTATTTTTATATTAGAAGTGACAGAGATTTGCAGGGTGATGTAGAGCTGAAAATCACAGGTTTCCTTATTGGTTTTTGCATCGTACAACTAAAGCAATAAACCAGCTCCCATCATCATCAACATCCCGGCGAACATGAATTTATTAGCCGGGCTCATAGCTGCATTCGCGTTTTAAGAATAATCCTCCTGCTGTCGCCGACTATGCTTAACGTTTAAAAAAGCATCAGCACTCTCGCAACGCACTCTTATTTTCCCCTTTAGAATACCGGAGGCCTGGTATGAGCAACCAAGGCGAATACCCCGAAGATAATCGGGTTGGGAAGTACGAGCCGCACGATTTAAGTTTGACCCGTCGCGATCTGATTAAAGTGAGCGCCGCAACAGCGGCGACCGCCGTGGTTTATCCTCATTCTACGCTGGCGGCAAGCGTTCCGGCAGCTACACCCGCGCCAGAGATAATGCCCCTGACACTGAAGGTGAACGGCAAAACCGAGCAGCTTGAGGTGGATACCCGAACCACGCTACTGGACACTTTGCGTGAAAATCTGCATTTGATCGGTACCAAGAAAGGTTGCGATCACGGACAGTGCGGAGCCTGTACCGTGCTGGTCAATGGTCGCAGGCTTAATGCCTGCCTGACGCTTGCAGTCATGCATCAGGGGGCCGAGATCACCACCATTGAAGGCCTGGGTTCGCCAGATAATCTTCACCCCATGCAGGCGGCCTTTATCAAGCATGATGGCTTCCAGTGCGGCTACTGCACCTCCGGGCAAATTTGCTCATCAGTAGCGGTGCTAAAAGAGATTCAGGACGGCATTCCCAGTCACGTCACGGTCGATTTGGTTTCCGCTCCAGAAACAACTGCCGATGAGATCCGTGAACGTATGAGCGGCAACATCTGTCGCTGTGGTGCATACGCTAACATCCTTGCCGCCATTGAAGATGCTGCGGGGGAGATAAAATCATGAAGGCGTTTACCTATGAACGAGTGAACACCCCAGCCGAGGCGGCACTTAGCGCTCAGCGCGTACCCGGCGCAAAATTTATCGCGGGCGGGACCAATCTGCTGGACCTGATGAAGCTGGAAATTGAAACGCCCACCCACCTTATCGATGTGAACGGCCTCGGGCTCGATAAGATTGAAGTGACCGACGCGGGTGGGCTGCGCATCGGCGCACTGGTACGGAACACCGACCTGGCGGCTCACGAGCGCGTGCGTCGTGATTACGCGGTACTCTCCCGCGCCCTGCTCGCTGGCGCGTCTGGTCAGTTACGTAATCAGGCAACCACCGCAGGTAATCTGCTCCAGCGCACGCGCTGCCCCTATTTTTACGACACCAATCAGCCCTGCAATAAGCGCCTGCCCGGGAGCGGCTGCGCGGCGCTTGAAGGCTTTAGCCGTCAGCACGCGGTGGTAGGCGTAAGCGAAGCCTGCATTGCCACCCATCCGAGCGATATGGCGGTCGCAATGCGGTTGCTGGATGCGGTGGTGGAAACCATCACGCCGGAGGGAAAGACTCGCAGTATCACACTGGCTGATTTTTATCACCCTCCGGGAAAAACGCCGCACATTGAAACCGCCCTGCTTCCCGGTGAGCTTATCGTTGCGGTGACGTTACCTCCACCGCTCGGCGGAAAACATATCTACCGTAAGGTGCGCGATCGCGCCTCCTACGCCTTTGCCCTGGTATCGGTCGCGGCGATTATTCAGCCTGACGGCAGCGGGCGCGTCGCGCTGGGCGGAGTAGCACATAAGCCCTGGCGCATTGAGGCTGCGGATGCTCAGCTATCCCAGGGGGCGCAGGCCGTATATGACACGCTGTTCGCCAGCGCCCATCCCACCGCTGAAAACACCTTTAAACTCCTGTTGGCGAAGCGAACGCTTGCCTCCGTACTGGCTGAAGCGAGGGCACAGGCATGAAATTTGATAAACCCGCAGGGGAAAACCCGATCGATCAGCTGAAGGTTGTCGGTCGTCCCCATGACCGCATCGACGGACCGCTGAAAACTACCGGCACGGCACGCTACGCCTACGAATGGCATGAAGAAGCCCCCAACGCCGCCTATGGCTATATCGTCGGTTCCGCCATTGCCAAAGGACGCCTCACCGCCCTTGATACGGACGCCGCGCAAAAAGCGCCGGGCGTACTGGCTGTCATTACCGCCAGTAACGCCGGGGCACTCGGCAAAGGCGACAAAAACACCGCCAGGCTGTTAGGCGGCCCCACTATTGAGCACTATCATCAGGCCATTGCGCTGGTAGTGGCCGAGACCTTCGAACAGGCGCGAGCGGCGGCCTCGCTGGTGCAGGCACACTATCGCCGTAATAAAGGAGCTTACTCCCTGGCGGACGAAAAACAGGCCGTCAATCAGCCGCCGGAAGACACGCCCGACAAAAACGTCGGTGACTTTGACGGGGCTTTCACCTCCGCTGCGGTGAAGATTGATGCTACCTACACGACCCCGGACCAGAGCCATATGGCGATGGAGCCGCATGCCTCGATGGCCGTCTGGGATGGAAATAAGCTTACTCTCTGGACCTCAAATCAGATGATTGACTGGTGCCGCACCGATCTGGCAAAAACGCTAAAAGTGCCCGTGGAGAATGTGCGTATTATCTCCCCGTATATCGGCGGAGGGTTTGGCGGCAAGCTGTTCCTGCTGTCTCTTATACACATCTGACGCTGCCGACGAAGCTAGAAGTGTAGA
>ERZ1090879.1607-NODE-1609-length-12126-cov-5.850385_pt1 | contig 12126 bp, 7 predicted proteins | sample MGYA00478472_ERZ1090879 | MGnify/ENA primary metagenome ERZ1090879 (study PRJEB33644, sample SAMEA5815723) | chicken gut metagenome | biome: Chicken; feature: Gastrointestinal Tract; material: Caecum | place: Ireland | collected 2019-01-01 | study: A study of the...
GGGGGGGGGGGGGGTCTCCGGGGGGGGGGGGGGCGGCGGGGCGGGGGCCCCCCCGCCCCGCAAACAAAAAAACCCGCCGCCGATCGAACAAGGCGCACGGGAATTTCCGCTTTGAATTGTGTTTGTCCGTTTTCTTCGTCCCGGGACAGATTTTCCTATGGACGAATCAGAGCGCCTCGGCCTCCCGAAGCCAAAGGACGGCGGAGGCGTCGGAGGGCATCCTCCAATCGGCGCGCGGCGAGAGCGAGACCGAGCCGACTTTCACGCCGTCGGGAATGCAGTTGCGCTTGAACTGCTGCGAGAAGAAGCGCCGATAGAAGTTGACGAGCCACTTTTTGAGCGTCGCGCGGTCGTATTTCCCCTCGAAGGCGCGTTCGGCCAGGAAGAGCGTCTTTGCGGGCGAGTCGCCGCGGCGCAGGAAGTGGTACAGATAGAAGTCGTGCAGCTCGTACGGGCCGATGATGTCCTCCGTCTTTTGGGCGATGTTGCCCGCCGCATCGGGGGGAAGCAGTTCGGGCGAGATCTCCGTGGAGAGGATGTCCTTGAGAATCTTTTCCGTCTTGCCGCCGAGCCGCCCCGCTTCGGCGCCGACGAGGTACTTCACGAGCGTCTTCGGCACCGAACAGTTGACGGCATACATGCTCATGTGGTCGCCGTTGTAGGTACACCAGCCGAGGGCGAGTTCGGACAGATCCCCCGTTCCGATGACGAGGCCGCCCGTCTCGTTGGCGACGTCCATCAGGATCATGGTGCGATAGCGCGCCTGGGCGTTCTCGTATGCCGCGTCGAGGACGGCGGGGTCATGGCCGATGTCGCGGAAATGGCGCAGAACGGTGTCCGAAATGCGCACCGTGCGCGCAGTCACGCCCATCTCTTTCATGAGGGCGAGCGAGTTGTTCTTGGTGCGGCCCGTCGTGCCGAATCCGGGCATGGTATAGGCCACGATGCCCGTTCTCTGTTTGCCGAGCAGGTCAAAGGCGCGCGCCGTGACGAGGAGCGCGAGGGTGGAGTCCAGCCCGCCCGAAATGCCGATGACCGCCGTCTTTGCGTTGGTATGCGCGAGCCGCTTGGCGAGCGCGTGCGCCTGCATGGAGAGAATGAGTTCGGCGCGTTCCGCACGCTCCCCCTCCCCTGCGGGGACGAAGGGCATGGACGTCACGCGCGGCGCGGGAAGGGCGTCGGTGAAGAAGTCCGCCTGCACGGTGAGGTATTTGTCGGCACTCTCCCCGCGGCTCCCGAAGGTATTGAGCCGACGGCGCTCCGCGATGAGGAAGCCGATGTCCACTTCCGCCTCGCACGCCTCTCCCGCAAAGGGAAGCGTTTCGGCGATCAGCGTGCCGTTTTCATAGATCATGTTGTTGCCCGCAAAGACCATGTCCGAGGTGGACTCCCCCATGCCCGCATCGCAGTAGACATAGGCGCACACGTTGCGCCCCGACTGCGCCGAGACGATGGTCTTGCGGTATTCGCGCTTTCCGATGATCTCGTTGCTGGCAGAGAGATTGACGACGACGATCGCACCCGCCTGCGTGTGACGGGTGGACGGCGGGTCGGCGACCCATACGTCCTCACAGATCTCACAGGCGATGCGCGTCTCGGGATGGTCCTCGGCGCAGAACAGAAGATCGGTGGAGAGCGGCGCGCGCTTTCCCTCCCAGAGATCGGCGAGCGCGAGCTTCTGCTGTCCGCGCACGAAGTGGCGCGCCTCGTAAAATTCGTTGTAGTTGGGCAGATGCGTTTTGGGGACAAACCCGAGCACCGCCCCGTCCGCGAGCGCCGCCGCACAGTTGTACAGTTTTCCCTCGCACACGACGGGAAGCCCGACAAAGACGAGCATCTTTTTCCCCGTTGTCGCCTCGGCTACGGCACGCAGGGCGTCCATACAGCCCGCGAGCAGCATCTTCTGCAGGAACAGATCTCCGCAGGTATAGCCGGAGAGCGAGAGCTCGGGAAAGACGAGGACTTCCGTACCCTTTTCGGACTGCGCCCCGATGACGTCGATGATGCGCGCGGCGTTGTAGGCGGGGTCGGCGACGCGAAGCGCAGGGCTTGCCGCCGCCACCCGCAAAAATCCGTATTTCATACCTTACGACTCTTCCGCCCCGGCGACTTCCTCGACGGGCGCGCCCTTCGCCGCGGCGCGGATCTTCATCTCGATCTCCTTGGAGAGCTCGGGATTGTCCTTGAGGAACTGACGCATTTTCTCGCGGCCGTTGGCGACTTTCTGGTCATTATAGCTGAACCACGCCCCGCTCTTGCGAATGATGTCGTACTGGACGCCGAGGTCGATGAGGCAGCCCTCCTGCGAGACGCCTTCGCCGTACATGATGTCGAATTCGGCCTGACGGAAGGGCGGCGCGAGCTTGTTCTTGACGACCTTGGCGCGCGTGCGGTTGCCGGCGGCGCCGTCCGTGTCCTTGAGGATATCCGTCTTGCGGATATCGATGCGCACGGAGGCATAGAATTTGAGTGCCTTGCCGCCCGGCGTGACTTCGGGGTTCCCGAACATGACGCCCACCTTCTCGCGCAGCTGGTTGATGAACACGACGCACGTCTTGCTCTTGTTGACGATTGCGGTGAGCTTGCGAAGCGCCTGCGACATCAGCCGCGCCTGCAAACCGACGTGCGATTCGCCCATGTCGCCCTCGATCTCCGCCTTGGGCGTGAGCGCGGCAACGGAGTCCACGACGATGATATCGACGGCCGACGAACGCACGAGCGCGTCGACGATGTCGAGCGCCTGCTCGCCCGTGTCGGGCTGCGAGACGTAGAGATTTTCCAGATCCACGCCCAGTTTTTTGGCATAGACGGGATCGAGCGCGTGTTCGGCGTCCACAAAGGCCGCAACGCCGCCCAGTTTCTGCGCCTCCGCCACGGCGTGCAGCGCGACGGTCGTCTTACCGGAAGACTCGGGCCCGTAGATCTCGATCATCCTTCCGCGGGGAAGCCCCCCGATGCCGAGCGCCAGATCGAGAGACAGACACCCCGTCGGAATGACTTCGATATCGGTATTCCCGGCGTCCTCGCCGAGCTTCATGATGGCGCCCTTGCCGTATGCCTTTTCGATCTGGGCAAGCACGGCGTCCAGCGCTTTGCGTTTCTCTTCGTTCATATATGCGTTCTCCTTGATCAGTTTCAAAAAATTCTGCCGTCACGCGATCTGCTTATACGCCAGAAACAGCGCATAGTTGATCGCCGTGCGGGTGATCGTCTCCCGATCGCCCGTGAGCTGAAAGCGGAACACGCGGACGCGTTCGTTCGTCCCCGCCGCGAGAAAACACAGCCCGACCGGCTTGTTCGTCCCGTCCGCCCGAGGCCCGGCAAGCCCCGTCGTGGCAATGGCAAGTTCGCAGTTGCCCCCGCGCAGCAGGCCGGCCGCCATCTCGAAGGCCGTCTCGTCCGAAACGGCGCCCTTGTGCTTGAGCGTGTATTCGTTGACCCCCAGGCGGATATGCTTCGCCCGGTTTGCATAAGCGTTGATCCCCTCAAAAAAGACGTCGCTCGCACCCGGAACCTGCACGATGGCGCGGCCGACGCCGCCCGCCGTAAAGGATTCCGCCGTCGAAACGTGCATCTTGTGCAGGCGAAGCGCCTCTACGAGCCGCTCGGCAAGCGTTACGTCCTCCATGGCATAGATGTAGTCGGCGAGATCGGTTGCGAGAATGCGCACGACCTCGTCCGCCGTCATCTTGGGCGTATCCTGATCGTAGATGACCTCGATGCGCCCGCAGCCGTATTCCTCGGACGCGTGCAGGATGAGTTTGCCCCCGCCCGCCTCCGTCGCCTTTTTGACGGCGGAACGCACCATCTCATGCGGCGCGGTGCAGGTGCAGATGACGACGCGCGCATACGAGCGGTGCCGCCTGCGGTCGATGCGGGGAATGACCTCCGTCTCCGCCGCCTTCGCCCCGCGCTCCCCTTCGGGCAGGACCGCAAAGAGACAGTCCTCCGTCTCGAGGAGGCACTCTTCCGTGAACTTCTCCTCGGCGGCGACGCTCACGGCATCGCGGGCGGAAGAGAGCAGGACGGGCGCGCAGACGACAAACACGCCGTCGCACTCCGTCGAGAGCCGCAAAAGCGCCGCCGAGACCTTACTCGGGACATCATAGGCAAGAAGCACGATCTCGTCCACAAACACGCCGCCCGCCAGGAGCGCGTCGAACACGGGCGCATAGTCCACCGACGACAAATTGTTTTTGGTATTGCGAAGGACGATGCCCGCGTACTTCACGCCTGCGCCTCCTGCGGCTTATCTTCTGCAAGAACCTGCTTGTTCTTCACGATATAGTTGACGCCCGAGAGGATCGTGAGCAGCGTGCAGACGTAAAAGCACACAAGCCCGATCAAGGCGACGATCTCGCCCGCTTCGCTAAAAAGCCCGAGAATGGTGATGCTCGCCAGAAGAAGCGCGATGGCGATGTCCTGGAAGGTCGTCTTGAGCTTGCCCAGTTTGTCCGCCGCCAGCACGACTCCCTTGCCCGCGGCCACCATGCGGAACCCGCTGACGATGAGCTCGCGCGCGAGGATGACGGCGACGCAGATCGCGGCCGCAATGTAGCCCCAGCCCTCAAAAAAGCTCACCGTGAACACGCTGTCCTGCGTCAGAAGCAGGATTAGCGCCGTGGAGACAAGCACCTTGTCCGCAATGGGATCGAGAAATTTGCCCAGATCGGTGACGAGATGACGGCTCCTTGCGATATGCCCGTCAATGGCGTCCGTCGCCGCCGCCAGCACAAAGACAATGGCGGAAACAAGATAGTTCCACCCGTCCATCACGTTCAGATAAAAGAACACAACGAATACGGGGATCATAAAGATGCGTGTCAATGTAATTTTATTGGGAAGATTCATGATAACCTCTCTTCACACGTCTGCCCGCGGCAACCGGCCGAACCCCTTCCGACGCCTTATAACATTTTTGCAAAAGCGCCTGTCTGCGGGTACAGCGTCTGCCCGCCGCAATCGGCCTGCTCGGCAGAACGGGCCTCCGATTTTGTCCGTGCGTTTTTTGTGTACGAAGTACATCTCATCGCAGAACCGCGCACAATCGCCGCAACGGTGCCTGCATTCCGTGTCCGTCCCGTGAGTGCAGAGCCGTTCCGTCCCGCTTTCAGTCCGTCGGCAAGGACGATACACGCCCGTACAGATCGGCCTCGTCGGTGCGCTCGATCAGGACGTCGTAGTAGGCTCCCGTCTCCGCCTTGGGCGCCGTAAAGAACACCTTTCCGTCCACGTCGTATGCCTGAAAATACGTCCTGCCCGTAAAACAGCCCCGCTCAAAGTCGATGCCGTCGCACAAGACCTTCACGCGCTGTCCGACAAACGTCAGAAGGCGCTGTGCGGAGAGCGCCTCCTGCACCGCATACAGGGCCTTCACGCGCCGCTGTTTGACGCGTGCGGGGATCTGCCCTTTGAGCCGATAGGCGGGCGTCCCGTCCTCGCGCGAGTAGGCGAAAAAGCCGCAGTTTTCAAAGCGCGCTTCAGACAAGAATGCCTTGAGCCCCGCATGCTCCTCCTCCGTCTCGGTGGGAAATCCCGCGATGAAGGTGGTGCGCAGGGCGATCCCGGGGATCTCGCGGCGCAGTTTTTCAATGAGGGCGAGATATTCCGTCCGACTCCCCCGCCGCCCCATCAGCTTCAGGACCCTGTCCTCGCTGTGCTGCAGCGGAATGTCCAGATATTTCAGGATCTTGGGATTGTCCCGCACTTCGCGGATGAGGTCATCCGTGACCACTTCCGGATAACAGTATAACAGACGAATATGACAGATATTGTCCAGTTCCGAAAGTTTTTGGAGCAATTCCACAAACTGATTGGCGCCGTTGTCCTCGCCGTAGCGGGTGGTGTCCTGCGCGACGAGCACGAGTTCCTGCGTTTCGCCCAGCGATCCTGCCTCGTCGAGGAGCTGCTGCATGGGATAGGAGTGGTATTTGCCGCGGATGCTCGGAATGAGGCAGTAGGTGCAATGGTTGGAGCACCCGTCCGCGATCTTGAGATATTTGAGGTGCGGCGGCGTCGTGATGACGCGCACGCCGCCTTCGCAGCCCGTGCCGACGGCGTTGACCCGTTCGCCCGCATAGGCGCGTTCGAGGGCGGGAAAGAGCGCGGAACAGTCGGACACGCCCAAAAAGACGTCCCCTTCCGTGAGCGCGGGGAAGAGTTCGCCGATGAATTTTTCGGGAAGGCATCCCGTGACGACGATCTTCTCGAGCTTTCCCCCGCGCAGAGAATTGCCCTCGAGGATGGTCTCGATCGCCTCCTTGCGGGCGGCGTTCAGAAAGGCGCAGGTATTGACAATGAGTACCTGCGCCTCCGCGGGATCATCCGTGATGGGACAGCCGTGGCGCTTTACCTCGCCCAGAAGACGCTCCCCGTCCACGCGGTTTTTGTCACATCCGAGCGAGATCATACCGAACACTTTCTGCATCAGTTGAGATCTCCGTATTTTGCGATAAAGTCTTCCTTGGAGAGGAGCACGCCGCGCGCCTTTGCCTTTCCGTCAAAGGGCGTGATGTAGCCCATGTCCTCCATCCACTCGATGATCTTGCCGGCGTGGTTGTACCCCACCGAGCACTTGCGCTGAATGAGCGAAATGGACGCCTGTCCGAGATTGACGACAATGCCGAGCGCCTTGATGTACTGCGGATCGACGGAACTGCTGTCGGCAGAGACGTCGCTCTCCTCCGCATCCGCCTGCGTATTGTTGATGAAATCGGCGACGGCGGAATCGAAATAGGCCTCGTTGTTCGCCTTGATGTCCTCGACGATCTCCTGCATCTCGCGATCGCTGACGTACGCGCCCTGCACACGGCGGCAGGTGAACATTCCGCCCGTACGATAGAGCATATCGCCCTTGCCGAGGAGCTTCTGTGCGCCCGACTCGTCGAGAATGGTGCGCGAGTCGACGTCGGAGACGACGCGGAGCGCGATTCGCGTGGGCAGGTTGCCCTTGATGACGCCCGTGATGACGTCCACGGAGGGCCGCTGCGTGGCGAGCACCAGATGAATGCCCGCGGCGCGCGCCTTCTGCGTCAGACGCTGAATGCGCTCTTCGATGTCCTTCTTGGCGACCGACATGAGGTCGGCGAGCTCGTCCACCACAATGACGATCTTGGGCAGTTTCTCCTCGTCCTCGGTAAGCGATTTGTTGTATCCGTCGATGTCGCGCACGTTGGTGCCGCCGCGCGTCTTCTTTTCAAAGAGACTGTACCGACGCTCCATTTCCTTGATCGCCCAGTTAAAGGCGGCGATCGCCTTCTGCGCGTCGGAGATGATCTCGTTGATCATGAGGTGCGGCAGGCCGTCAAAGACGATGAACTCCGTCTTCTTGGGGTCGATGAGGATCAGCCGCAAATCTTCGGGCGAGTACTTGCAGATGAGACTGATGAGCATGGAGTCAAGGCAGATACTCTTACCGGAGTTGGTGGCACCCGCGACGAGAATGTGCGTCATCTTGACGATATTCTCGCACACGTTGCGGCCCTCGACGTCCTGCCCGAGCGCAAACATCAGCGCCTCCGGCTTGGAATTGATGAACTCGGGCGCCTGCATGACCGATTTCAGGCTCACCGTTCCGCGTACGGAGTTGGGGACTTCGATGGAGATCGCGCCCGCCTCCGAGTTGGAGAATATGTTGACGCCGTCGCGCGTGTGCAGACGCATTGCGATCTCGGCGTCGCGCTTGATGACCTGCGAAACCGCAATGTTGCGGGGAATGTCGATGTCATAGCGCGTAACGGCGGCGCCCGTCGTCACGCGGATGACCTCCGCATCGACACGGAATCCCGCCAGCGTGTCCACGATAATCGCAGAATTCTGATCGATCTCCTCCTGCGAGACGCTTGCCGCGTTTTCCGCCTCCTTCAGATGACTGAGATCGGGATGGACATACGGCTTATAGATGTGTTTCTGCGGAACGGGCGCCTCTCCCTCGGGAATGGGCGTCAGCTCCTCCTCCCCGCGCATCGAACGCATGCCGCGCTCTCTGCGCACGGGAACGGGCGGCTCTTCGGCCGACTCCATGCCGTCATTTCCGCCATCGTCAAAGAGATCGGCCGCCGAATCAAATCCGGGCGAGCCGTAGACGCGGCTGTCCTGCGAAAGAGACGGCTCCTCCGTAAAGGAATCCGCACCGCCGTTCGGGGCGAGTCCTTCGATCCCCCGCTCCGAAAACCGATCCACGGGACGCACGGGTTCCACGGGGCGCACAGGCTCGACGGGACGCACGGGCTCCGCGGGGCGCACAGGCTCGACGGGACGCACGGGCTCCGCGGGGCGCACGGGCTCGACGGGACGCACGGGTTCCGCAGGACGCACGGGCTCGACGGGACGTGAAAACTCTTCGGAGATCTGCGTACGCGTCTCGACCGGCTGTGAGAAAAGATTTCGGTACTCTCTTTCCCGCGCATCGGAAGAGCGGGAAACGGGTGCGGCAGGTTCCGACGCGGCGGGTGCGGCAGGTTCCGACGCGGCGGGTGCGGCAGGTTCCGACGCGGCAGGCGCGACGGGCGAAGAGGGCGCGGCGGGCGCGTCCTTCGGCGTCGGTTCGGGCGTCTGCCATCTGTTTGCGTCATAAGAGGGCTGCGCGGGAGCGGACGTTTCCGCCGTCCCCCACGCCGACGGATCATAGGTCGGGCGGGAAGCAGACGGCTCCTCCCGACGGATAGACGGATCATAGGTCGGGCGGGAAGCAGACGGCTCCTCCCGACGGACGGGCGGCTCTTCGCTCGCGGCCGCCTCGGACGCTCCCGTATAGTCGTCCACGGTCGGATGAGAGGAAAATTCCGTCTCATACGGGACGTCATGCGAATAGTCGGGCTCGTCGACGGACGACTCGGCAGGCGCACGGTAAGAGGGTGTCTGCGGATAGTTGAAGTCGTCCTCCGGAACAGAGGGCTCGGGACGCACGGGCGTCACCTGGCGCGGCATGGACGGCCGCGTTCTGGACGTGTCCGCCGTGTACTGTTCGGTATAGCTCGGCGCGCTCCGCTCCGAAGAGCGGTCCGCATACGGCGATGCGGGCGCAGAATAGGGCGACGACGTTCCGGACGAATGCGCCGACTGCGCGGGCTCCGTCTCCGAATACCCCACGCTCGAGCGGCGGGGATAGGTGTTGAAACGGGAATCCCGATCGAAGATCAGGTTGTTCTTGTAGCTGCTTGCAGGGTCGCCGTTTCGGAACAAAATCGCGCGGCTGCGCTCGTGCGGATCGCTCGGCAGATCGGCAAAGGCATCGCCCTCCTGCTTGTCCTGCTTGGGCGGATAGTACGGCCGTCCGTCCGCTCTGCGCAGATGCAGGACGTCCTGCTCGGCAGGCGCATTCTGAGCCGTGGCCTGCGGACGGGGCATGTTCTGCGCGGGCGGCATCTGCGGCATGCTCTGCACGGGCTGAGGCGCGGCATACGACGGCATGGAACGCACGGGCTGCGGTGCAGGCGGCTGCATCTGAGGCGGAACGCTGCCCGTATTATACGCAGGCGCCGTCGGAACGGAATATCCGTAGACGGGCGCGCCCTCTGCGGGCGCCGCGGCAGACGGCTGTGCGGAAGGCATTGCCGCATGCTCGGGCTCGGGCAGGTCGTCAAACTTCATGGGCTGTTTCTCGGCAGGCACGGCCTTCTGCGGTTTGCGCATCCGCGCCGAGGGCAGAAGATGCGCGCGCAAAGGCGTTGCGATGAGGATGAGCCAGATCGCAAGCGCGGCGAGAAGGGAAAAGAAGATATACGCCCCCACCGTGGAAAGCACCGCGCGCACGGGATACACGATCAGGCCGAAGAGCGCTCCGCCGCCCGTCCCGTTCGCGAGATCGGTCTCGGCGGCGCTCCAGCAGGCGGAGAGATATCCGCCGAATCCGCGGCCGAAGTACTCCGCCGACGTCGCCGTATGTACGATGAGAAACGCCGCAATCACAAGCAAAAAGAAGCGCAGAATCCAACGCGCCGGAATCCACTTCTTCCCGAAGGCGAGTGCCGCCGAGCCGTAGATGGCAAAGACCAGCAGAGGATAGACAAAGTACCCCGCGATCCCCACGAAAAACGCCGTGATCGCCACGCCGATCTCCCCGAACACATACCGTCCCGATACGGCAATGAAAAAAATGACCGCACTGAACAGGAGCAGTGTCATTCCCACTGTCTCCCGTGTCAGAAGCGCCCCTTTATTTTTATTTTCTTTTTCTTCTCCGCGTCCGACGCCGTTCAAATTCAACCTCCCTATCCGCCCCGCATACGGGGGCCATCATCCATTCTTGATGTCTCAATCCACAACAGTATATCATTTCCAAACGAATTTTTCAACGATTTCATGCATCTTTTCAAAAAATTCGCAAACTGTACCATATTTATAAAAACAAACCCGTCCCCGCGCACATGTCCTCTCTCCCCCGCGCCACTGCTTCACCGTGCCGAACTTCGCGAATATGCCCCCTGTCGTCGTTTTTCCCGCACCGCCGCGCAGCATTTTTCATTCCGAAGGGACTCAACCTTACCGACGCCTTTTTCTGTCCCACGGTTGTGCTTTCCCACATCCCGCCGCTGCGCCGCCGAACGACGCCTGCCCCAACGCCATATCGGGAATGTCATATATCCGCCGGTACGCCGAACGACCCTGTGCCGACGGTACGGCTCCGCACTCCACACTTTCCCGCATGCGGAGGGCATTGTCCGTCCGCCGAACGTCTGCCATTCTTTTGGCGCCGAAATAAATCCCTTTTTGCAAAGATTGTCGCATTTTGCGCCCGACGCTGCAAAGATTTTCGACCATAATCAAATTTTCGGAGTCATATTCCCCTTTGGCGGCGTATCAAGAAGCAACACATAAACAACTGCATCGGAAACAGAGCGTATCTCCGAAAACAAGGTACAAAAAAGAGCACGCCACGTTTGCGGCGCGCCCCCCTTATCGTTTTTCTTTGGCGTTCAGACCATGTTTTCCAGAATGAGTTTATCTGCCACGAGCGCGATAAATTCGCTGTTCGTGGGCTTTTCGGTGCCGATATAGACCCGCGCCCCGAAGATGGCATTGATCGCATCGATACGCCCGCGATTCCATGCGACCTCGATGGCATGACGGATGGCGCGCTCCACTTTGCTGGCGCTCGTGAGGTATTTCTCCGCGATTACGGGATACAGTCCCTTCGTCACGTTGTTGATGACGTGCGGATCGGTGACTGCCATCTTGATTCCTTCTCTCAGATAGTTGTATCCCTTGATGTTCGGCGGAATCCCGATGGAAATAAAAATATTGCTGATGCGCTCGTCAAGCGAACCGGCACGGCGGCGTTCAAACTTTTCCCGCACGGGAACCCCCTCCGCCTCCTCCGTGATCTCCGCAACGCGCTCTTCCACGATCTGCGCAGAGACCGGTTTCATCAGATAGTACTTTGCCCCCAGAGAAATGGCGCGATTGATGATCCTGTCGTCGGCAAAATTCCCCAGCACGACAAAATCCGCCTTGATCCCCTCCTTCTTCGCGCGCTCCATGACCGTAAACCCGTCCACCCCCGTCAGAAGCAGACTCGCTACGACCACGTTCGGCGCATTCTTTTCGAGAAGCGTCAGACCTTCCGCACCGTCTCCGGTCACCCCGCAGACCGTGTACCCCTCTTTCTCGAAATACGTGGAGAGCTCCGCGGCAAACGTCTCGTTGCTCTCCAGTATCAAGACTCTTTTCATGTTTTTCGCCTCCGTTTTCAGTTTGTAATCGCATTATAAAACACAAAATCGGATTTGTAAAGTCATTTTTGTACATAATTCAAAAATTTATTTACGAAATTCGTCTATTTTTGTTCATAATTAGGGGACGCGGTCGAAAATGCCTTTCTCGGAGCGGAAAAGGCATGGCAAACTGACGAATTCCGCGCAATCTCGCGCCCGTGCGCCTACAAACCGCATATAGAACGGCATATCCGTCAGATGATTATAAATTGCCACCGCAAAGGAATCTTCAAAGATTTTCCATTTCAAGATCTGTACACAGGATTTTTGCGGTCCGCAGACTGTTCGCGGAGTTTGATCCCCAACGAAGGCGCCCCCCCCGGGGCCCAAGGGGGGGGCCCGTAGTTTGTGAAATTGTGTATAAAAGTTTTATTTTATCAAATATAGCACTAAAACATTTAATTAAAGCCAA
>ERZ1090879.1610-NODE-1612-length-12108-cov-8.118394_pt1 | contig 12108 bp, 12 predicted proteins | sample MGYA00478472_ERZ1090879 | MGnify/ENA primary metagenome ERZ1090879 (study PRJEB33644, sample SAMEA5815723) | chicken gut metagenome | biome: Chicken; feature: Gastrointestinal Tract; material: Caecum | place: Ireland | collected 2019-01-01 | study: A study of...
TTTTGCCGCTTTTTGTTTTTGGGTGACACAAAAGGGCCCCCGGCGGCGTTATAAGGGTGAAAGACGCCCACGAAAGGAAGTGATCCGGTATGCAGACCGAGCAGGACCTGGAAAAACTGGTGCACGCCTACACCGCACCGCTGCTGCGGTACTGTACGGCCATGCTGGGCAGCGAAGCCGACGCCCAGGACGCCGTGCAGACCACCTTTGTGAAGGCCTGGCTGCGGCGGAACAGCCTGCGGGGCGACGGGCAGGACAACGAGCGCGCCTGGCTGTATCGCATTGCCTACCGCACATCGCTGGATATGCTGCGTGCCGCCAAACGGGCAGAGCAGCGCAAACCGCCCGAGCCCGTGCCGCCGGACCCCGGCATCAGCGAAAGTCTGCGGGAGGCGCTGCGCCCCCTGGACCCGCTGGACCGGGCGCTGGTGCTGGAACGGGTACTGGACGGCATGGACTACGCCGCTTTGGCCCGCATCCACCACCGGCCCGAAAGTTATCTGCGCACCCGCTATCACCGGGCCAAACGCCGTCTGGCCGAACTTTTGGAAAAGGAGGGACTCCGCCATGACACCTGACCGTGACGAAACTTTGCTGCGCGAAGCGCTGCAAAAGGGACTGCACCCCGCCGAAACCGACCTGTGGCCCGCCGTGGCCGAAGCGCTGCCCGCCGGGCAGAAACGGTACAACCGCCGTACCCGGGCGCTGCGGCTGGCCATCTGCCTGGGCGCGCCGCTGCTGCTGGCCGCCGGTGCCCTGCTGGGCCGGGTGGAGTTCACCAATCTGCGCACCAATCCCCGCCCCAGCTTTGCCCCCGAAAACAATACCGGCTATGCCATCCAGTACGACCAGACCGCCTATCAACTGCCCGACAAGCTGATGGATTCTTTGCAGGCACACTACAACGGCCAGCCCGATGCGGACGGCATACCGCCCATGCGTACGTTTTTGAGCGGCCGCAACCTGCCGCCAGAAGGTCCCGGCGGCCGCGGCTACGACAGCTGGGCGGACCTGACCGAGGCCACCGGCCTGCCGCTGGCGCAAAGTGCCCGGCTGGACAGCGCCACACCGGACGACAGCGGATTTTCTCTTGTTCCCTGTTCTTACACGATTCCCTTGCCCGATGACTGGCAGACTTTTTCTGTGGAAGAACGCAACGCTTACTACAAGGACTACAACGAAAGCCAGTGGCGTTTGGCCGGTGCCTGGCCCGCGGGCTTCTCGGTAGAATGGGACGAGGATACCCCGATGTACCTCTACCCCCGCCGGGTGGATAAACTTTCCAACGGTTGCACCATCGAGACCCAGGCCTATGTGCTGCTGGCCGCGGAAGAACGTCCCGCCGGCACTTCCTCCACCGGGTCGCAGGTGTATTACGACAAAAAAGCCGGTTTCACATGGGAGGTAGAGGAATACACCACACCCTCCGGCCTTGTGGCCCTGCTGCCCCGCTGTACCAGCAACGGGAAGACCAGCCCGTATCTGAATGCCAACGCCTTCTTTGAGCAAAACGGCATCTTCTACCGGTTGGAAATCATCCCCTACGATGGCTGGGGCCAGATCGAGGACGGCGGTGAAGCCGCCCGTGCCGTCCTCAAAGAAGTGCTGGACAGCTTTGAACCGGCCGGATAAAAGGTCGAATACCGGTTCTTTTTCCGGCAAAAAACCGCTTCCGTTAACAATTTAGCCAAATTTGTACAGCGATAGGCCCCGGTGTGCGGGCATATCGCTGTTTTTGATTTTTGAACAAAATTTGTACACATTTTCGCGCTACACTGGGTGGGTAAAATAGCCGCCGTATGGCGAAGGGAGTTTCGGAGTACCTATGTCGGAAAAAGACACCGCCGCGCGCCGTCCGCTGGACTGGTTCAAGCGCCATAACCCGCTGCATTGGTTCAAACGTCACAAAAAACTGACGATCTTTTTGGTGATCGTGCTGCTGATCATCGCCTTTGTGGTGAATTTCCTGGGCCGCACCGCCGCGGCCAGCGCCGCCCTGACCTACCAGTACGTGCGCACCACCACGCTGCAGAAAACCAGCCTGACCGACTCGGTCAGCGTCAACGGCACGGTGGCTTCCGGCTCCACGGCCAGCGTTACGGCCTCGGATTCCGTCAAGACCTACAAAGTCACCTCTGTCAACGTGGCGGTGGGTGATACCGTGAAAAAGGGCGACGTGATCGCCACGCTGGACACCACCGACGTGGAAAAACAGATCGAAAACGCCCAGGAAAGCTACAGCGACAGCGTGGAGGAAGCCCAGACCAACTACACCAACAGCGTAGCGGATCAGGCCACCAACCTGGCCCAGCTGCAGGACGATCTGAACAAAGCCCAGGAAGATTACGACACGCTGGGCCTTGAGCGCTACTCCTCGATGCAGGATTCCAGCATGGCTGACAAGACCAACCGGGAGATCGTGGAATATTACTACGGCCTGTATACCGAGAAGATCGCCCAGCTGGAAAACACCGTTGCCAACCTGCAGATCCAGCTGACCAACGCCCAGCGCGACGGCAACGCCGACCAGCAGCAGTCCATCCAGGGCCAGCTGGAGGATTACCAGAGCCAGCTGAGCGTGGCCAAGGGCCAGTGCAACATCCCCGAGCTGAACCTGCACGGGTTTGACGCCATCAGCCAGTGCTACAACCAGATCGAGCAGTACCGGGAGGCGCTGGAAAAAGCCCAGCAGACCTACGATAACGCCGTGACCACCAACGCCCGCAGCGTAGACAGCGCCGAGACCAAACTGGAACAGGCCAGCCGCACCTCCGACACGCTGACCGATCTGCAGACCACTTTGGAGAACTGCACCCTGACCGCCACCATGGACGGCACCATCACCGAACTGAACGCCACCGTGGGTTCGGTGTGCAGCGGCACCGTGGCCACCATCCAGGATGTATCCGACCTGACGGTGGAAGTCACCATTCCCGCCAGCTCGGTAGGCAAACTGTCCACCGGTATGCAGTGCAACATCACCAGTGATGCCACCGGCGACACCGTCGTCACCGGCACCCTGACCCGCATTGACCCCGTGGCCAACAGCGAAGGCACCTTCGGCGCCACCGTCACCGTGAACGGCGCCGATTCCGGCCTGCTCATCGGCATTTCCGCCCAGGTGGAAATCGTTGTCAACCAGAAAGAGAACGTCTTTACCGTGCCCCGGGATGCCGTGGGCACCCACGAGGACGGCTCCACCTATGTGCTGCGCAAAACCGGCGGCGAGGGCGTGGATATGACCTTTGAGGAAGTGACCGTGACCACCGGCGATTCCAACGACTATTACATCGAGATCTCGGGGGACGACCTGAACGAAGGCGATGTCATCCGCTCCAGTTCCGACCTGACCCAGGGCATTGAAACCGCCACCCAGGAAGCCGACGGCATGATGGGCGGCCAGGTGATGATCACCGACGGCGGCGCCATGGCGGCAGCCCCGGCAGGCGGCGGTGACATGGGCGGCGGCCCCGGCGGCGGTGGCGGCGCACCGGGAGGAATGTAACGATGCGCGACACCGAACAATTTGCCAAAGAGATCGCAGGCAAACTGCTGGAGGACGTCCCTGCGGACGCCGAAACCCCCCGCAAGCTGCATCTGCCGGACGCCCCGGCCGCATCCCGCAGCCCGCTGATCGAGATGCACGACATCCACAAAAGCTACTACATCGGCAAACCCAACGAACTGGAGATCCTGCACGGCATCAGCCTGCAGGTGTTTCCCGGTGAATTCGTAGCCATCGTGGGCGAGTCCGGTTCCGGCAAATCCACCCTGATGAACATTATCGGGGTGCTGGATAAGCCCACCAGCGGCGAGTACACCCTGGACGGGGTGGACATCCACAACGCGGCGGACAATGAACTGGCGGCCATCCGCAACCGCAAGATCGGGTTTGTGTTCCAGACCTACAACCTCATCGGCCGCCAGAGCGCCCTGAAAAACGTGGAACTGCCCATGCTGTACGCCGGGGTGCCGGCAGGCGAGCGCACCCGCCGGGCCAAAGACTGGCTGGCCCGGGTGGGCATGGCCGAACGGATGAAACACCAGCCCAACGAGCTTTCCGGCGGCCAGAAACAGCGTGTGGCCATCGCCCGGGCGATGGTGAACGAACCGGCCCTGATCCTGGCCGACGAGCCCACCGGCGCCCTGGACAGCGAGACCAGCCGCATCGTCATGGACCTGTTCCATGAGATGCACGAAAAATACCACAAGACCATCGTGCTGATCACCCACAACCCCCAGCTGGCCGAGGAATGCCAGCGGGTGCTGACGCTGCGCGACGGGCTGATCGTGGGCGAACGAAAGGGGTCCGGCAAACGTGCAGCTCTTTGAGAATATCACCATGGCGCTGGCCAGCGTGCGCAGCAACAAGATGCGCAGCCTGCTGACGATGCTGGGCATCATCATCGGCATCGCGGCGGTCATTGCCATTGTCACGGTGGGCAACAGTATGACCGGCACCGTGACCGATTCCATGTCCGGCATGGGCGTGAACAACATCACGGTCAGCCTGACCCAGAAAAGTTCCGACGATACCTCCGGCACCGCCCAGGGCGTGACGCTGCGCCGGTTCATGGACACCACCCCCGCGGCGGACGACCTGATCACCGACGAGATGCTGGATGAATTCGCCGCCGCCTTCCCTGACCAGGTCAGCCGCATTGAGCTGAGCCAGGAGGTGGGCAGCGGCACCATCGCCAAATACGGCGACCCCGACACCACCATCAACGTATCGGTATCGGGTTCCAACGCCGCAGCCCTGCAAGCCAAGGAGGACAGCACCGCCATCCTGACGGGCCGCTGGCTGGACGATGAAAAGGATGCCGGGCGGCAGGTGGCTGTGGTTTCGGAGAAGTTCGTGCAGCAGGCCATCGGCGGCAGCAACGCCGATGCCATCGGCAAGTCCTTCACCCTGACCCTCAACAAAAATCTGTATACCTTTTATATAACGGGCGTCTACGAATACACCGAGGACGTGTACGCCAGTATGTTCGGCATTACCGACGATGACCAGATCCAGACCAACATGTACATTCCCCTGGATGTGGCCAAATCCATCGCCGGGGCCGACGACGGCTACCAGAGCATTACCGTGGTGGCCGCCAACGGCGTGGATGTGACCAGTTTTGTGGATACCGTGGGCAGCTATTTTGCCAGCTACTACACCTACAACGATACCTGGACCGCCAGCGCCAGCAGCATTTCCAGCCTGGTGGAATCCATGACCGAAATGCTCAACACCATGTCCCTGGGCATCTCGGCCATTGCCGCCATCTCGCTGCTGGTGGGCGGCATCGGCGTCATGAACATCATGATGGTATCCGTCACCGAGCGCACCCGGGAGATCGGCACCCGCAAGGCCCTGGGCGCCCCCGGTTCCGCCATCCGGATGCAGTTCATCACCGAGAGCGTGATCCTGTGCATGATCGGCGGCATCATCGGTGTGGTCCTGGGCATTGCCCTGGGCGCGCTGCTCAGCAGCGTGGTGGGCATGGCTGCCAAGCCCAGCATCCCCTCCATCCTTATTGCGGTGGGCTTCAGTATGGCCATCGGCGTCTTTTTCGGGTATTATCCCGCCAACAAGGCCGCCCGGCTCAATCCCATTGACGCCCTGCGCTACGAATAACAGGTCCGGCACGGTCCCGTGCACCCCCGCGCATTGCGCGGGGTTCTTTTTTGTGTTATACTCATCTGCAGAATCGAGGTAGGGAAATGGAAAAGGGAATGGAAACCGCTGCGCTGCCGCAGCAAAAACAACCGATTTTCACCAACCATCAACTCATCACGCTGCTGTGGCCCCTGGTGATTGAACAGGCCCTGGAAGTTCTTGTGGGCATGACCGATACCATGATGGTATCCTCCGCCGGGGAAGCCGCCATCTCCGGCGTATCGCTGGTGGATATGATCAACCAGCTCATCATCACCATCTTCGGTGCCCTGGCCACCGGCGGCGCCGTGGTCACCAGCCAGTACCTGGGCGCCAAAAAGCCCGAGGCCGCCGCCCGCAGCGCCGGGCAGCTGGTTTCTCTCAGCGCCATCCTGGGCTGCGGCATCGCCGGCTTCTGCCTGGTGGCCCGCACCCTGCTGCTGCGGCTCTTCTTCGGCTCCATCACCGATGATGTCATGCACGCCGCCCTCATCTACTTCACCATCACGGCCCTCTCCTTCCCCTTCCTGGCGCTCTACAACGCCGGGGCGGCCATCTTCCGCTCCACCGGCAACAGCGCCGTGTCCATGAAGGTGTCGGTCATCGTCAACATCATCAACTTCTGCGGCAACGCCCTCTGCGTCTACGGCCTGAAAATGGGCGTGGCCGGTGTGGCGGTGCCCACCCTCGTTTCCCGTGCCGTGGGCGCCCTCATCATTCTCTCCCTGGCCGCCCGGCCCGACTATCTGCTGCGCATCACCCCTCGCACCATCTTCCATCTGGAAGGCGGCACCGTCAAAAGCATCCTGGCCATCGGCATCCCTTCGGCCTGCGAAAACAGCCTCTTCCAGCTGGGCCGTGTGCTGGTGGTGAGCATGATCTCGCTGTTCGGCACCGTTCATATCTCGGCCAACGCCGTGGCCAACAACCTGGACAGCGTGGGCTGCATCATCGGCAACGCCATGTGCCTGGGCATGATCACCGTGGTGGGCCGCTGCATCGGCGCCCAGGACTTTGACCAGGCCATCCATTACACCAAAAAACTCATGCGGTGGGACTATGTGGCCCAGGGCCTGACCAACGCCGCCGTGTTGCTGCTGCTGAACCCGCTGCTCAGCCTGTATACCCTCTCGCCCGAAACCGCCAGACTCTCGGCAGAACTGGTCTGGATCCACGCCGGACTTTCCATCTTCCTGTGGCCGATGGCCTTTGTGCTGCCCAACGCCCTGCGCGCCGCCAACGACGTGAAATTTACCATGCTCGTGTCGGTGGTGTCCATGGTGGTGTGGCGGCTGGGCTTCAGCCAGATCCTCTGCGTCCAGCTGGGCTGGGGCGCGCTGGGTGTGTGGTGGGCCATGATCATCGACTGGGTCTGCCGGCTGCTGTGCTTCGTCATCCGTTTCAAGAGCGGCGCGTGGAAAAAACACGCCCTGAAAACTCCCGCCTGACCTGTAAAGGAGAGCCCCTATGAAATTTGTAAGCTGGAACGTCAACGGCCTGCGGGCCTGCCTGAAAAAAGGCTTTGAAGATACCTTCCGCACCCTGGACGCCGATTTCTTCTGCGTGCAGGAAACCAAAATGCAGCCCGGCCAGGCCGATTTTGCCCCCGAAGGCTACACCGAATACATCTACAGTGCCGACAAAAAAGGCTATTCCGGCACCGCCATCTGGGCCAGAACGCCGGCGCTTTCGGTGCGGTACGGCCTGGACGAGGACCTGCACAACCACGAAGGCCGGGCCATCACCCTGGAATACCCGGACTTTTACCTGGTGAACCTGTATGTGCCCAACTCCCAGAACGAGCTGGCCCGCATCGACTACCGGATGCAGTGGGAGGATGACCTGCGGCGGTATCTGCAGGCGCTGGACGCCCAAAAACCGGTGATCCTGTGCGGCGACCTGAACGTGGCCCACACCGAGATCGACCTGAAGAACCCCGGCCCCAACCGCGGCGCCGCCGGTTTCAGCGACCAGGAGCGGGGCAAGCTGGACGAGCTGCTGGCTGCCGGGTTTACCGACAGTTTCCGCCATCTGCACCCCGATGCCACCGGCGTATACAGCTGGTGGAGTATGCGGTTCCGCGCCCGGGAGCGCAACGCGGGATGGCGCATTGACTATTTCCTGGTCAGCAACCGGCTGGCACCGAAGATCCAGCGTGCCGACATCCTGATGGACATACTGGGCAGCGACCACTGCCCCGTGACCCTGGAACTGGACGTATAAAAATCGGCCCGCCAAACTTTTTTATGTTTTTTTCAAAAAAATTCCCTCGCGTTGCAAAAATCAGCGCGGGGGAATCGTCTTATTGAATAGAAAGAGAAAGCAAAGGGGGTGTGGGGTCTGACCCATGAAGAGTTTACCGGCTTGATGCAGCAGTACCAGCGGCTGATCTATACCGTCTGCCTGCAGTTCGTCCATGATCCCCACACCGCCGAGGACCTGACCCAGGACACCTTTGTGGCGGCCTACGCGGCCATCGACCGCTGCGAGCCCCAGTACTACAAAGCATGGCTGGTGCGGGTGGCTGCCAACAAATGCAAGGATCACCTGAAAAGCGCCTGGGTGCGCCGGGTGGAAGCCCCGGGGGACGACGCCCTGCCCGAGCCGCGGGGTGCACCCCAGGGGGACGCCGCAGACCCGGCCGAACGGCTGGCCAGCCGGGCCGGAGCCGAGGAGCTGGAAGAGATGGTCCGCGGCCTGCGGGAGCCTTACGGACGCATTGCGGTGCTCTACTTTCTGGAGCACCGGGACACGGCCCAGATCGCCCAACTGGTAGGCCGGCCGCCCGCAACGGTCAGCAGCCAGCTGTGGCGGGCCAAGTTGCTGCTGCGGCAGCAAATCACCGAAAGGAGGCTGAAGGAATGAGCCTGTATTTTGACAATGAAAAGCTGTTTGATGCCGAGGGGCACCTGACCGACGACGGTCTGTACGCCCTGAAGGACGGCACGCTGGATGACCTGGGCGCCCTGGAAGCCGCCGAGCACCTGAGCTTCTGCGATTACTGCCTGCTGCGGTACACCGAACTGATCGACGCCGCCCCCGCCTGCCTGCAGGAACCCATGCGGGACCTGATCCCCCAGGTGCAGAACCTGATGCGGCTGCGCCGCTTCCGCATTATGACCAACCGTTATGTATCGGCCGCGGCCGCCGTGGTGCTGGCCTTCGTGCTGTGGGGCTTTGTATCGGTGGGGGCCAGCCAGCGGATGGCCGCCCGCACCGTGCAGCCCCAGGAACCCCGGGTGAGTTTCGGCCAATGGCTGGACACCACCGTCAGCGGTTTCTATGACAGCCTGGACGATACCTTTACCAACTTTACGCTGGCTGCCGAAAAGGGCCTGGCCCAGCTGCAACACCACGATAACGGCGGCGCGTCCGCCAAGGGAGAATGATACCATGAAAAAGAACGCTTTGCTGACCTTCCTCTTTGCCTGCATCCCGGGCGCAGGGCAGATGTACTACGGTTATATGCAGCGGGGGCTTTCCCTCATCACGCTGTTCTGCGGCTGCTTTGTCCTGGGCGCCCTGGCCAGCCCGCTGGCTGTCACCTGCTTCATCGTATGGATGTACAGCTTCTTTGATACCTACGATCTGATCCGGCACCTGGCGGCCGGGGACCCCAAGCCCGACGGCCTGATGCTGCTGGGCGACTGGACCGACCTCAAGCGGCTGATCCCCAAGCACAACCGTCTGCTGGGCTGGGGCCTGATCGCCCTGGGCATCTGGTCGCTGTACAGCATTTTCATCGAACCGCTGCTGTACGACCTGCTGGCGCTGCTCAACATCGAAAACGCCTGGTACTATATCAGTTCCATCCCCACGCTGGTCATCGCCGTGCTGCTGATCGCTGCCGGTATCTGGCTGCTGGGCCTGCACCCCAAACATTCCCAGGACCAGGACCTGCCCCCCTACCCCCACGACGGCGCGCCGCAGTAATACAATTTGTATAATTTGATACGAGGTAAACAAAATGGATGAAAACAAGAACCCGTCGGCTTCCACGGCCACCCAAACCCCGGAAGCCCCCAAAAAGGTCCGCCGGGTGGGCCGCGTGGCTTTTGCCCTGCTGCTGATCCTGGCCGGTGTGCTGCTGCTGCTCCAGCAGTTTGTGCCCAACTTTGATCTGCTGACCATCGCGCGGTTCTCCCCCGCGCTGCTCATTGTGCTGGGCGTGGAACTTTTGATCTATTCCGCCAACCCCAACGTCAAAGTCAGCTTTGACTGGCTCAGCGTGCTGGGCTGCGGGTTTATCCTGGCCATTGTGGGGTGTTCCTCGCTGGTGCCCATCCTGTGGAACAGCTACGGTCCCACCCGGGAGTACGCCCAGAACCGCTACGAAACCCAGCTCCAGGACCAGGCCTATCAGGCCCTGAACGCCGACACCGACCTGAAAGCCCGCATCGACAACCTGCAAATCAGCGTCTGGTTCAACCACATCCAGGACGGCACCTACACCCTGCAGGACGAGGACAGCGTCTACCTGGACATTGAACTGCAGCAGAACGGCTACGCCGACACCGCCGCTTTTACGGCGGACTGCTACCGCATCACCCAGCTGATGGAGCAGAGCGGCATCCCGGTGGATACCTACAACTTCAACAGCTACAGCGACCAGTACGGCAACGGCAACAGCTACAGCCTGAGTTTCCTTTCCAGCTTCTTTGAGGGGCTGAGCGAAGAGCAGCTGGCCCAGCGGGTAAGCAGCTACTACGATTACGACGGCACCAGCTACAGTTCCTCCGCCGATCGGGACGAGGCCGTGAAGGCCGTCCTGCGGGAGGAGATCACCGGGGAGTTCCTCGAAACCCACGACGGCGAGTACCCCACCGAAGAGTACCTGACCCAGGAGATCGAGAAACGGTTCCAGGCGATGACCTCCAACGGCTCGGCCACCCCCGAAACCGCAGCCTGAGCTGCGCGCATTCCTTTCGATTTGTATACAGACAGGCGCCCCACACCCGGAAACCCGGATGCGGGGCGCCTGTCGTTTTGGGGATACTTTACTTTTTCTGGCCGCGATCAATGGCAGCCACCACGCCCGACAATGCCAGCAGGGCCAGCAGGTTGGGCACCGCCATCAGGCCGTTGAAGAAGTCGGCCATGGCCCAGACCAGGTCCACCTTGAGGGTGGAACCCACGAGGATGAACGCCACCACGATGATGCTGTACAGCGGCAGCGCTTTTTCACCAAACAGGGCCTTGAAGTTGGTATGACCGAAGAAATACCAGCCGATGATGGTGGAGAAGGCGAAGAAGAACATACAGATTGCAATGAAGATGGGGCCAAAGGCGCCGAAGGACTGGCTGAAGGCTGCCTGGGTGAGCGCCGTGCCGGTAAGGCCCTGAGGCACCAGACCGGAGGAGATCAGCACCAGGCCGGTGAGGGTAAGTACCACGAAGGTGTCGATAAAGACGCCCAGAATAGCCACCGCGCCCTGGTCCTGGGGCTGCTTGACCTTCGCCAGCGCGTGGGCGTGGGGGGTAGAGCCCAGGCCCGCTTCATTGGAGAAAAGGCCGCGGGCCACACCGAAGCGCATAGCCTGCTGCACCGTGACACCGGCCACGCCGCCGGCCATGGCCTGGGGATCAAAGGCCAGCACAAAGATCTGGGCGAAGGTGGAGGGCAGCGCCTTGGCATTCATGACCAGGATGATGACGCAGCCCACAATGTAGAACGCCGCCATGACGGGGACGATTTTTTCGGTGACAGAGGCGATGCGCTGCACACCGCCCAGGAAGATGAAAGCCGCAATGGCCGCCACCACAATGCCCACCAGCAGCCGGTTGACGCCGAATGCGTTGGCGAAGGCATCGCCGATGGAGTTGGACTGCACCATGTTGCCCATGAAACCCAGGGCCAGGATGATGAGTACCGAGAAGATGGTGGCCAGGATGCGGCCGAAGCGGCCCTTGAACGCCGCGCGGATGTAGTAGGCGGGACCGCCGGTGACGCGGCCGTTTTCCACCGTCTTGTAGTGTTGGGCCAGCACCGCTTCGGCGTAGATGGTAGCCATGCCGAAGAAGGCCGAAACCCACACCCAGAACAGGGCGCCGGGGCCGCCGCTGACCACGGCGGTGGCACAACCGGTGATGTTGCCGGTACCCACCTGGGCCGCAATGGCGGTGGTCAGCGCCTGGAAGGAGCTCATGCCGTCATGACCGGCCTTTTTGCCCCGCAGGGTAAAGCCGCCGAACCCCCGGCGGAAGCCCTCGCCAAAGCGGCGCAGCTGCACGCCCCGCAGACGGATGGTGAAAAAGATGCCGGTGCCTACCAGCAGAAACAGCAGCAGATAATTCCACAAAATATTGCTGGCCTGCTCCACCAGCGTTGTAAAAAAAGCCATGATGATCCCCCTCTGATTTCTTGTTTTTCCAAACCTTTCCCCTGCCGGCCGCCCGGCAGACAACGTAACTACTATACACTGCTTTTTGCATAAAGTCAAGTGTATTTGTACGGCGCACAC
>ERZ1090879.1621-NODE-1623-length-12041-cov-4.147255_pt1 | contig 12041 bp, 8 predicted proteins | sample MGYA00478472_ERZ1090879 | MGnify/ENA primary metagenome ERZ1090879 (study PRJEB33644, sample SAMEA5815723) | chicken gut metagenome | biome: Chicken; feature: Gastrointestinal Tract; material: Caecum | place: Ireland | collected 2019-01-01 | study: A study of the...
GCCTCCGCCCCCTCCGTGCCCCCAAAAACACTAAACAAAACACCCCCCCCCCCCCCCCCGCCGGCCCCGCCGCCGCCCCCCCCCCCCCCCCGCCTCTTCTCTTGCGGAAAGATTCAGGAAAGCCGGCGCACCGAGCCGCGCTCTATGATGACGGAGCGGATGCGGCCCGTGCCCGCATAATTGTTGATGAGCGACGGTTCCGCGAGCTGGCGGAGGATCATGTTCAGCGCCGTCTTTGCCATTTCCCCGAAATCCTGCGAAACCGTCGTGATCTCGTTCTGCGCGGCGAGGGCGAGGTTGTCGAACCCGGTCACGGAAAGATCTTCCGGCACGCGCAGCCCGTGCGCCCGCGCGGCGCGGATGAAGTGCAGGGCGGTCGCGTCGTTCACGCAGACGACGGCGGTGGGGCGCAGGCGGAGGGCAAGGAGGGTGCGCACGGCGTGGTCGGCGCAGCGGGCGAGGTCGCGCCCGCTCTCCGTCGTCGCGGCGCGCACGCCGTCGGGGTCGCGCAGGAAGAAGGCGGGGTCGAGCACGGCGCCGTTTTTCACCAGCGCGGCGCAGTATCCGCCGAACCGCTCCTGCTCCGTCGGCAGAAAATTGTCTTTGAAGGGGAAATAGGCGATGTGGCGGTGGCCCAGCTCCGCCAGATGGGCGGTGATCCCGAACATTCCGCCGTAGTTGTCCGAACTCACGCAGGGCGCCTCGAAGCCGTAGGACGGATAATCGAGGAAGCAGAGGGGGATCTGCGCCTGCGCAAATTCGTTGAGCAGGTCGAGGTTGGAGGCGCGCGTGACCGGCCATAAGATCAGCCCGCGCACGTTCCGCGTGAGCAGGTATTGCAGGATCTCCCGTTCCCGCTGCTGCGAGTGGCGGGAATCGAAGGTCATCAGCGGGCATCCCTTTTTGCGCGCGTACGGCGCGAGCGCGCCCGCGATCTTCTGCCCGAAATCTTCAACGCCGCCGAACACGACGGCGATGCTCTGTTCCCCTCCGCGCGGGGCGAAGGGCAGGGGCAGCACTTCCGTGCCTTTGCGCTTTTTCCGTTCGACGTATCCCTGCGCTTTCAGTTCGTTGAGCGCGTGCGACGCGGTGATGCGGCTGACGCCGTATTGCGCGCACAGCTCCGCTTCGGTGGGCAGAAGATCCCCCGCGGCGTACTGCCCGCCCCTTATCTTCGTCAGCAGGTCTTCGTATACGGTGCGGTACAGCGGCTTCATGGTTCACCTCCCGATTATGCCATATGTTTTTTCATTTTCTGAAAATATGATATAACATTATCGCCCGAAAGTCAAGCGTACGCGGGGAATATGCGCTGCCGTTTTGCGGGCGGGGCATTGACTTTCCGCGCGTTCCGCCGTATACTGGAAGAAAAGGAGGGGAAAGGAATTGAAAGGCGTCACGATCGCGGGCAACTGCCTCGCGGACATCATCAAGAGGATAGAGGAATATCCCGCGAAGGGCATGCTCGCCAAGATAACGCAGGTCAGCCCGGGCGTGGGCGGGTGCGTGCCGAATACGGGCATCACGCTCAAAACGCTCGATCCCGCCGTGCGGGTCTGCGCGCGTGCGCGCGTCGGAAAGGATGCGAACGGCGCATACGTCTGCGGCGAAATGGAGCGCAGAGGGATAGACATATCGGGCGTTGCCGAGGACGCGGCGCTTTCCACCGCCTTTACCGACGTGTATTCTTTGCCCGGAGGAGAGCGCACCTTCTTCACATATGCGGGCGCGAACGCCGTCTTCTGCGAGGAGGATGCGCTCCCGGAGGAGGACTGCGGGCTGTTCCATCTCGGCTATCTGCTGCTGCTCGAAACGCTCGACGCGCCCGACGCCGAATACGGCACGCGCGCGGCGCGCCTGCTCGCGCGGGTGCGGGAGAGGGGGGTAAAGACGTCGATAGACATGGTGAGCGCGGCGGGCGCGCGGTTCCGCGCGGTGGCATTGCCCGCGCTCCGCTACTGCGACTATGCGGTCATGAACGAGATAGAGGCGGGCAGCATTGCGGGGATCCCGCTGCGCGAGGGGGACAGACTCTGTTTTTCCCGCCTGCGCGAGGCGTGCGAGGCGCTGCTCTCGGCGGGGGTGAAAGATACGGTCGTCATTCATTGCCCCGAATGCGGATGCGCGATGGATGCCGCGGGCAGGTTCACCGCCGTGCCCTCCCTCGCCTTGCCGAAGGGATATATCGTCGGGAGCGTCGGCGCGGGGGACGCCTTCTGCGCGGGGATGCTGTACGCGTTTTTGCAGGGCATGCCCGCGGAGGAAGGGCTGCGGCTGGCTTCCGCCGTCGCGGCGTGCAATTTAAGCGCCGCCGACTCGGTGGGCGGGGCGCGGCCGCTGGCGGATACGCTCGCGCTGGAAAAGAAATTTGAAAGGAGGGCTTTGCCTTTATGAAGAAGGATGTTTACGAAAAGCAGGCGGAGCGCACGGCGCGCGCCTTTGCCGAGGCGCATATCGCGATCACCGGAGAGGAACGCGCGCGCATCGAGGTGGCGGATTTCGGGCTGGGCGACGTGGAGCGCATCGGGCTGCAGCTGCTGACATATGTCAACACCGCGCGCGTGTGCGCGAAGGAGATGGTGCTCTTCCCGCATCAGGCGTGCCCGGAGCATATCCATGTGAGCGGGGAGGAAAACGGCGTGCCATTCGAGGGCAAGGAGGAGACCTTCCGCGTCCGCAGGGGCGTGTGTTATCTGTATGTGCCCGGGGAGGGGCGCGCGGAGGACGTGACGGGAGGGCTTCCGCCGACGGACGTGACCGTCTTTCATGAGGTCGTCCTGCGCGAAGGGGAGCAATACACCATCCGCCCCGGGACGAAACATTGGTTCCGCGCCGGGGCGGAAACTGCCGTCATCAGCGAGTTTTCCACCACCAGCCGCGACGAGAGCGACGTGTTCACCGACGGGCGCATCGTGCGCATACCGAACATAGAGGAGTAAAAAAATGCTTACAGGACTGAAAGAAATTCTGAAGATCGCCGAAGAGCGCAAATGTGCCGTCGGTATGTTCAACGCCACGGGGTTCGACAGCCTGCAGGCGGTCATCGGCGCGGCGGAAGAGCTGAACGAGCCCGTCATCATCGCCCATGCCGAGGTGCACAACGTGTATAACGACATATCCTTCGTCGGCCCCGCCATGCTCGCGGCAGCAAAGAACGCGAAGGTGCCCGTCTGCGTCCATCTCGACCACGGCGTCACGCCCGCCATGCTCTGGCGTGCGCTGCGTATCGGGTTCACCTCCGTGATGATCGACGCGTCCGCGCTCCCGTACGAGGAGAACGTGCGCATGACCCGCGAGATAACGCAGGCCGCCCACGCGATGGGGGCAGACGTCGAGGCGGAGCTGGGCAGGCTCGCCGCGGGAGAAGGAGGGGAGAACGCGCTCGAAGGCTGCGACCCCGCCGACTTCTATACCCGGCCCGACGAGGCGGCGGCGTTCGCCGGGAGCACGGGCATCGACGCGCTCGCGGTCGCCTTCGGCACCAGCCACGGGTTTTACAAGGCGCAGCCGAAACTGGACTTCGGCGTCGTGAAAGACTGCGCCGCGGCGACGGGGCTGCCTCTCGTCATGCACGGCGGCAGCGGCGTCAGCGAAGAGGGGTTCCGCAGCGCCATCGCGGCGGGCATCAGAAAGGTCAACTATTATTCGTATATGTCGAAGGCGGGTTACGACGCCGCAAAGCGCGAGATCTCGGCAGGGAAGTCGCATTACCTGCACGACGCGGAGTACGCGGCGATGCAGGCGATGAAGGAGGACGTAAAGCGAGCCATCCGCATCTTTGCGGGGAAATAAATACGTCAATCGTCGGGGCGGCTTTTTCGGAAGCCGCCCTTTTGCATGCGTTTTACCGCGAAGGAAAAGATTGTCCGCGGAAAAAATGCGGAAAACTGTTGTGCGGCGGGCGATTGTGTGATAAAATAGACGGGAAGAAGAAATTCGCTCCGGCGGGAAAGAGGGAATCATATGAAAGAAAGCGAAAAGACGGAACAGATGCCCGGGGAAGAGAGCGCGCCCGCGCCCGAGGTGGAAAACACCACTTCGGTCATGAAGTGCCCTTCCTGCGGGGCGAACATGGTGTACAGCGCGGAAAAGGGAGCGCTGTACTGCGAATACTGCGGCTCCGTCCGCGAGTTCGCGGGAGGGGAGAGCGAAGAGATAGACTTTGCGCATCTCCTTTCCGCGTCCGGAGGCTGGGAGAACGAATCGCACGTGTTCCGCTGCGAAAACTGCGGCGCGACCGAGGTGCTCGACCGCCGCGAGATCGCAAAGACCTGCCCCTTCTGCGGCACGAGCAACATCGTCGCCACCGACGAACTGCCCGGTATCCGACCCAACGCCGTCGTGCCCTTCGCCGTCGGCAGCGAACAGGCGGGCGGTTTTGCGCGCGCTTGGCTGAAAAAGAGGCTTTTCGCGCCGCGCAAGTTCCGCAAGAGCGCCAAGCCGGAAGAGATGCGCGGCGTGTACATACCCGCCTTTACCTTCGACGCGAACACCGATTCGTCGTATTCCGCCACGCTCGGCGTCTACCGGTACAGATCCGTCCGCCGCAACGGGCGCTGGGAGCGCGAACGTTATACGGAATACTTCCATGTGAGCGGGCAATACGCCTCCTCCTTCGACGACGTGCTGATCCAGGCGTCCTCCGAGGTGCGGCAGCAGGTGGTGAACAAACTGCAGCCCTATAACACCCGTTCGAGCCGCGCCTATATGCAGGAATATCTGAGCGGGTTCACCGCCGAACAGAATGCCCGCGCAGGCACGGAATGCTGGGAGGACGCGAAAAACGTGATCGCGAACAGGCTGCGTTCGCAGATCCTTTCCGGGTATCATTACGACGTCGTTTCTTCCTTTAACATCTCCACGCGCTATTCGGACGTGACGTATAAATACGTCCTGCTGCCCGTGTACGTCGGGCACAGCACATGGAGGCAGAAGCTGTACAACTTTTTCGTCAACGGCGAAACGGGCAAGGTGACGGGCAAGGCGCCCGTATCCCCGCTCAAGGTGCTGGGCGTCGTATTGCTCTGCGCCGCCGCCGTCGCCCTGCTCGTCTGGCTGGGCGTCATGTACGCCGGGGGCTGATCCCGGCAAAGGGGGTTCGCCATGCAGCAGCAGTCCATGTTTGAAAATCCCGCCTCCCTTCCGCTTGCGGCGCGGCTGCGCCCGCGCTCGCTGGAAGAGTTCGTCGGGCAGAAACACCTGCTCGGCGAGGGCAAGGTGCTGCGCAGGCTGATCGAAGGGGACAAGATCGGCTCCATGATCTTCTGGGGACCGCCGGGCGTCGGCAAGACGACGCTCGCGCGCATCATCGCGCAGCGCACCAAGGCAACGTTCATCGATTTTTCAGCCGTCACAAGCGGCATCAAAGAGATCAAACAGGTCATGGAACAGGCGGAAAAGAACCGCAGGTTCGGCGGGAAGACCATTCTCTTTGTGGACGAGATCCATCGTTTCAACAAGGCGCAGCAGGACGCTTTTCTTCCCTTTGTGGAAAAAGGAAGCATCATTCTGATCGGTGCAACGACGGAAAACCCCTCTTTTGAGATCAACGGGGCGCTCCTCTCCCGCTGCAAGGTGTTCGTGCTGCGCGCACTTTCCGCAGACGAACTGTGTGAACTGCTGCATCATGCTCTGAAAGACAAGCGCGGGTTCGGGAATCAGGAGATAGAGATCGCGGAAGACCTCATCCGCGCGATCGCCAATTTCGCCAACGGAGATGCGCGCAGCGCACTTTCCACGCTGGAAATGGCCGTTCTCAACGGAACGCCGGAAGGAACGAAAACCGTTGTGACTGCCGAGACCATTGAACAGTGTACTTCGAAAAAGTCGCTCCTGTACGACAAGAAGGGAGAAGAGCACTACAATCTCATCTCTGCACTGCATAAATCCATGCGCAATTCCGATCCCGACGCCGCCGTCTACTGGCTGGCGCGGATGCTGGAAGCGGGAGAAGATCCGATCTATATCGCGCGGCGCGTCACGCGTTTCGCAAGCGAGGACGTCGGCCTTGCCGATCCGCGCGCGCTGGAACTTGCCGTGGCGGCATTTCAGGCATGCAGGCTGATCGGAATGCCCGAATGCTCCGTCCATCTGACACAGGCGGTCGTCTACCTCTCCCTCGCGCCCAAATCGAATGCCCTCTACATGGCATACGAACGGGCGAAAAAAGATGCGCTGACCATGCTTGCCGAACCCGTCCCCCTTGTCATCCGCAACGCCCCCACAAAACTCATGAAAGAGCTTGACTACGGAAAAGGCTACCAATATGCACACGACAGCAAGGACAAGCTGACCGACATGCAGTGCCTTCCGGACAGCCTGCTCGGACGGACATATTACGTTCCGACCGACGAAGGATTGGAAAGCCGCTTCAAGTCCCGCCTGGAAGAAATCAAAGAATGGAAGGCGGCGCATAAAAAGCCGCACCCGCAAAAGGATTGATCGCAATAAAAGCATAAGGAGCAGATCGGATTTCCGATCTGCTCCTTTCCGTTTGAAGTTGTTATGCAGCAGGCGCTTCTACCCAGACCGCATAGACGGTCGTCCCGTCCGGAACATTGACGAGCTCTTCTGCAGAATATTCCGCAGTCGTACCGCCCTCGGTCGTCGTCCAGCCCGCAAACGTATATCCGTCGCGGGAAGGCGCAGACAGCGGCTTGCGCTCATCCTGATTGGTGATCCGCCCCTTCGTATAAGAAACGACGTAGCCGTCTTCGGAGATCGTGCATCCCCAGAGAACGGGACGGTATGCGGAATTCCAATAGACGTTCCAGCCCGCAGGCGCGCCCGAAGCCTCGCTGTAAATGGTCAGCGCATTGCAGCCGTAGAACGCATGGTTGCCGATATTCGCGACATTCCCGCTCAGCACAACGTCGGTCAGCGCCGCACAGCCGCGGAACGCCTGCGTGCCGATCATCGTAACACTGTCAGGGATCACGAGATGCGTCAATGCCGCACAGCCCGCAAACGCCTGCGAACCGATCGTGGTAAGTCCCTTCCCCAGCGTCAGTTTTTCCAGCGCCAGACAGTTATAGAAGGCGAAATTTCCGATCATGACAACGCTGTCCGGAATGACAACTTCGGGAAGCACCGCACAGCCGTAGAAAGCGCGCTCACCGATGTAGACGAGACTGTTCCCGAGCGTCAGCGAAGTCAGCGCGGCGCAGTTCCGGAAGGCGCGGTCTCCGATCTGGAGCAGCCCCGAGCCGAGCTCGGCGGAAGCCAGCATCGAACATCCGCTGAACGCGTATGCGCCGATGCTCAGCGTAGCGTCGGGCACCTCGATCGCCCCGAGAGACACGCATCCGTAGAAGGCATAGTCGCCGAGCAGACGCAGGTTGGCAGATAATTTGACCGAAGTCATTGCGGCACACTGATAGAACGCCGACCTGCCGATGGACGTCACGCTGTCAGGGATCTCGATCGACACCAGCGACGCGCATCCGTAGAACGTATACTCGTCGATCATCGTCAAGCCCGCAGGAAGCCGTACCTGCATCAAGCCCTCACAGCCGTAGAACGCCGCGCGCCCGATGGTCTGTACGCTGTCCGGAATGGAAACGGAAGTCAGCGACGTGCAATTGTAGAACGCATAATCGGAGATCCCCACCGTTCCGTCGGCAATCGTAACCGAAGTCGGACTTCCGTTGAAACCGACCAGCCAGTTTCCCGCATAGATCGCTCCTTGAATTTCCTCATCGGTAGAGGGATCGGGCCCGAGCCCGGGGCGGCGGAACGCGGACGGTCCGATCGACGTGACGGAATCGGGAATCGTGATCGAACGCAGGCGCGTACAGCCGTAAAACGCATAGTTGCCGATCGATTCCACGGGCGTTGCAGCGCTCCAATCGAAATAACTGAGCAGGACGCAATTGTTGAACGCATACTCGCCCACGGAACGCAGCGTTGCGCCCTCCGCAAACTGCACGATATTCAGCGCGGAGCATCCCGCAAACGCATACGGACCGATATAGCGCATCTGACGGGGAATCGTGACATTCTGAAGGGTGGTCCAATTCTGGAACAGCTGAGCGGCAATGCCGACCGTGCTCTCTTCAAAGACAAGCGTATCCGGAAGCACGACCGTTCCGTCTTCATTGTAGATATAGCGATACCCGATCGCCCAATTGTCCGCATAGACGACCTGCCCTTCCGGCGTATTGTCCCAGATCGGCGTTCCGTAGAGCACGAAGGAGCCGAGCATGGAGATTCCCGCGCCGAAGTCCACGGAGGCAAGCGCGGAACAGTTAGAGAATGCACAGGTATCGACCGTCGTCACGCTGTCGGGAAGCGCAATGCTCTCCAGAGCGCTGCAATCCGCAAACGCATAGGCGCCGATGATCTGAAGCGTCAAAGGAAAATCGATCTGCCTGAGCGCCGTACAGCCGTAGAACGCGTACTGATCGATACCATAGAGTCCCGTTCCGTCGATCTCTTCCAGAAAGACGATATCCGTCAGAGACGTGCAGCCGGAAAACACATACTGACCGAGTACGGAAAGTCCGACGCCGATCGTCGCTTCCGACAAACTGCTACAGCCGCTGAACGCATATTCTCCGATACTCGTTACGCTGTCCGGAATGGTGATGCTCTGCAGATCTTCGCAGTTGAAAAACGCCCTTTCTCCGATGGACGTCACGCCGTCGGGAATGGTGATCTGCGTCAGTGCGCGGCAATAGGCGAACATATTGTCGCCGATGCTCGTCAGGCCGGACGGAAGCGTGACGCTCGTGAGCGCGCTGCAGCTCTGGAAGGCCTCCGCACCGATGGACGTCACGCTGTCCGGAATGGTGATACTCGACAGACGGCGGGCGCCGTAGAATGCCCCCTCCGCAATGCTCGCGACGGGTTTCCCGCGGTACTCCGACTCCACTACAACGTCGCCCGAAGCCGTGCCGATGCCGACCACTTCATAGGCGCTGTTGCTGTCGATGAGCCGATAGCTGAGCCCGGACTCCGTTGCCCTTGTAAAATCCGTCGTTTCCGACCAGGAAGATTCCGCATAGAGCCCGTCCAGATCGAGGGCGCGAACCCTGATCCGATATTCCCCGGGCTCCAGACGCGCAAGGTCGTATTCGCTGTCACGGACGGGCGTCTCGACGCCGTTGACATCGACGATATACCGATCCGCTTCATCGACTTCATACCATGAAATCACAAGCGTATCCGGATTGACATTCAATCCGATCGGCGTTGACAGCCGCGTCCCGCCGCACGCCGCAAGCGCAAACAAGCAGCACAGCAGCGCGCCGAGGATGAGCGGTATCCGAATTTTTCTCATTTGTCACTCCTTAATTGCTGCGCAGCTTTGTTGTCCTGCATCAATTTCTTTTTCTCCTTATGATCGCGGATGATCTCGTGCGGCCACTTGAATTTGAACTTGCGGACCGCGACGTCAAGCAGGAACATGACGATAATGAGGATCGCAAACAGAATGCGCGGATCAAAGGAGCGGGCAAGCGTCCGGACAAGATTTTCAAAGATATCGCGGACGTCGGCAATGGACGCGCCCCCGCCGCTTACAGACAGCTGATCCATAAATCCTGCGCATGCCTCTTCATCGGCAAATTCATTGTACTCTGCGGAATAGGAGAACGTTCTGTACGTCGTCGCACTGGCGATCACATTCCCTGCGGCATCTTTCTTTTCGACCACGACCGTATAGAGACCTGGCTGCCGCGCCACAAAGGATGCGCTGCTGAAGCGATCGGCCGCAGTCGGCTGAACAATCTGCACTTCCGCCTGTCCGTTTTCACCCGTGGGCCCCATGACCGATATTTCGACGGTCTCGCCCTCCTGCAGCGTCGTTCCGATGCTGACCTTCGTCGTATAGTTCTTTTCCGTCAGTTCGACAAGGATGTCCTGATTGTGGAAATTCCGTGTCGGATACAGGCTCATGACGATATTGTTCAGCAGCAGAATGCCCGTCTCGCTCTGCATGAAATCATACGACCAGCTGCCTTCCGTGCCGTACAGATCGGACATGAAGCTGCCGACTTTCCCCGCGCCGTAATTCCACTGCGCATAGACCGGCGCATCGTTATAGGGCGTAACCAAGGGCTGCACGGCGCCCGCCTTCAGTCTCGTGCCGTAATATCCGCCGAGAGAAGGCATATCCGCCTGTGCAATCCCCTCGACGACGATCGTCAGATCATCGATCCTGGGCGTAAATTCTTCGGGAACGTATTCGGTGATCGCGTCCGCCAGCAGATCGTCGCGGAGGATCTCGTTCAGATCGGACATCTGCGACGTCGAGACCTCTGCATAAGTACCGATCCCCTCCAGGGAAAGCTCCTCCATGACCGAGCTGGCGGATCCGGAACCGCCGCTGCTCGTTACGCAGATCATCGAGCAGGTGATCCCGTTCTCGTAATAATTGCTGCGGATCTCGCCCGCCCAGCCGCCCGTCTGCGCTGCCGTATCGGTATATGCGGGATCGCCGGGATTGGCGTCGGTGATCAGAATGATATGCCGCTTCTGCACCTGCGACAGCATATTCAGCGAGTTCACCGCCGTACGGATCGCGCCGAGGAATTGCGTTCCGCCGCCATCGTCCGGAATATCATAGATCGCCGAACGGATGGACGACTCATCCGTCATGGGACGAAGCGGAACCGTCTCGTCGTAAGAGTCTTCCAGCGTCATGACGCCGACGTAATCGCGGTAATCAAGAGCGCTGAGGCTCTGCACGGCGCCGTCCTTGGCGGCTTCCAGCGGCCCGCCCGACATACTGCCCGAGCGGTCGATGATGATGACCACCCCGAGCGGAGGCGTATAGTTGGTCGTTTCGACGGGCAACATATTGCCGTAATAAGTCGATTGGTGCATATCGTCGGGATCGTAAATGTTTGCGACCTCTTCGTTTCCCTCGACCTTATTTCCGCCGACCGTCAGAAGGCTGCCGCCGATGTCGTGGACATAGGTATAGAGCGCTTCCTCAAACCCGGGACGCGTCGCCATATCGGAATAGGAAATATTGAAGAGCACGACTTCGTCGTAATCCTGCAGATCCTCCACGGTGAGCGGCAGCGCGCTGTCTCCGATCCCGACGACGACAGGCTGATATTCCGCCGTCGTCAGAAGCTGCGTGAACTGCGCGGAATCTCCCGCTTCACGCTCCACGATCAGAATATCGTCGTAGACTTCCAGATAATAATACGAATTGTAGAGATTGTTCTCCGTAAGCGTATCGCGGTCGCTTGCGATCGTGAAACCGACCGTATGCAGTCCGGGCAGGGCAAACGTGTGTTCCAGACGGACCGTCTGTTCTCCGCCCGTCAGTTCGACGATCTGCTCCTCGCCCGCCGTTCCGTTATCGGTCATCGTAAAACGCGCCACTCCGCGATAATTGCTCTGCAGATTGAGAACAAGTTCAAACGGTTCGCCCGCCTTGATGCTCGTTTCGGGATAGGTGATTCCCGCGATGCGCACTTCGTCGTTCGTGTTTTCGTTGGGAATGAACGCCGTATCGACCTTGATCCCCTCCGAAGTCAACGTATCGATCGCGCCGACCGCCAAAGCATCGCCGTCCGTTTCGTCTCCGTCGCTGATCACGACGATCTTTGCCGATTCCGGATGTTCGAACAGGCCTGCGGCAAAGCGGAGCGCCGCTTCAAAGTCGGTCGCGCTGGTATCGGGCAGCTCTGCGGCAAGATACTGGTCGTACAGTCCGTCTGCGTCATAGGAGAGCGGCGCCGCATAGACCTGATCGTAGCCGAAGGTCACAATACCCATCTTCATCGTGGAAGACTTTCCGTCGATCGCAGAGCGGACCAATTCGTCTTTTTGCTCCTGCGATTCGCGGCTGCTGTGCGACACGTCGACAAGGAGCAGGATCTCGTTGTCCGTATTGGGGATCTCATACGTAAATCCGATCCCGGCAAGCAGCGTAACGGCAAGCACCATGATCAGCGAATGCAGAACGACCGAAATGATGCGGTTGCGCGTACGGCGATACCGTTTGGAGAGACGGAAATACGGAAACAGCGCAAAGAAGCTGTCTCTTATACACATCTGACGCTGCCGACGAAGCTAGAAGTGTA
>ERZ1090879.1630-NODE-1632-length-12001-cov-6.856270_pt1 | contig 12001 bp, 30 predicted proteins | sample MGYA00478472_ERZ1090879 | MGnify/ENA primary metagenome ERZ1090879 (study PRJEB33644, sample SAMEA5815723) | chicken gut metagenome | biome: Chicken; feature: Gastrointestinal Tract; material: Caecum | place: Ireland | collected 2019-01-01 | study: A study of...
AATGAATAGAGTAGTGCGATCTCACGCCTCGCTATGATCAGAGCCTCGATCAGCATGTCTAATTCTTCTGCTTGTTCTACTCGCAGTTCTAATCCTGTATCACGGGTCTGTATGGGGCTTTTGCTACGGGGCCCGATTGTTTTTTCAAATCTCAACTTTGTCCTTTGATAGTCTCTGCTCATGTGTTCCCCCATATGTACTGGCTTCTAAAGCCTGATTAATTATCTCCATCGTGCGCTTTATCTTTTCCTCTTTTATCTCATCTATGGCATCTTGGCTAATGTCCAGCAGATACTTGACTTGGTCTATCATTAGTTCTACATCTGCAATTTCTTCGATGATGTTATTAAATGCCTCTTCGGTTCCTTTCCGGTCGAACTTATTTAGTGCCTGGATTAGTTCTGCCTGTTCTTCTATTAGCATATTTTTCTGCTGCTCATACCCGAAGTAATCGGCTATCTCTGTGATTTCTTTCTTCATTTATTTTTCCTCCCATCAGCTTTAATTCTTGTAATATACTCGTCTTCATCAATCTCAGCAAATCCACCTTCCGCTTCTTTGAAGTATCTACTGATATCAATCTTTTCTCCATCAGGTGTTCTAAGATACAAAACACCCATAGTGTCATAATCACCATTTTTAGGGTCGGTTAAAAATTCTTCAACATATACTTTATATGGATCATATTTCGGCCAGTATGGCATGGTGATAGGAAACATATCGTCAATTATTTTTCTAATAAGTCCGCTATAAAATGAAATGTCAGGAACAGAGATTTCATAACAAACTACTCTATTGTTATCATGATATTTTACCGTACCATCAGGATATTCATCCTTAAACAAAGATGACATTCGTGTACACTGATAAGTTTTAACACCATCATGTTCGCAGATAAACCCCCATATATCTTCAGTGTCTTCAATAGGAGTTAATGGTTTACCATCAATAAGCCTATTCAGAAATGCTTTGGTGAGTCCTATAGACATCCCAGAATGTCCATCGTCCATAAGGCAGTTAAATGCCTTTAATGCTGATTCCACACATGCTGCTCCATAATTAAAGAATGGTTCATCTGTGTCCTTATCTTTTCGTTCAAATTCAATTCGTATTGCAGCTTCTCTTTCTGCCCATGTTTTCATACCCATTGTTTCTACTCCTTTTTTCTCTTAGTTGTTCGGAAATTCCGAACAACTCAATCTCCGTCCCAGATTCCGTCCGGATTCTTCTTTGAATGAATCCAGATCGTTTGTTATTTGCTGCGTCTTTTTGACCAGTTTTACGGTTACATCATAATGTCTCATCTTCTACCTCCATCTTTGTGCCGCAGTGAGGACAATAGGCGCTATTTTTATAGTTTGGAATGTAACAATTTGAGCAACTATATATCCAGAAACCTCCGTCTGGAGATTCTTCCTTTACATATTTAACCTTTATCCATTCCCCGCGCTCTGATTTTGATTCCGCTATCCACCTTAAAATAATGTCCATTTCAAAATTTTTAGTGTCCCACATGTCCATATGTTTTGTATCCCCTGCTTCATCACATTCAGCAGCTTGCCGCTGGAGATATTCTTTTCGTGCTTCGATTTTTTCTATCAGTTTAGTTTCGTCTATCATATTTTTTTTCCTCCATTTTCGCAATTATTATCCACCTTTTTACTGCTTCTTCTTTTGAGGGGGCACCGTGAACGGTATATCCTCTCTCTTTGGCTTCCTCGAGTGTGTTTACCCCGTGTATGCCGTCTGCAATTCTATATCTCGGGCAGCCCGCCGACCATCCCATATAGAAACCGTCTACGATGTTTTTTTTAACGAATACCTCGGCTCCGCAGATCGGGCATTTCGGGAGTTTTTGGCGCTTTTGAATAGAGTCCACTCGTCTCATCCCTCTACCTCCAGCTTTAATAGGTCGTTTATGCTCCATGCTTTGCCAGATTCCCATGTTATAAATTGAAAATAATCTCGATTAAGTTCTTTCCAATTCAGCGCTCTCCATCCTGAAATATTTTGAACTGGTTTCTCACTATAAATATATAAGCTCCCCCTTTCGTTTCTTGCGATATATCCGTTTGTTGCTATTTTACAAAATGCATATTCTTCTGCTGTCAACTTTGGGGCTGGTTCTTGGTATTCTTCGTATAGCCACTTTATTCTATTTGCTATACAAGAGCCTGTGAAAATACAATTTTCACATCCTGATAACTTGCAAGCAGTGATTTTATTCATACGGAACGCAAATCCCTGATTGTTTTTCGCAAGAGGGAGTATTTCGTCCTTGTACTTTTCAAAATTAGTCATGGTGTGTCTCCTTTCATCCCCACTGTTCGGCCATAGCCCTTGCTATGCCGGGAAATGTTTTGCTTCGTATTTTGGGATCGCGCTCTTTGCGTCCCTGAAAACGGCGGTAATTTCCATGCGCATCTTTGCAACCACCATTCACATATGGGACATGCTCGTTTATAATTTCCGTTGCGAACAGCGGCGGCAGTCCTTTTAGCCATAGACATGTCCGTTTACTGTATGGATGCCCAAATTGATATGGCTGTATGATCTGATCATATGGCGGCAGTCCTATCAGTTTCATGGGGACGGGGTTTTCAATCGCTATTTTAGGGCAATCTGCGTGATAAAATCTCATAAAAAACTCTTTTGCCTCCATTGCTTTTTTATATCTTTCGGGGACTATTTCGCCCTTTACTCTCATTCTCACGGCTCCGGCGTTTGTCATATATGTACATGGCGGGAATGCTATGATCATGTCCCATCTCATTTTTAGCAGTTCCAGCGCATCTGCTTTTATGTGCCACTCTGGATGACCCCCGGAACAGTCTATCATGTCGCAGCTATAGGCTTCATGGCCTTTTTGGCGGAACGCTATGCACACTGCCTGGCTTTCTTCGCAGGCTATCAGTATTTTCATTCTGCCTCTTTTTTCTCCTTTCGGGGGCGAGGTGCAACCACATATGTCCACATGTTTAACCTCTTTGTTTCCTCGCCCCGATCGTTGGCAGGGCTATTTTATCCTCATTGAGCTTTAGCTTTTTTGCCCCGCCGTTCATGTTCGGGGTCATCGCCTATTCGTGACGGGCTCACCCTGGATTTCATGAAATCGTTGGGATGGGACTTTCGGCGCCCATCATACCGGTATGGATGTATATATAAAAATTAAAGGAGAACAGTTTGGTGTATGGTTTAATAATCAATCGCCTCTTTTCTTGTTATAAAGAAGTGGATTCCAGTCGAACATTCATTCCATCTGTCTTCATCAAAATCATCAACGACCACAGTCTTGCCAACTTCGTAAATGAAGTTATTATCATATCCGCTAAACGCCTGTTGAAATTCAGCTGCGCCGCTCAGATCTGTTATCGATAACACCTTTGCTTTATCACATCTACATTTTCTATTGGTAGCTGAACTTCTTTTTGCGTCAGCAGGAATTTGTAACTTTACTATTACAGGCGTGCCATTCCAATACGCTTTTTTAAAACCTGTGAAGGAACCTTCTTCTGGGCAACATATAGGGCATACATAATCAGGTATGTTGTTTGCTTCACAGAGGTTTGCTCCCCAGAGGTTTGCTCCCCGGAGGTCTGCTCTCCAGAGGTTTGCTCCCCAGAGGTTTGCTCCCCGGAGGTCTGCTTCCCAGAGGTCTGCTCCCCGGAGATTTGCTCCCTGAAGGTCTGCTTCCCAGAGGTCTGCTCTCCAGAGGTTTGCTCCCCGGAGGTCTGCTTCCCAGAGGTCTGCTCTCCAGAGGTTTGCTCCCCGGAGGTTTGCTCCCTGAAGGTCTGCTTCCCAGAGGTCTGCTCTCCAGAGGTTTGCACCCTGAAGGTTTGCTCCCCAGAGGTTTGCACCCCGGAGGTTTGCTCCCTGAAGGTTTGCTCCCCGGAGGTCTGCTCTCTCTCCATCAGGTTCATCATTTAGCCACTTTTTATGCTTTTCTAAAACCTCGTTTAACTGTTCTTTTGTCATTTCTATCCTCACTTTTTATATCCGGTTCTTTTCTGCGTATTTCATGGCCACATATTTGCCGTATGTCATGCCAGTGGCCCGTGCAGCCGCATTGATCTCTTCTATATGAGACTTTCTTTTTTTGGTTGGTGTGGCTGAGGTATTGCTTTTTACCATTTCCGCCTTTTTCATTTTTTTATACTGGCGGCGGCATGTTTCCGAACATACGGGCGTGTTTCTTCGCTGTGAATAAAATGTGCCGCCGCATACTGCGCATGTTAACTTATGGTTCATTCTTGCAGCTCCTGTTTCTTCGTTTCAGTCCGTTGGAATTTTATGTATCCATCCTTGTTGCTTGATGCTTTGTATTTGATGTTTCCAGCAGATATAGCAATGCCTTGGATTTCTTCGTTTAGGATCATGTCTCCGGCCGTGATCATTAGATTTGATATATTTTCTGCGCCGTCATAGTTTATGGCCTTGGCGTTTCTTACCATTGCTTCGCGTTTTTGTGCCTTTCTTGCTCCTGGGCAATAGCACCTACTTGTTGCTATATTGTCCGCTTCATCTTGTGTGGACGCTGATATATCTTGTATCTGCCCGCAATACTTGCAGGCACCTGATAATACAGTCTTGTTCATTCTATTTCCTCCCTCAGCCGCTCGACCTCGGCAGCGTATTCTGTGATGGTCCCGATGGCGGTATAATAGTCTGCCGTTTCGGCTCCGGCGTTATATGCCATGATAGCCCACCTTGTGCCGCCCTTGTTGATTAGCTCCGCCAGCAGATCAATCCCCACAGTAACATTCTGATACGGGTCAAGAAGATCAGTCGCGCCCAGATCGTCCATGCGGGACTGGTGCCATCTCGGCTGTATCTGCATGAGGCCGAGGCTGTTTCCATTGTCGCCTACGGCGTCCGGCCGGTAATTGGATTCCTGGCCGATGATCGCCAGGACCAGGGGCATGTCCACGCTGTAGTCATCACATAACCCGCTGATATGTTCTTGCAGGTCAGCGGATAGCGGTACATCATACAATGGGGCCTGCTCGGTTACAGCGACCGGCTCGGCTTCCGGTAGTTTGATCTCTGCCTGCGCCTCTTGCGGGGCCGGAAAGGCCAGCCACACCAAAATGGCGGCACCGACAAATATGAACCAAAACCTCTTAAGGGCCCATAGCAGGCTGCCTTCTCTAATCTTGTATTTTTTCATTTTCTTCCTCTTTTCCGTATGAATCATATAACTCTTTGAATTCATCTTGCAGTTTATTGATCTGTGTCTGTGTTTGCGCGGCCTTACTGAACCAGCAGCGTTTTGCGCAGTAATCACGCTGTTTTTTCAGCTGGGTTATCTGGTGCGGGATTTCATTTATCCGTTTAGACCTATATGTCTCCATATACAGCTTTCACCACCTCTTTTAAATTTTGGCCGTTGCTGTTTCCGGTGGCCAGTATCTTCTTATCCGGTCCGTTTTTCAGTGATACTATGATGATCTCGTCGCCCGCCATCTGGTCGTCTATGTATTCGATAAATTCGATGTGGCTGTTTTCCCTGTCCAGATACAGGGCTTGTTCTATTGCTTTTAGGAAATAGTATTTTTGATCATTCATTTTCGTCCCTCATCATTTCAAAATATTTGCAGGCCCTATCCGTTGGGGCTTTATTTAACATCCGGCCTCGCGTGCAGTGTCCGAGGTGTATGGGTACGAATCTGTCCCGATCGTCGTAGATATAGTGCTGTACAAAATTCCGGCAGCACTCGCAGGCCATAGGCTTTCTCGTTTCTTCTGCGGCCATCTTTTCGATGATGGTCCTTAATTCTCTGTTCTCGTGTTGCAGATCGTAAAATGTCCGGCTCATTTCTGTGGTCAGTTCGCTTATATTTTTCATTTGTCTTTCCTCCTGAGTTTGTGGTATAATAAATAACCAACTTTTGATATGTGTTTTTACAATTTACCAACTTTTACTTGGTGTTTCTATTCTTAGCTTACACCAACTTTTACTTGGTGTCAAGGGAGGAAAGATGTATTTTTCTGAACGATTGAAGTATTTGCGCAAATTGCACATGATCCCTCAAAAAAATTTAGCTGAATATCTTGGTATATCCGTTTCTGCCTACCAGTATTATGAGGCTGGCAAAAATGAGCCGAGTATTGAAAGGCTCATAATGCTGGCTGATCTTTTTGGCGTATCACTCGATTATCTTGTCGGTCGAACGGAGAACCCGTTGATGAACTCCGAATAAATCTTCGAGTTTATCCCAGTGCTTTATTTTTCCTATCATTTGACCGTATTCTATTTTCTGGTAGGCGGTCTCGCTTATTCCCAGGTATTCTGCTACTTGTTTCTGTGTCATCCCGGCAGTGAGGCGGGCCCTTTTTAGGTTCTCTCTCATTTTCGCTCCTTTTGGTGTATAATGTCGTTGGAGGTATGTTATGTTTGATGATTTTGATAAAATAGTTTTGACCAAAGTAGAAAAAAGCGCATTTGATAAGTTTTCCAATTCAGATACAGCCAAGCTGTCCAGAGAGGAATATAAATGTCTTCACAGGCTCGGTTTTATTCCTCAATATATGGATGAACCTAACGATAGAGTATATCGGCTGAATAATCGTGGTCTCCATTACCGCTCTTTTTTATCTGGCCAAGCATTGGAAGCGCGCCGGCGGAAGTTCCGTGTTTGGATCCCTGTTCTGATTGACACAGTTCTCTCATTATCGGCTATCATCATATCAATTATTGCTCTTAACAGGACTAACGGCTAATAGTGATCAGGGCCGTAATTGCGGCCACCAATGCGCCAAAGGACACGCCGCAGCTAAATCCTATCGCGTATTCCCTCATGTTTTCGTCTATGTAATGTAGTAGTTTTTTTAATCTTTCCATTTCTCCTTGTCCCTCTGGTCGTATCTGTGGCGGCGTCGATCGTCACGGCGTTTACAACATCTCGGATAATTTAATACCGATATAAGACCCGATGAATATTGCCGGGGGCAGTAAAACAGCTCTCCATAGCGCATAATGCCGTTCCCAATACATCTCGTGTTCTTCTTCTGTCATTTGCTTCCATTTCTCTTTTGTCATGTCTTTCTCCTGTTTTATTCGTCCAGATAATTCCGTCCGATCAGGGACATCCACATATCCCTGGCCTGTTTTGGCGTCAGACCGGCGTCAAATAGCTTGTCCTCATATAGTTTTTGGTAGTGCTGTTTCCAGAATTTGTTCCGTTCCTGGGCTCTGGGCGTGATATTTTCTGTCAGCTCTCTGTGACAGTTTGCGCACAGGTCGACCTGAAATCCGTTGTCTATGCTGATCTGGCGATTGGGGCCTCCATATACTTCGTGGCGTTCGGCACCATATGACCGGCAATAATAACAGATTCTTTTGGGCTTGTCTTTGTAGCCGTTTACTTTCTTTTTCTTTTTCCTGTCTACCGGTTTTGGGAATGGGCAGGTTTTATAGTAGTCATTCATATACCTTGCAGGCCTCCAGTGCTTTATACACATCTTTTGCTTTGTATGAAATTTCTTTCGATCCTCTTGGGATTCTAAATTTTTCCAGTGGTGCCAGCAGCGGGGCTATGGTCTTTTTGTCTTTGCCGACTGCCCTGCACACCTCGGCGCGGGTTATGAAAACTCGCTGGCTGTTTTTGGTGATCAGCCTGTAGAGGTCATTATCTGCCTTCTGCTGTTTTATCATTGTGTGCGCCTCCTTTTTTCTCCTTTCTGCTTGTCCTTTTGCTGTATGTCTGGTAGAATATTGGCAAAAAGGACGGTATTTGTATGAATCTTGATAAATCTTCTCTTGAATATTTGAAATATATATATCGCTTGAAGGAATGTACTTTTCGTGAATTGTGCGAACAATTCGGAATTGTTGGTATTGAAAATGTTGTATATCCTACCGCTCTTCTTATTTCTTTTATTCATAGTGGGTATATTGCGGTCTATAACCCGAACGGGGATTTGATATATTCATATAATCTCTCTGAACTTTTGCTTTCCGGTACACCTCTGATGAATCCAGATTCTTGGCTAATTATTTTACCAGAAGGCGCATACCGTGTTGAGCAAATGAAATACAAGGCTAATGCTTTGTGGATTCCGATTGCAATTTCACTTTTCTCAATTTTGATTACAATGCTTGGCATTTTATTGCAATAGCCATTAGCCCGATGCCAATCGCTAACCCCAGACAAGCTCCCATGAGCAATGCCTCTGTATGTGAGGAATATCTTTGGCGGAGTTTTTGCGGAATGTTTTTTTTCGTTTGTCCGCTTTCCCACATTTTTTCCAGTCCGTCAACATCGACTAATTCACTAATTTTTTTATAGCAAGATATTCCCCATACAATAGTTTCTTTGTCAATCACCGTTATGACTTGGTCGGAAAATAATCCTTTCATTTTTCGTCACACCCTCTCTGCTCTGCCTTTAGCTTATACGGCTATTTCTTTTTTGGTGGTTTGGTAGCTCAAATTCCTTGGTGCTTGTAGCCCTGGCTTTTAAGTTAATCGTGCCCATTTTGTCCCCCTATTTCATTAGTTCGTCTATCGTTGTTCCGAAATAATCGGCCACTTTTTTAGCGTTCTCTATGTTGGGCGTGCAGGTGCGCCATTTCCCGATAGAATTTTTTGAAAGGCCCGCAGACCTTTCGAGTTCTGCGATAGTTATGTTTTCTTTCTCGCAGTGTTTTTTGATGTTTTCGTATATCATTTATTTCTTCCTTTCTTTGGTGTATAATGACGGCACTTACGCATTGACAAATAGGTATAGTGAAAAAATTATTCCCAGCAATATCACCCAGTATTTGTACAGGTATAGAAACCATGTATCCTCTGGATTTACTGTTCTTGCTATTGCATAGAACGCCGGTACGCATATCCATGTAACTATCAGTGCAAAAATAAACTTAATATCCATTCGTTCTCCCTCTGTTTGATTCGCCTATTATAAGCAAATCGTCACATCCTGGGAGCGGCGGAAGCCCATATTCAGCACGCACTTGATTTATTGTGATCTTCCCCGCTCCCAAATCGTCATATAACCGTTGCAGTTTTTCTGTCGTCATGGTCTTCATTGTTTCTTCTATTGACTTGTGATTGGTTTCTTTTTCCATCCAGCCTCCCAGCCTTTCCTTGACACATGTGTTGCCTCTGTTTCTATTTCATGGTAAAATTTTCAAAAAAGAAAGGAGGTTTATTATGTCTGATTTTCCTGATAACAAGTACGACGCCTTGGCGCTCATTTATGTACAATCTCGCGATCTTTCCACGCTCTCACCTGCGGAAATTCTTGATTTATACGAAAATGCGCGCCAAGAAATAAAGGAACGCAGCGCTAAACGCCGTAGCGAGGCCTATAACAATAGGCAAGAATAACAGTTTATACAGCGTAGCAATGGTCTTTGAAAGGCTCTCGGCGTCTTCGTAGTTTGAGGGCCTTTCTATTTCTTTCAGGTATATTTCTATGGCTTTTTTTATTTCTGATCTCATGTCCAATCCTCCCTGCTTCATCTCGCATTTATGCGAGTTATTCCTCAAAAAAAATGGAACTTGCTTCATCGGCATTCAGCCCGAGTATCTCTGAGGCTCTTACTGCCTCTCCAACAAGGAAGTTTCCGCTTTTTAGTTTTCTATATACAGCGGATTCAGATATACCAAGTCTTTCCGCAAATTCTGCAACATTCATTCCGCTTGCCTTTATTTCATCTAATAGCTTACTTGATTTCATTCTTCTTTCTTGTTTCCCCTTTCTTGCATTTCTGCAATTTTTATTTAATTGTACTCGTATTTTTGCAAGTTGTCAATATCTTTTTCGCTTTTTTGCAATATTTTTCTTGCAAATTTGCGAATTGTATATATAATAATGGTACGGAGGTAGAAACATGAGCATAGGTGAGAGAATTAAAGCAAGGAGAAAAGAGCTTGGTATATCGGCAGAACAGCTCGCCGATGTCCTTGGCGTTTCCCCGGCTACAATATATAGATATGAATCCAATTACATCAACAGCATGAAAGTAGACAAGATCAAGCCTATAGCAGACGCACTGAATACGAGCGTAGCCTACCTTATGGGCTGGGATGAGGCACCTGCGAATGATTCTGCTTCAAAAAACGATGGCCTTACCGCCAAAGACGAGCGGGACATCAAGCAGGCCATCGAGGATTTCAAGAACCGACTGTCTACTGCTGGCGTAATGTATGACGGTGAGCCATTGGACGAAGAATCACAGGCGGCCGTTCTGGCGGCCGTCGAGCTGGCAGAAAGAACGGCCAGGATCGCGGCTAAAGAGAAATTCACGCCGAAGAAATATAAAAAATAGCACTGTCCGTTTTTTGGTACAGTGAGCAGAGTATCATATAGCAAAAACACCACCGAGGTGTATGATGGTAGCAAGAGACGCAGCAGAACGAATCATTGAACGATACAGAACAGCCGACCCGTATAAGCTGGCTGAGGAAATGGATATAATCATTCACCGTGTCGATTTGGGGACGGTTCGGGGAATGTGCTACAATACGCGGAGGATCAGGCAGGTGTTCCTGCACTATGATCTGCCCGATCATCTGGAACGCTTTGTGCTCGGCCATGAGATAGGCCATCTTATCATGCACCCGGATTCAAACGCCCCTTTTCTTTCCGGTACCCTTTTTTCAAAAGAACGGTATGAGATAGAGGCAAACGAGTTCGCCATAAGACTTGTCGTTTCCGACATTGATATTATAGAACACTGGTATTATACATTGGATCAATGGGCAATGGCCTACGGTTTGCCAAAAGAGGTTATGAGGCTTCGTTTTAGATAGTATGGCTGTTGCCCCCCATGGTTTCAGCATAAATCAAAGTATATTGGAGGGAAAAGAAATGAAAAAGATGACTGTGTTATTTTGTATTTTGTTACTATGCATGTCTCTGTTTTCTTGCAGCGATAATAGCGAAAACAACAATGTCACAGATGGGCAGTTCACAAGTCTGTATGCAGATTTCGGTGATTATAGGTCGTTTTCGACCGGGGATACTTTAGATGTTAGTTTTATCACTATGCCGAAAGACTATGACCTATCTAACATAGATACAATTTCAGATATAGATGGGTTTGTTGCATATGAATATCATGATGGCATTGTAACAATTACTTTTATTCGCTCCGGAGTTTCAAAGATAGGGTTTTCTTGTGATGGAGAAACGAGTAATTTTTCGCAATTTTCTGTTACGGGAAATGATGTTGTCCCAGATAGCGCAGTGAAAGTTTCACATTCGTTATCAGGTGTTTCGTCGGATTCATCATCCGAAACAGATTTGCCAGACGATTCGGATTCTTCGTCGGGTTCAGAATCTTCATCGAATTCAAATATATCTGGTGGTTCGTCTTCAAATTCGGGATCTTCTCCTGTCGGTGGATCTGTGAGCCAGCGTAATGCATTAGACCGTGCTAAGTCATATCTGTCCTCTTCTTCTTTTTCGCGCCAAGGGCTGATTGAGCAACTGGAATTCGAGGGTTTTTCTACTTCTGATGCTACATATGCCGTGGATCATGTTGGCGTTGACTGGAATGAACAGGCGGTTAGTAAGGCTAAAAGTTATCTGAGAAGCTCCCATTTTTCTTATTCTGGTCTTGTAGGTCAATTAGAGTTTGAGGGTTTTACTTTTTCGCAAGCAACCTATGGGGTTGATAGGTGTGGAGCAGATTGGAATGAACAGGCGGCTTTGAAAGCGGCGGATTATTTAAAATTTTCTTCGTTTTCGCGCCAAGGTTTGATTGATCAGTTAGTATTTGAGGGCTTTACGGCTGCGCAGGCAGAATATGGAGTTAATGCCGTAGGGTTATAAAATAAATAGTACTGCTTCACATATTTCATGCAAATGTCTTGTGCCATTTTCTTGATACCACGAAAATGGTTGTAAAATACAAGAGCATTTCGATGACGCAAGCGAAATGGTGTTCTTGTGCAGCGGTAAGGATATTTTAAATATAATTTCATAACACATATAAAAATATTTGTTTTATCTATTGACACATATTTTTATATGTGTTATTATAATAT
>ERZ1090879.1646-NODE-1648-length-11921-cov-4.233272_pt1 | contig 11921 bp, 7 predicted proteins | sample MGYA00478472_ERZ1090879 | MGnify/ENA primary metagenome ERZ1090879 (study PRJEB33644, sample SAMEA5815723) | chicken gut metagenome | biome: Chicken; feature: Gastrointestinal Tract; material: Caecum | place: Ireland | collected 2019-01-01 | study: A study of the...
ACACTTCTAGCTTCGTCGGCAGCGTCAGATGTGTATAAGAGACAGCTGCTGCACGATCCCAAGTGTATGGGCGCGCGGGCGTATGCCGCGCTTACCGAAGAATTTTTGAAAAAAACGGAAGGAAAGGGAGAATAGGACTATGGTAAAAGGACTCGGCAGAGGGCTTTCGGCGCTGTTCAGCGATACCGAAGAGGCATATGAAAACGCGCGCGCAGAACTCGGCGAAACAGCGGACGGCGCGGGCGCGGCGGAGATCGCCGTAGAGGACATCTTTCCCAATCCCCACCAGCCGCGCAAGACGTTCGATGAGAACGCCATGAACGACCTTGCCAACTCCATCAAGGAGCATGGCATCATCAGCCCCATCGTCGTGAACAAGAGCGGCGACGGGAAGTACATGATCATCGCGGGCGAGCGCAGATACCGCGCCGCCATCCGCGCGGGGCTCACCAAGGTGCCCGCGATTGTCAAGGAGCTCGGCGAAAAGGAGATCCAGGAGATCTCCCTCATCGAGAACCTGCAGCGCGAGGACCTCAATCCCATCGAAGCCGCCACGGGCATGAAGCGCCTGATGGACGAATTCGGGCTGACGCAGGAACAGCTTGCGGAGCGGCTGGGCAAATCCCGCCCCGCCATCGCCAACACGCTGCGCCTGCTCTCGCTGGCGGAGGAGGTCGTCGATCTCGTGCGGGAGGGGAAGCTTTCCTCCGGACATGCCCGCACGCTGGTGCCCGTGGCAAAGGAAGCGCAGACCTATCTCGCCAAAGAGTGCGTGAAAAACGCATGGTCGGTACGCGAGATGGAACGGGCGGTCAAGCAGTATCTCAACCCGCCCGAAGTGCTCGCCAAGGACAAGGAAAAGAAGAACGCTCTCGCCAACGCGGAGCTCAAGCACCTCGTCGAACGGCTGCGCGCAACGCTGAAAACCAAGGTGTCCCTCATCGGAACGGATAAAAAAGGCCGGATCTATATCGACTACTACACCCGCGACGATCTGGACCGCATCAGCGAACTTCTGGACATCATCGACAGGATGGAGTGACGCCGGGAGGCGGGCATGCCTGCCGCGGACAAAACGACGGTACGAACGTAAAACAGGCGGGGCATGTCCGCGCAGAACGCCTTTCTTCGGACATGCCCCGCACAGACAACGCCGCATTCCCCGCGGACACGGGGTGCGGAAAGGAGAATTTTTTGCCCGCCGAAGCGTTCCGACGCCGCGCCGGCGGGCATCGTTATGCTGAACTTTCAGAAGACCAACAAGGAGGATGCCGTGCGCTTCGCACCGTTTTTTGCGGAGCAGACGACGCACGTATCCGACTTTTCCGTGTGCTTTCAGTTTATGTGGCACAAACATTTTACGCCCGATTTCGCGATCGCCGAGGACTGCCTGATCCTCAAGGAAGTGTATGCGGGCAGGGACTGGTTCCACTATCCGCTCTCGCGGACGGGCGATGCGGAGGCGGAGCGCCGCGCCGTGGCGCAGATCGAGGAGTACTGCCGCGACCGCGAGATCCGGCTGCATTTCACCAACGTCGCCGAGCGCAATGTTCCGTGGCTCGTGCTGCGGTACGGGCAGGACGTCTCCGTCACCAACATCCGCCGCTGGCGGGACTACCTGTATGAGGCGGAGTCCTTCCGTACCTATGCGGGCGGGAAGTATGCGGGACAGCGCAATCACGTCAACAAATTCAAAAAGCAGTATCCCGACTGGTCGTTCGAACGGTACCGCAGCGGGAACGAGGGGGAGCTTGTCGCCTTTTTGAAGGAGTATGACGCCGTACAGCGCGCCAAGGAAAATTACCTTGCCGACGAAGAGATGGACGAGGTATACGAGCTGATCCCCGAGATCGGGCGCTTCGGCCTGCTGTGCGGCTTGCTGCGCGTCGGCGGAAAGATCGTCGCCTGTTCCATCGGCGAACGTTGCGGGGATATGGTGGTCGTCCATGTGGAAAAGGCGCTGCGCGGCTACGAGGGCGCCTATCCCATGGTCGCGCAGCAGTTTGCGCTTGCCTTTACGGGCGGGGACGTAAAATACCTCAACCGTATGGACGATGCGGGGGACATGGGGCTCAGAAAGTCCAAATTGCAGTACCTTCCCTGCGAGATCGTGGGCAAGTACAATCTTTCGCCCCGCCGCGCCATCGACGGCGTGGCGCATCTGCCCGCGATTCCGACGCCGCGGCTGCGGCTCGCACCGGTGCGCGACGAGGACGCGGAACGCTATGCCCTGCTGGCGGGCGACCGGGAGCGCAACCGCTGGTGGGGGTACGACTGGCGGGAAGACGCGCCGTCGGAAACGCCGCCGTCGGAATGGTTCCTCTCGTTCGCGCGCGGACTGTTCCGCGACAAGATGGAATTGCCGCTCGGGATCTATGCGGACGGCGCATTGGCGGGCGAGGTCGTACTGCACCGTTTCGGTTATCACGCGGAGGCGGAGATCGGCGTGCGTCTTCTGCCCGAAGCGGAGGGGAAGGGGTACGCGGCCGAGGCGGTTTCCGCGCTGTGCGAATATGCCTTCTGCAAGCTGGAACTCGAACGCGTGGAGGCGAAACATTTCCGCGAAAACGCCCGTTCCGGCAGGTCCCTTCTGCTGGCGGGAATGCGTAAGACGGGCGAGGATGCGACGTACGTCTATTACGAAAAGACGGCGAAGAATTAAATTTTTTGTTCCAACGCCTTCCCCTTGTCGGGGAAGGCGTTGGCCGTCATTTTGTCCGACGCATCGTGCGCCGGACTTGCGCGTTCCTTTGAACGGCGGGAATGTGGGGCGTCGCCTGCGTTCCGACAAAATGCGGCAAAATCGGTTATCGGTACAACATATGGGGCTGCGCGGAGCGTTACAGCCCCTTTTTTGTGGAAAATGATGCATTTTCGGTGAAACCGCCCAAAAAAAAGCGAAAAAAAGATGAAGTTTTCACAAAAAAATTTTCAAAACCCCATTGACAAAGCGCGCCCGTCATGGTATATTAAACGTAGTACAAGCAGTGACGTCGGGGGGAAGTCATGATTGTGAGGAGCGAACGGTAAAACTGTCGCGCGCCCTTTTCGTATTCGGTTTCATTTGAAACGGTGCGGAAAGAGGGGCGGGTTTTCCGTCGTTTTTCATTTTTCGGCGACCTTGCGGCGAACTCTGCCGTCGGGCGCTTTTTGTGTTCTTTTGCGCGACCGCCGTCCCCCCGATCGGCGGCGCAAAAACACATTGCGTCGGGCGATCTCGTGCGAAAACTATATTAAGAGGTGTGGTTTTATGAAAAAGAAACGGTTCTGGAAGAATGCCGGGCTCGTCGCCCTCTCCGGCGTGCTGGTGGGCGGCGCGGCGCTTGCATTTACTGCCTGCGGCGACGGAGGTGGCGGAACGCCGACGCGTACGGATTATACGCTCAGCGTGTTCATCTTCTGCGGCGAAGCGGACTCTGAAACGAATAAGACGATCTGCGAAAACTGGGCGCGCGAGTATTCCGAAGCGCATGCGGCGGAACTCGGCGGCAACACGATCACGGTCAATTTCAGGTCGAATCCCGACAGAAACAATTATTTTACCGAACTCGATGCCGACATCAGGTCGGGAACGATGGCAGACATCGTCTACCTGGCGCCGTCCGCCGTGCTGACGCATGCGGGCAGCCGCAGGCTGCTCGACCTTTCGTCCTATCTGACGGCTTCGCAGGAGATCGTCGATCAGGTGAACAGCATCTGGACGGACAGCCTCGGCTTCTATGCCACCCTCGGCACCAGCCTGTTGATGCGCCGTGCGGGCGGCATCGAATACGATGCGGCGTCCAATGCGTTCGTCGATCCCACCACGGAGAACCGCGATAAAGTCGGCATTTACGGCCTGCCCAAGGACTACTCCAACTTCGGGCTCGGCTATAACCGCAACTACTTTACCGACCAATTCAAGGCGGCGTACACCACGCTTAAGCCTTCTTCGGGCGCGGGCACGCGCGAAGTGCATACCCGTCTGTATCAGAGCGGCAATCTGGTTTCGACTTCGGCTCCCACGCATACGGGCGCGGACACCACGTCCATCACTTATGCGGTCGACGTGGCAAATTATACCAATCCGTATACGCAGGAAACGGTCACGGCGAATAAGGGTACTCCGGCGGCGTTCATCAACATCGGCATTCCCACCGTGTATAAGCCGTTCAACTTCTATAAATATGCAACGTACGAAGATGCGCTCAGCGGCGGGGATCCTCTTGCAATGAGTACGGCAACTTTTACCGGGGATCAAGGCTACATTGTCACCGTTCCCGGTTTCCCCGGCGAGACGTTTGAGCTGACCAACAGCGACGGATCGGAAAAGTACGAGAATTCCATCAACGAGAACGCCGAATATGACAAGGAGTCGGGCAACTTCGTGCTCACATGGGCGGAATACGGCGCGCTCAACTGGGCGTGCGCGTATATGCTCAACTCCTTTGCATGGGATTCCGTTGACGGCGTGAAGTCCACGGAGAACAGCTATGCGGCATGGATGATCGGTCAGGGCGGCGTGTATACGGGCGCCGGCGGCAGCGCATCCGACACGCAGGAGACGGGCGACTTCAACAACGTGTACGGCGGCGAGCAGTACGAGCAGGGACAGGGCGGCAACCTGTACGTTCTTCCCTGGCTGTTCTCCAATGACGCGACCTATATCAACGCGGACTACACCAAGGTCCTCAACGATAAGAAGGGCGACACCACGATCGCAACGCGGGACGGCAACACCTGGAGCTGGTCTGCAGGAGAGGACAACGATGTGCATTCGCGCGTCGGAAACGCGTACGACATTGTGGAAAAGATCAACCTCGACGGCACGACGCGCAACGCAATGGTGCAGTACGGCGTCAACAGCGAGAACTTCGTCGAGACATATGGCGCATTCCATGAGTATATCGCAACGTGGAACGCGCATTGCGGACAGGCGGGCGATGTTTTGAACTCCTCTTCCGACAAGGGTACGCTGAACGGGCAGTCCTTCTTCGTCATGGGCGCGAGCCTGTTCTACGGCGTGGGCAGCTGGGACGTCTCCGAATACCAGGAAGTCAATCAGGACATTCTGAGCGTCGGCGTCATGCCCACGGCGGTCTCCAACAAGCTCTCCCTCTATGCGCAGGGTCGCAGCGCCTACTATGTGGACGAAAACAAACAGGCTCTTGTGAACACCTACTCCAACGGTGCGACCAAAAAGGGAACGGGCGAAAATGCCGGCACGGCGACCGCCGGCGGCGAGGCGGGCGACTATGCGCAGCGCGAAAATCTGGAAACAGGGAAAGTAATTTACACGCAGGAACAGATCTGGCAGAATCAGGTGCTCCGTCAGGACAAGTGGGCGGGACGCATGGACTCCGTCGGATATGCGGTCAATGCGAATGTTGCGGCGGAAAATCAGCCCGCGTGGCTGGCGGCTGCGGCGACCGATCTCGTCATGGAACTCACCATCGGCGAACAGTCGCAGGTCACGCTGACCTACGGCGGCGCGCAGATCCCCAACGTGCGCGAACAGTGCACCGAATATCTGCGCTATCAGGATGACGGCTATGAAGACGGCGCGTTCAAGGACATGATCACGCCGGAAGGCGATGCCGACGGCAACGACGTCTGGGAACAGTATTACACGGTCGCCGAAGAGATGGCGGCAGCGTCTCAGACGGGTGATACCAGAACGGTCGCGGAATTCCTGAATGGCAGAAAGATCACGATCAACGGACAGGAAACGGACATCAAGTACGATACGCAGTATGCGAACGTCCGCCTTGCCGATTTCACGACGGCGACCGTCTCCACGACGGGCATCGCGTACTCGATGCGCGTGCTCCGCATGATCAACTACACGCGCGCCGAGCGCGACATTCTCATCAGAATGCAGACGGGCATGAACTCCGTGCGCGACCAGACGCTGTATACGGCAAGTTCGGGCTGGATCGAGGGCTTCAATGCGACGGCTTCGGCAAACCAATTCCTCGCCTATATCAACCAGGCGGCGCTCTCCGAGGCACAGTTGAATCTGATTTTGGCGACGGCGTGCAATCCCAGCGAAGTCAGCGGCGATATCGGCAACGGTAATACCCGTTCGTTCATGACGCCTGCGGTCTATTGCGTCCGTATGGCAGTCGATACGCAGAATTCGCTGTCCAGCGGTACCTGATATCGTTCCGGAACTCTTCCCGCCCGTCCGGGCGGGGAGGGAGTCCGCCGATTGAGAGAAGGAGGGAAAAGGCATGACAGAAAACAGAGCCGCGGCGGCAACGGCCGAAAATCCCGCGGCGGAAGCGACCGCCGAAGCGGCGGTGCCGCCCAAAAAAAAGCGGCATATCAATCAGCAGAAACTGCAGGATAATCTGTGGGGATGGGCGTTCTGCCTTCCGCTCATTGTGGGTACCGTCCTCTTCATTTACATAGCGCTCGTCATGGCGGTGCTGCTGTCCTTTACGACGTACAGCTCTGCGCTTCACGGCGACGTCTGGGCGTTCCTCGGGAATATGTTCTCGGGCGGAGAGGTGCTTGAAGGTTCCGGATTGAACGCTTTCATGGATATTGACAGCACGGGCAACGCGTTCCGCAGCAATCCGTGGAGATGGTATCAGTTTATTTTCTCCGATACGCAGTTCTCCAGCGGCTATGCGCAGGACCTTGCGGCGCAGGGCGTTACGGAGATCAGCTCGATGGGGGCGACGCTGTTCAACACGGTGTTCTATCTCATCGGCATTCCCATCGGCATGGTGCTCTCCATGTTCCTTGCGGTGTGCATGTCGCGCGACATCAAGGGCGGGAACGTCTTCCGCGTGCTCTACTATCTCCCCTGCGTCGCCAGCACAGTCTCCATCGTCTATACGTTCAGCAACCTGTTCTCGGCGGGCGGCGTGATCAACGGATTACTGAATACCGAAGTCCCTTGGTTCCGCATGCCGGACAACACCGTTCCGCCCGGATACAATCAGGGCGTCGATCCCTATTGGACGCTGGGCATGATCAACAAGTGCGTCGTCGTCATCATGATGGTCTGGAAGGGACTGGGCGGCACGATCATCCTGTACATTGCGGGACTTTCCGGCGTCAACGCCTCCACCAAGGAGGCGGCGCAGATCGACGGCGCAAGCGGCTGGAAGATCTTCTGGAAGGTCACCATGCCCGATCTGTATCCCGTCATTTTCTACAACGTCGTCACTTCGGTCATCGGCGGCATGCAGATCTACGCGGAACCCGAACTGCTCTTCCCGACGGCGACGGGCGCGGCGGGAACATTCGAATCCAAGCCCAACCTGTTTACGTCCGGGTACGTTTCGCTCATCTGGTATTGGGGACTTTCTCCGTTCCGTTCACCCGGTTACGATACCATCAATATCGGCTCCATGGGCGACGGCGTCGCCTATCAGAGTCTCGGCGCGGCATACGGGATGGTTCTTGCGGTCATCATTTTCGTTCTGACGCTCTTCCAGTTCTGGCTGGATAAGCGCAGCAACAGCTGAGGGAGGTGGGGAATATGGAAAACGTTCAGACGAATTCTGCTCCCGTCGAAGAAAAGCAGTACTCTTCCTTCCGCTATGCGGTGGGCGCGGTGCTTGCCTTCTTCGGCATTTCCTCCAAGACGCACCGCGGCAGCAAGAAGCGCGCAAAGCTCGTGGGCGACATTGTCACGTACGTCATTCTGCTGCTCGGCGCCTTCCTCATGATCTATCCCTTCTGGTGGATGGTCGCCGCGGCGTTCTCGAACACCACGATGCCCGCTTACTCGGTCATGGTGCCTTCCATGACGTGGTGGCCGACCAACGCGCTGCCCTTCACTTCGCAGGACGGCGTGGAATACGGCTTGTTCTATAACTACACCTTCCTGTTCTCGCGCGGGATGAACGGCACGGGTTCCAACGGCTTTGCGGCAGGGTTTACCTATTGGCGCGCGGTGCTCAACAACCTGATCTATTCGGTCGTGCCCGTCGTGGTGGGCGTGATCACCTCCGCATCCGCCGCGTTCGCATTCGCCAAGATCAACTGGGTGGGCCGCAATGCGGTGTTCATGTTCCTGCTCGCGGCCATCATGGTCCCCGGGCCCTCCATCATGACCACGCAGTACGCCATGTACCGTTCCTTCGGCTGGCTCGACAATGCGAATGCGTGGATGACGCTGACCATTCCCGGCATGTTCGGTGCGATCATGACGGCGTTCTTCATCCGTCAGTTCCTGTTCGGTCTGCCCACTTCCATCATCGAAGCGGCAAAGATCGACGGCGCGGGATATTTCAGGATCTTCTGCAGCTTCATTCTTCCGCTTGCGATGCCCGCCATCGTGGCGCAGGGGCTGCTCTCCTTCATGGGCTGCTGGAATAACTACATGGGTTCGCTCATCTTTATTCCGACGTCCTCGCTTTGGGTGAATCTGCCGCACGCAATGACCATTATGAACACGCGTTACGGAACCAGCAACGCCGGTCCCGTCATGGCGGCGGCGGTCATGTGCGTCCTGCCCGTTATCATTCTGTTTGCGATTTTCCAGAAGATGATCATCGGCTCGCTCATGCTCACCGGCTCCAAGGAGTAACGAAACAAAACGCGGAACGGAGCCGTGCGCTCCGTTTCCGTTTTTGAACGGCGCTGCATTTTTTCTTACAACCGGGAAAAATGCACAATTTTAAGTAAAACGAAAAAGGGGAATTTGCTATGAAAAAGAGATGGCTTTGTACGATCCTCGCTCTGCTGCTTGCACTCTCGGCGGGACTGTTGGGGGCATGTGCTCCCAAGGAGGATCCCGGCGACGGGAGCGACATCACCGGGCCCGGCGACGATGACGACAACAAGGACGACGACGATAATCCCGATCCGCCCGTCACGCAGGCGTATACCATGCCGAGCTGGAGCGGAAGAATGAATGAGACCGACGTCTCCGTGCACGATCCGTCCATCTTTTACGATGAGGCAAGCAGCACCTACTATGCCTTCGGAACGCACTTTGCGGTCGCGTCTTCCACCGACCTCATCAACTGGACGCAGGTCGCTTCCGACAACCAGCCGCAGGTGCTCTACGGCAACGAGATGATGAACGGTTCGTATTCCTCCTTCCCGGCGGCGATCGCGGCTACCGTCAATAAGGTACGCCCTACGGCGAGCGGAAGCGGCGCCGTTACGACCACATGGGCGCCCGACGTCGAATATTACAACGGCAAATATTATATGTATTATTCGCTGACGAAGGCGTTCGGCAGCCGCGAATCTGCAATCGCGCGCGTGGAAGCGGACAGCGTGACGGGACCTTACAGTAACAACGTTGCGATCGTGGACAGCATGGGCGGCGGCGGTTCCGATCCCAACTGCATCGATCCCGAGTTGTTCTATGACAAGGACGGAAAACTTTGGATGGTCTACGGCTCCTTCTTTGGCGGGATCTATATCAAAGAACTGTACAATGAGGGCGAAAATTGGGGGATTCCCAAGGAAGACGGTTACGGAACGCGTCTTTGGGGAAATAACTCTTCCAATATGGAAGGTCCGTTTATCTTCTACAACGAAGCGACCGACTATTATTATCTGATGACCAGCCACGGCGATCTGAATACGGTATACAATATGCGCGTTGCGCGCAGCAAAAATCCGGACGGTCCCTATGAAGACATCACCGGTGCTGAAATGGCGGGAAATGCGCAGGGCGGAAACAAGCTCGCGGGCAACTACGTCATGGGCGAGGCCTATTCGGGCGCGGGCTATGCCGCGATCGGGCACAATTCCGTCGTTGAAGTGGACGGCGAATACTTCGTCGTTGCGCATGTCCGCCGTCAGAGCGGTTCGGACAACGGTGTGACGCCCGGGCACAATCTCTACGTCTTCCAGCTCTATTTCAATGAGGACGGCTGGCCCGTGATGAACCCCAACCGCTATGCGGGCGAATCGCTCGGCACGGGCATGACTGCCGAAAAACTTGCGGGAACGTACGACGTCGTCGTGCATTCCGAAGGCACGACCGTCAACTTTGTGCAGTCGGTCGCCTATACGTTCAATGCGGACGGCACGATCACGGACGCGCAGGAAGCGAATGTCGGCACGTGGGCGCTGAGCGAAGATTATTATGTGACGATCACGCTCGGCAGCGGCGATTCCGCAGTCGCCTATAAAGGCGTTGCAACGCCCTGCTGGGACATGTACGTGCGCGATTATACGCAGCAGTTTGCGACCTTCAGTTTCACGGCGACTTCGTCTGCAGGGCGCAGCCTGTGGGCGGTCGGTACAACGGCAAAGACCTGATCGGTCATACCGACGGAGGGGCGGGCGGAATAAGCCCGCCCCTTTTTCAAAAACGGCATTTTGCGGGAACCCTGTCGGGGGACGGGTGCAAAGCCGACCGAAAAGGCCAACGGAACCGCCGCGCTGCGGCAGAAAAGGAGAACAAGCGATGGCGCTCAAATATCCGAAAAATCCAAGATTCAACAAATTACAGATGCGTTCGCCCGATTATATGACGTGGCAGGAGGGCTGCGCGCACGATCCTTCTCTGCTCGAATGGGAGGGGAAGTTCTACGCCTATTCGACGGACACGTTCGGCGCGCCGGGCGGCTATCAGATCCGCGTGAGCGACGATCTGATGCATTGGGAGTATGCCGGCTCTGCGTTTGCGCTCGAAGGCTCGGCGCCCTATTATAAAAAGGGAGAGTGCAGGGGCAAATACGGCAACCTGCAGGCGGCGTTCGACTGGTGTGTCACCGATCAGCGGGAAGTCGGCTACGGGATCTGTACCCGCACGGACGGCGCCATGTCCTTTTGGGCGCCCCACTGCGTCCGCGGAACGGACGGAAAATTCTGGCTTTACTTCTGTCTGACCGGCTATTTCGGCGGTTCGAAGTCCTGTATCGGGCTGGCAAAATCGGACAGTCCGCTCGGGCCATTTGTCTGCGAAGGACTGATCGTACAGTCTCCCGCCGGCTGGCGGACGCCCAATGCGATCGATCCGCAGGCGCTCTTTGCAGAGGACAGGCTCTGGCTCGTCTACGGCTCTTACGGGCTGGGGCTGTACCTGCTCGAGCTCGATCCCGCCACCGGGCTGCGCAAAGACGGGTTCGTCTATGCGGATTTTGCCGCAGGCAAGGTCTCGTTCGGCGACTATTACGGCGCCCACCTGGCGAGCGGTTCGCTTGAGGGCGGCGTCCTGCACTATGAAAGGGACGTTCCGGTTCTGGAAAACGGGCAATGGACAAAAAAGAACTATTACTATCTGATGTGTTCGTTCGGTTCGCTTTCCTCCGCCTACAACATGCGGTGCGCGCGCAGCGAAACGCCCGAAGGTCCCTATACGGACGTCAACGGAAATCCCGTCGTCTGCTCTACCGACATCGGCACGGGCAACAAGATGCTCGGCTCCTTCCGCTGGGAGAACGATCCCGTGGACTATTTCTGCCCCGGTCACAACGACATGTTCGTGACGTCCGCGGGCGTGCGGCTCATTGCCTATCACTGCCGCACCAACTATTTCATCGACAAAAAACTTTCCCGTTCCAACAACTTCCACTATCTGTATCTCGGGCAGTTCGATTACAATTCGGACGGATGGCCCGTCATGAATGCCAACCGCTATGCGGGGGAAGAGCTGCAGGACGTGACGGACGAAGAACTGCTCAACATTACGGCGGGCAAGTTTGAAGCCGTTCTCTTCCGGCAGGGCGTGGAGACGGCGGAAGCAAAGCGCGTCGTTCTGCGCAAGGACGGCACGCTCGACGGCGCCTACAAGGGCAGGTGGAAGATGTACGGTTCGCGCTATATCTCCATTGAGACGCAGGGAGATGAATTTTCGGGCGTGGTGATGCCCGCGTGGATCGACCATCAGAGCGTCGCGGGGCTTACCGTCACGGCAATGGGGCGGCGCAGCGGCATGGCGCTGCTGCTGAACAGCACGTATCAGATCTGATCCCGGCAAAACAAATACGCCGCCGCGCAGAAAGTACCTGCGCGGC
>ERZ1090879.1647-NODE-1649-length-11899-cov-40.542975_pt1 | contig 11899 bp, 7 predicted proteins | sample MGYA00478472_ERZ1090879 | MGnify/ENA primary metagenome ERZ1090879 (study PRJEB33644, sample SAMEA5815723) | chicken gut metagenome | biome: Chicken; feature: Gastrointestinal Tract; material: Caecum | place: Ireland | collected 2019-01-01 | study: A study of...
CCGGTCCCTCATATCCGCCCTCCGCGCAACACAGGCAATCCTGTCCCATGACGCACAGAAAAAAATTTTAAAATCGCATCCACCCGCGCCGCGCCCTGCTTTTGCAGGGCGCGGCGCGCTTGATTCGATTCGCTTTCAGGCAAAATAATTTTTTTCGTCGAAGCCGAGACTGATGAGAATGGCGCGGTTGACGCGGCGCATGGTCGTTGGCGGCAGTTCTCCGATGCGGCTCATCAGCCGTTTTTTATCGATGGTGCGGATCTGTTCCAACAAGATCACGCTGTCCTTTGCCAAACCGAACGCGCAGGGCAGTTCGATATGCGTTGGAAGCCGGGCTTTCCCGATCTTGCTCGTGACTGCGGCGGCGATCACGGTGGGGGAATATTTGTTGCCCGTATCGTTCTGTACAACAAGTACGGGGCGTACGCCGCCCTGCTCGCTCCCAATGACGGGAGATAAATCGGCATAATACAGTTCTCCGCGTTTGACGATCATAGCATTCCTCTTCGGTGCAAGGTCTCCGCTATCAGTCTATGTAACGGTCATATATTTTGTGCACCGCAGTCATAGTATTGCCTGGCGCTGATTGCATTATACCTGTGAGCAGCGTCAGCGCGGACATGAACCGAAGATGCCGTCCGCCGAGGCGTTGACATGGGAACATGTTCGGTGTATAATATGCGATATGAAGCAAAGACACATATCGTTGGAAACCCGAGCGGGTATTGCCGGACTCGTCTGCAACCTCCTTCTGGCTGCAGGCAAGATCGCCGTGGGTGCGCTGACGGGACTGCTGTCCGTGCTTGCGGACGGATTCAACAACTTAAGCGACAGCGGCGGCAGTATCGTGGCGCTCATCTCCTTCCGCGTCTCAGAAAAGCCTGCGGATCGGGAACATCCGTACGGGCACCGCCGCGCTGAATACGTTGCGTCCATGGGGATCGCATTTTTGATTCTGGTTCTTGCCGTTGAGCTCGGGCGTGAGTCGGTGGAAAAGGTGATTGCAGGCACGGCCGATGCTGCCGTATGGTGGGTGTATCTCGTGCTTGCATTTTCGGTTTTCATCAAGGCAGGGATGTTTATCATGTACCGTGCGGCTGCCAAGCAGACGGGAGCGGATCCGCTGCGGGCGGCGGCGACGGACAGCGCCTGCGACTGTGTGGCGACGTTTGCCGTACTTGCGGGCGCGCTCATTGCACAGTTCACGGACTTTGCCGCCGACGGTTGGGCAGGACTTCTTGTTGCGCTCTTTATCGCTTGGCAGGGCGTCAAACTCATGAAAGAAGCGGGTTCCAAGCTGCTGGGACAGGCTCCTGACGCGCAGCTTGTGGCGCGTATCCGCGAGATGCTGCTCGCGGGCGAGGGTGTGCGCGGCGTACATGATATCCGGGTATACGGTTACGGGCGGGGCGTTACCTTTGCGACAGCGCATGTCGAGATGGATGCAAGTCTCCCCGCGCTCACCTCGCACACCGTGCTGGACGGGCTGGAGCGCGCCGTGCAGGAAAAGACGGGCGTGCAGCTCACGCTGCACCTCGATCCCGTCGTGCCGGATGATGCGGAGACGAAGGAACTTGAAGAGCGCGTGCGCGCCGCCGTCGAAGGTATGGCGGAGGGCATGAATATCCATGATTTCCGTCTTTTGCGCGGGGCGCGCGCGAAGGTCGTTTTCGAGGTTGGCATACCCTTTGATTGCCCTGTTGCGGATGAGGATCTCAGATCGTCCGTTGAACGGGCAGTGCGCGTTCTCGGGGACTATGAGCCTGTCGTGACCGTAGAACGCGAGTGATCGATGCGAAAAAAGAGGATATATCCCGAAGAAACGGGAATAAAAGTGGCGCCTCATGTCTGCGCCGCTTTTTTTTAATTGCGTCGCCCTCAAACTATTGTGTTTTTTCAAAAAAAATGGTATAATTTAACCAAATATAATGTCGGTCGCACTTTTGCATAACCCTCGTTGCGACAAGGCGCAGGTTGCAAGGATTCGGCAGAGCCAAATCCTATGCTTAAAACGCCTGTCGCTCCTCTTCGTAAAAAACTTGAAATCCTGTCGGCGAGGGTGAGGGCGTGCGTTATGCCGACAGCCGCGGTGCGGCTTCGGCGCATGCCCGAACTTAAGAAATTGCCATATGCAAGGCAATTTATGTCCGGCGCGAGGAGAAATCCTTGCTTGCAAAGGGGTTCCGACGAAGCGACGCACGAGCGCGTAGCGCAAAGTACCGAACGCGGGGTTCTACCCGCGTGAGACAACCGAACATAAAGCCGAAGGCGACTGTTGGGTTTCACGAAACCTCACGAGATTTCTTTTCGTCAGTTCGAAAAGAAATCTGTGAATAAGTATTTAGGAGATAATGTATGCTGAAGATCATCGTGGATGCAATGGGCGGGGATCATGCTCCCGTCGAGATCGTCAGGGGAGCGGTGGATGCGCTTGCCGACCGTTCTGATTTTAAGGTCATTTTAACGGGGGATGAAGCGCTTATCAAGCATGAATTGGATAAATACGAGCACGATGCTTCCCGTATCGAGATCGTCGGCTGTACGCAGGTCATTACCAATGACGACGTGCCTACGCATGCCGTCCGTGCCAAAAGGGACAGCTCTCTTGTCGTCGGGCTGAATATCCTGAAGAACGATATTTCCGCGGGCGGGTTTGTCTCCGCAGGTTCGACGGGGGCGGTCCTCACGGGCGGTATCATGTTCATCGGCCGTATCAAGGGCGTGATGCGCCCCGCACTCTGTCCCGGCATCCCCAACGTGCGCGGTTCCATGACGCTTCTGTGCGACTGCGGCGCGAATGCGGAGTGTAAGCCTCAGTACCTCGCGCAGTTCGGGTTGATGGCGTCTGCCTATGCGCGCGCCGCGTACGGCGTGGAAAATCCCCGCGTCGGTCTTCTTACCAACGGCACGGAGGAACACAAGGGGGATCCGCTGCATCAGGAGGCGCATCAGCTGCTCAAGCAGATGCAGGGCATTAATTTCGTCGGCAATATCGAGGGGCGGGACATCATGTACGGGGACGTGGACGTCGCCGTGGCGGACGGCTTTTCGGGGAACATCGCCTTAAAGGCGATCGAGGGCTGCGGCAAGACGGTCGCGGAGATGCTCAAAAAGGAGTTCACGGCATCCTTCACGAGGAAACTCAGTTATCTTGTCGCCAAAAAATCCATTTCGGGGCTTTCCAATGCGCTGGATTATTCCCGCTTCGGCGGTTCGGTATTTTTGGGCCTTAAAAAGGTGGTCGTCAAGTCGCACGGTTCTTCCAAGGCAAAGAGCATCAAGCCTTCCATCTATCAGGCGATCGACGCATGCAAAGGCGGGCTGATCGGCATGATGGAGGATATGCTCGCCAAGACCTCCGAACAAAATGAAAATGCCTGAGCGGAATGCCGCTGAGGAGGCGATCGGTTATACCTTTGCGGACAAGGCGCTGCTTGCGCGGTGCTTCTGCCATTCCTCCGCCGCCAATCTCGGCGGCGGGGAGAGCAACGAGCGCCTGGAATTTTTGGGGGACGCGGTCGTGCAATTGTACGTCACCGACCTTTTGTACCGCACCGACGGGGGCAGAGAAGGGGCGCTCACGGCAAAGCGGCAGAGCTACGTCTCGCGCGGGGCGCTGGAAGCGGCGTGCGAGGCATTGGGACTGGTCGATTACCTACGCTACACGGGCGATGTGCTCGTGCACGGCAAGACGGCGGCAAACCTCTATGAAGCGGTTGTCGGCGGCATCTATCTGGACGGCGGCTATGCGGCGGCGGAGGCGTTCCTCGCCCGCACCCTGCTGCCGCAGGAGGCGGGCAACTTCCGCGCGCTCCTGCAGGAATTTGTGCAGGCGCGCAGCAAGGCGCTGCCCGTTTACTCCTCGCAGGAAACGGAAGGGGGCGTCGTCTGTACGGTCAGCGCGCTGGGCGAGAGCGCCCAAGCGTGCGCGCCCACCAAAAAGCTCGCCGAACGCGCGGCGGCAAGATGCTTATTCGGGAAATTATCGGAGCAATGAATTTCAAAGAGATCCAACTTCTGGGGTTCAAGTCTTTTGCGGACAAGACCTCCATCAAATTCGAGGACGGCGTCACCTGTATCGTCGGGCCCAACGGCTGCGGCAAGAGCAACGTTGCGGACGCCGTGCGCTGGGTGCTGGGCGAGCAGTCGGCGAAGACGCTGCGCGGCTCTTCCATGCAGGACGTCATCTTCGGCGGCACGCAGACGCGCCGCCAGCTCTCCTTTTGCGAGGTCACGCTCGTCTTTGACAACACAAACCGCATGTTCGATATCGAGTACGACGAAGTCGCCATGACGCGGCGGCTGTACCGCTCGGGCGACAGCGAATATCTGCTCAACAAGCAACCCTGCCGCCTCAAGGACATCGTCGCGCTTCTGCACGGCGTGGGCATCGGCAAGGAGGGCTACTCCATCATCGGGCAGGGCAAGGTCGAGCAGATCATGAACGCCAAGCCCGAGGATCGCCGCGCCATCTTCGAGGAGGCGACGGGCGTCATCAAGTTCAAGTCCCAGAAGGCGGAGATCGAGCGAAAGCTGGAGAGCGCCAAGGACAACCTGACCGTGTTCGTCCAGCGCATGGACGAGGCGGAAAACCAGCTGCGTCCCCTCGAAAAACAGGCGGAGACGGCAAAAAAGTACCGCGCCTATACCGAGGAATTAAAGCACGAGGAGGTCAATTCCTACCTTGTCCGCTTTGATAACTTTGCCTATGAGTCGGGCAGGCAGCGCGAGAAGATCGAGCGCGCCGGCAGGGAGCTCACGCAGATCGAGACCCGTCTGACGGAACTCGATCGGGAGGAGCAGTCGGCGCGCGAGCAGATCGCGCAGGCGGACGCGGACCTTCGCGCCGTCAACGAAAAGCTGCGCGCCTTTGAAGTCGGTATCGAGCACAAGACGGGCGAGGCGAAGGTACTGGGAGAGCGCATCAAGTCCTACCGCCGCCAGCTTCAGACGGCGACGGACGACATCGAGTATTCCATGCGCCGCACGCGCGAGATCGAGCAGCTGGAGAGAAGCGGCGCCTCCAAGTCGGCGGAGAACGAAAAGCGCGCCAAGGCGATCGGCAAGGAATGCGCGGGGCTGGAGGCAAAGCTTGCCGAGGTCTCCGAAAAGGTCGCCGCGTTCGAGCGCATCTCGGACGAAAAGCGCGCGAGCGAGCTCTCCTCGGTGGAAAACCTCGCCGACGTCAGGGCGAATGTCGGAAGCCTTTCCGCCCGCCGCGACGCGGTGGACGAGCGCATCGCAGAGGTCAGGGCGGCTCTCGAAAAGGCGAATGCGCGCCGCAGCGAGTACGTCCGCCAGGCGGCGGAGTGCGCGACGGAGAAGTCCGCCTGCGAACAGTTCCTCGACGAAAAGCCGCAAAAAGAGGCGGCGCTGCAGGCAGAGCTTGCCGAGGCGGAGGCGCAGCGGCGCGATCTCGCGGCGCAGATCGCCGACTGCAACACCTCCGTTCTCAACCTTACCAACAATCTGGAGATGTACGTCAATCTCAAGAACCGCTTTGACGGCTACCGCGATTCGGTGCGCAAATTGCAGCTCACCGCCAAGTCGCAGCCCGAGATCGGAAAAAGGCTGAAGGGAGCGATCGCAGACATCGTCCGCACGGAAAAGACATACGAGGTCGCCATCGAGACGGCGATCGGCGGCGCGATGCAGAACCTCGTCACGGCGACGCAGGAGGATGCGCGCTATCTCATCGAATACTTAAAGCGCACGGGCGGGGGGATTGTCACCTTTTTGCCCGTGGATACCATGCGCCCGCGCGGCAACGGCAGGGACATCCGCGCCGCCCTGCGCGAGGAGGGCGCCGTCGGGCTCGCGAGCGAACTGGTCACTTACGATCCCTACTATGAAAACATCGTCGGGTATCTGCTCGACAACACGCTTATCTGCGATACCATTGCCAACGCGACGCACATCTCGCGCAAGTTCCCGCGCGCCTTTAAGATCGTCACGCTGGACGGCGACACGATCGCTTCGTCGGGCGCGATGACGGGCGGCTCCCGCCGCCGCGAGAGCGGAAACTTGCTCGCGGGCGAGCGCCGCATCAAGGAGTGCGAGGAGGGGATCGCCGCCAAGAAGAAGCAGATGGCGCGCCTCAAGCAGGAACTGGAAGCCTGCGAACAGGCTCTCTCCGAAAAGCAGGCGGCGTGCGAGCAGTTCCGCCTCAAGGTGCAGGAGAAGGCGGCGTCCTATGCGGCGCTCTCCCAGCGCGCGGCGACGCTCGAAGGGCTGCTCGCCGAAGCGCAGCACGATGTCGCGGACTATGAAGCGCTGCTCGAGACGCTCGGTCGTACGGCGGACAACCTGAAGAATGAGGTGCTCTCCTCCGAGGAGAGCGAGAAGCTGCTCAACAAGATCCGTTCGGAGGCGGCGGCAGAGGCTGCGTCGCGGCAGGCGGAGGGGGACAAGCTCAAAGCAGAACGCGATGACTTGCTCCAAAAGCTCAACGCTCTGCGCGTCGAGAGCGCGTCCATTGCCTCCGCGCAGGCGGCGGACGAGGCGAATACGCAGCGCATGCGCGAGGAGAAAGCGGCGCTCATGCGCAAGGTGGACGAGACGCGCGCCGCCGTCACCGAGACGGAACAGCGCATCGAACAGCTCAGGCGCGAGGAGGAGAAGGCGGCGCTCACCGAGGAGGAACAGCACGCCGTCTCCGCGCTGCGCGAGCGGCTTGCCGGGATCGAGCAGGAGAAAAAGACGGTCGGCGACGCGCAGACGCGCCTTGCTGAGGAAAAACGCTCCCTGCTCGCGCGGCAGATGACGTTGTCCGAACAAAAGCACGAATGCGAGCTGGAGATCTCCAAGGCGGAGGCGTCGCTGGAGAACATGAAGCAGCGCATCGATGAGGCATATGGGCTGACCTACGAGAGCGCGCAGGCGATGCGCGACGAGCACTATGACATCACGCAGGCGTCCGCGCGCATCAACAGCCTGAAACACCGCATCGGCGCGCTGGGCGCGATCAACCAGAACGCCGAGGAGGACTACGACAACCTGCTCGCCCGTTACAGCGAGATGCAGACGCAGAAAGAGGATCTCGACAAGGGTATTTCCGATTTGACGGGCGTTCTGGAAGAGCTGAAAGCGGAGATGCAGCGCAAGTTTGACGCGGGTTTCAACGAGATCAACGCCAACTTTACGCAGATCTTCAAAGAGCTGTTCGGCGGCGGCAAGGCGGAGATGCAGCTCGATTACACCGACTGCGACGATCCGCTCAACGCAGGCATCGAGATCGTTGCCTGCCCGCCCGGGAAAAAGCTGACGAAAATTTCGCTCCTGTCTGGCGGCGAGCGCGCGTTCACGGCGATCGCCATTCTGTTCGCGATCTTGAAGTCCCGCCCCATGCCGTTTTGTATCCTCGACGAGATCGAAGCGGCGCTGGACGAGGCGAACGTCGACCGTTTTGCCAAGTATCTCAAAAAGTTCTCCAAGGACACGCAGTTTATCGTCATCACGCACCGCAAGCCGACGATGAACCAGGCGGACATCCTGTTCGGCGTGACGATGGAGGAAAAGGGTGTGAGCAAGATCGTTTCGGTCAAGCTCTCCGAAGTCGAAGCCCGGCTCGGGGGAGATACAATACAATAAGTTCACGCGAATCTTTTTGCAAAGGCAAAAATCTTCGCCGTGAGATTCAGAGAAAACGCCGCCGCGACGAGACTGCGGCTCGTTTTCTCTCTTGACGCGATTTTTAAGGGCTTTCAGTTTAGCTCGCGTCAATTCACTCTTTCCCCAAAGCGCTCCCGCGCAACTTGGGGCGGAAAAGGCATAACAAGTGAAGCCTTTTCCCGTAATTGATAGCAAAAGTAAAAGCCTCCCCTGAAACGAAGTTTTAGGGTGAGGCGTGCATCATGCGCACCAGCACGGTGTGCTGTGCGCGCACGCCGAACTTAGAAATCGCCTTTTTCAGCGGCGATTTCTTGCCCGCAGGCGGTGCTTTCCCTTGGCGCCGCCAAGACGGTGCCCCGTAGGGGCGGAAGGGTTTGCCTTCTCCCTCGGGGCGAATGTGTGCGTTATGCAGGCAGCCGCGGTGCGGCTTCTGCGCACACATGAGCTTAGCGATTTTGCATTTGCCACGCAAAATCGTTGACCGAAGCACAAAGTCTACTTGTGCGAGACAGGTGGACGCGCAGGCGGTGATGAGGGGAAGTCACAATCACAGATACAAGGAGGGTTTCCCTCCGCAGTATGCCCCTTCGTCGCGACAAGGCGCAATCTGCAAGTATTTGGCAAAGCCAAATACTGTGCTTAAAACGTCTGTCGCTCCTCTTCAATCATTTTTGTGACACAAAAATGATTGAGTTATCATTGATGTTAGCAAAGGCGTTACTGCGTTATGCCTTTGCTGCCCCTATTTGCTGCTTTAGCGGCATGGGGTGAGGCGTGCGTCATGCGAAAAGCACGGTGTGCTGTTCGCGCACGCTGAACTAAGAAATCGCCTTTTTCAGCGGCGATTTCGTGACCGCAGGCAGCGCACTACCTTGGCGCTGCCAAGAAGGGATGGTGAATTGACGCGAACGATGATTGTAAGCCCTTAAGGGTTCGCGTCAAGAGAGGGGTAAGGGCGTGCGTCATGCCGATAGCCGCGGTGCGGCTTCGGCGCATGCCCGAACTTAAGAAATTGCCATATGCAAGGCAATTTCTTGACCGAGGGCGGGGGCTACCCGCACGAGACGTGCGGTCAGCCGCAAGGCGGCGTGCCCGCGACCGCCCTCTCAAATCACGGAATTGCGCCTTTGCGTGAGAAAATTCGTGAACATGTGAGGAGGTTTTGATGAGTTTTTTCGGTAAAATTCGCGATGCGTTGAAAAAGACAAAGGACGGCGTGTCTGCCAAGATGCGGCAGCTGTTTCTCAAGAACAAGCTGGGCGATGCGTTCTATGACGAGCTGGAGGAGATCCTCATCTCCGCCGACGTCTCCGTGCGTACCGCGGAGGATGTCATCGAGCAGGTCAAGGAGGAGGCGATCGGGCAAAAGGTCAAGGACGAACAGTTCGTCACCGATCTTCTGAAGGATATTCTCGAGGATACCCTCAACGAAGCGCCCGTGCCCGAACTTAGCTATCCCTGCGTCATCATGTTTGTCGGTGTCAACGGCGTGGGCAAGACGACGACCATCGGCAAGGTTGCCAACTGGTTCGTGCGGCAAGGCAAGACGGTGACGGTCGCGGCGGCGGATACCTTCCGCGCAGCGGCGATCGATCAGCTGGGCGTCTGGGCGGAGCGCGCCAAAGTGCGCATCGTCAAGCACGAGGACGGCAGCGACCCCGCAGCGGTCATCTTTGACGCCGTCTCCTCGGCAAAGGCGCGGGGGACGGACGTCGTGCTCGTCGATACGGCGGGCAGGCTGCACGTCAAGGAAAACCTGATGAAGGAATTGCAGAAGATGGACCGCGTCGTCAGTCGTGAGTGGCCGCAGGCGCAGTTCTTAAAGTACCTTGTTCTTGACGCGACGACGGGGCAGAACGCGATGAGTCAGGCGAAGATCTTCGACGAGGCGGTCGAGCTGGACGGCATTGTGTTGACCAAGCTGGACGGTACTGCAAAGGGCGGTTTTGTGTTCTCGCTTTGCGGCGAGCTCAAAATTCCCGTCGTCTTTGCGGGCGTCGGCGAGAAAATCGACGATCTGGAGCTGTTTGATGCCGAGCAATTTGTGGAGGGATTTTTTTAGGATCGACGGACTCGGGATACGGAGAGATCCGCGGTTCCGTGGAATACGAAACCCGTCCGCCGCGCAGCAAGCGCGGCGGACGGGTTTTTTAAACAGGTTATTGACAGTATCTTGTATCCGCGTCCGAAGGATGCCGGCATAAAACTGTGGGTGCAGAGGTCATTTCTTTTCCCAAATGCATTCCAGATAGCCGTCTGTAAGATAGAGCGCGTTTTGCTCGGCGTCGGATACGTCGATCGGTTGACCGTCCGCGGTCCAGTCTGTCTGGTCTGCAAAAGTTACATCGGTCAGATTCGTACACCCACGGAATGCGGCGCTTCCGATGTAAGCAATTCCGGAGGGAAGGGTCAGGGAGGTGAGCGCCGTACATTCGGAGAAAACAAGATCGCGGATGGTAGTCAGCTGACCCGAGAGCGCAATATTTGTGAGAGAGCTGCAGCCGGAAAAGGCGGCGTCTCTCAGCGCGGTCACGCTGTTTCCGATCGTAACGTGGGTCAGGTAGGTTGCGCCGAAAAACGACCAATCGCCGACGGTGGTCACACTGTCGGGTATGGTGTAGGAAGCGGCTGTTTTTCCGGACGGATAACAGATGAGGATGGTCTGAGTTTTGTTGAACAATACGCCGTCCTTGCTGCTGAAAGCAGCATTTTCCGCATCGACCTGAATTGCGGTAAGGTTGTCGCAGGTGAAAGCCGTATATCCGATCGAGACAACGCTCTTCGGAATAGAGATCGCACTCAATGCACTGCAACCCTCGAAAGCATGGCTGCCTATGGAGGTTACCCCGTCTCCGATCACAATGCTCTGCAGACTTCCGCATCCGTAGAAAGCCGAGGAGCCGATACTTCTAACGCTTTCCGGGATGACGATTTCCTGCAGACTGCTGCATCCGGAAAATGCCGAAGCTCCGATGGCGGTGATTTTGTCATGAAGGACAACGTTTTTGAGAGAAGTGCAACCGAGAAAAACGGATCCGTTGAGACTGGTGATGCTTTCCGGGATCTGAATAGCGGCGAGAGAGGCACAGTTCTCAAACGCGTTTGCGCTGATATACAGCAAATCTTCCAGTAGGTTGACGGAAGTCAGCGCGGAACAGTCTGCAAAAGCGCCTCCTGCAATCGTCAGGGTGCCTTCCTGAACGGAGTAGGAAGTTACATGAGATTGGACCTTGATCAGATGCCGTCCGGTATATAGAGCACTGCCGTTCCAGTTGGAACTGTCGTTATAGTAAGCCGTATTGCGGAAAACATCGCTTCCGATATTCCGGACATTGTCCGGTATACTGATCTCGCGCAGAGAAGTGCAGCCGTCGAATGCGTTGTTTCCGATGGTATAAACCCGTTGACCGAAGGTAACGCTGCTCAGCGCGGTGCATTTTTCAAATGCATAGCTGTTGACGGAGGTCACATTATCGGGAATGGTTATCTCCGTAAGACTGGTACAGTTGCTGAAGGCCCAGCTGCCGATGAAAGTAACGCTTTCAGGTATTGTGATTTTTGAAAGATCGGTACAACCGTAAAACGCTCTGGCGCTGATGGAGATCACGCTGTCGGGGAGAATGACCTGATCAAGTGCGGTACAGCTTTCAAACGCACCGCCTGCGATGATTTGAGTCCCTTCTTTCACAGTATATTTTCCCGATATGGTCGTGTTTGCAGCAATCAGATGTCTGCCGATATAAAGGACGCCTTGTTCCCAGTTGCTGTCCTGATTATAGTAGGCTGTATTATCGAAGGCGCGTTGACTGATGCTGGTGACGCTGTCAGGAATACTGATTTCGGTCAGACCGGTGCAATCCTCAAAGGCGGCCGTCCCGATATTGGTCACATAGTCCGGAATATCGATGGAGTTCAGACCCGTGCAGCCACGGAACGACGCGTAATTGATGGATGTCACGCTGTCGGGGATTGTGACGCCTGTAATCTCGGTACATCCGTCAAATGCGGAATCACGGATCGAGGTTACAGGCAGTCCGTTGTATGTGGACGAGATGACAAGTTCCGTGTCCGTGCAGGTACCGATATCTGTAACCAGATACGACGATCCGTTATCGCTCAGGGTATATTTTAGTCCCCTGCTTGCGCCTTCGTCAATGATTTCATCGGGCGCGTGATTTTCTTCATCGCCGTCGGGATCTTCGCCGCCGCCGGGGTTGTCGGGATCGTCGGGATCTTCGCTGCCGCCGGGGTTATCGGGATCGTCGGGATCTTCGCTGCCGCCGGGGTT
>ERZ1090879.1650-NODE-1652-length-11888-cov-6.102932_pt1 | contig 11888 bp, 10 predicted proteins | sample MGYA00478472_ERZ1090879 | MGnify/ENA primary metagenome ERZ1090879 (study PRJEB33644, sample SAMEA5815723) | chicken gut metagenome | biome: Chicken; feature: Gastrointestinal Tract; material: Caecum | place: Ireland | collected 2019-01-01 | study: A study of...
GTCGAGTCTCGTGGGCTCGGAGATGTGTATAAGAGACAGTAACAATTTCCCTTCCCAAAATCAAGCGGGGCTGGTATAATGTATAATAAGGATAAAATTGCCGGTTTGCGTCAAAAAGCGGCAGAAACAAAGGAAAAGAGCCTATGATCACGATCCAGAACTATGTCCGGGCCGAAAGCCTGGAGCAGGCCTACGAGCTCAACCAGAAAAAGAGCGCCCGCATTTTGGGCGGCATGCTGTGGCTGAAGATGGCCAAAAACACCGTCGGCACGGCCGTTGATCTCAGCGGGCTGGGGCTTGACACCATTGAAGAAACCGGCGAAGGGTTTTCCATCGGCGCAATGGTCACGCTGCGCCAGCTGGAGCAGCACCCGGGGCTGAACGCCTGCACGGGCGGCGCGTTCGCCAAGGCGCTCGCGCCGGTCGTCGGCGTACAGTTCCGCAACATGGCGACGGTGGGCGGCAGCGTGTGGAGCCGGTTCGGCTTTTCCGACGTGCTGACGCTGCTGCTGGCGCTGGACACGACGGTGGAGCTGTACAAAGGCGGGCTTGTCCCGCTCGAGACGTTTGCGGCGATGCCGTACGACCGCGACCTGCTGGTGCGCGTACACATCCGCAAAACGCCGGGCCGCGTTGCCTATGAGGCGATGCGCATCCAGCGCACCGACCTGCCGGTGCTGACCTGCGCGGTTTCGGATATGGGCGGCGTGCGCGCCGTGATCGGCGCGCGGCCGGGCAAGCCGGTGGAGCTGCGGGACGAAAAGGGCCTGCTGGCCGGCGGCATCAGCAAAGAGAGCGCCGCCGCGTTTGCGGCCGATGTGGCCGCGCGCGTGCCGGTGGGCGCGAACAGCCGCGGCAGCGCGGCCTACCGCACGCACCTGGCCGAAGTGCTGACGCGGCGCTGCGTGCTGGGGCTTGGAGGTGAACTGTGATGGAGATCAAACTGACGCTCAACGGGCGGCCGGTGACCGATACGGTCGAACCGGACACGCTGCTGATCGACTTTGTGCGCGCGCACGGCTGCGCCAGCGTCAAGCGCGGGTGCGAGACGTCCAACTGCGGGCTGTGCACGGTGTTCCTGGACGGCAAGCCGGTGCTTTCCTGCTCGATGCTGGCGGCGCGCGCCGACGGCCACGCGGTGCAGACGCTGGAGGGCCTGCAGGAGGAAGCGGCCGATTTCGTAGGCTTTATTGCCGACCAGGGGGCCGACCAGTGCGGTTTCTGCAACCCCGGCTTTGTGATGAACACGATCGCCCTGCTGCGCGAAAACCCCGACCCGACCGACGATGAGATCCGCGCGTTCCTGGCCGGGAACCTGTGCCGCTGCACGGGGTACGAAGGCCAGCTGCGCGGCATCCGCAGCTATCTGGACAGCCGGAAAGGGGGCGAAGGGCATGGAGCATAAGGACTACCGCGCCATCAACAAACCGGTGCGCAAGAAGGACTCGATGCAGTTGCTCCTGGGCAAGCCGGTATACACGGACGACATCACCCCGCGCGACGCGCTTGTGGTCAAGCTGCTGCGCTCGCCGCACGCGAACGCCATCGTGCAGGAGATCGACACCGCTCTCGCAAAAAAGGTCCCCGGCGTCGCCGCCATCTATACCTGGCAGGACGTGCCGCAGCGCCGCTTTACGATCGCCGGGCAGACCTACCCGGAGCCTTCGCCCTATGACCGGCTGATTTTGGACCGCCATGTGCGGTTTGCGGGCGACGCGGTGGCCATCATCGCCGCCGAAACCGAGAAAGCCGCGCTCAAGGCGATGCGCCTTATCAAGGTCAAATACGAAGTGCTCGAGGCGGTGCTCGATTTCCGCACCGCCAAGGACAACCCCGTTCTGGTCCACCCCGAAGAGGACTGGTACCCGCCCTGCCCGGTGGGCGGCGACAACCGCCGCAACCTTGTCGCCAGCGAAGTCAACGGCGACGGCGATGTGGAAGCCGTGCTGGCCGACTGCGATATCGTGCTGGACCGCACCTACCATACCAGGGCCTTCAACCAGGCGATGATGGAGACCTTCCGCACCTATACCGAGCTGGACCGCTACGGGCGGCTGCATGTTATTTCCTCGACCCAGATCGTGTTCCATGTGCGGCGCATCCTGTCGCAGGCGCTGGGGCTGCCCAAGAGCCGCATCCGCGTGGAAAAGCCGCGCATCGGCGGCGGTTTCGGCGCCAAACAGACCGCCGTGTGCGAGGTGTACCCGGCGTTTGTGACCATGCAGACCGGGCGGCCCGCCAAGCTGATCTACACGCGCGAGGAGACGCAGATCGCCGGTTCGCCGCGCCACGAGATGGAGGTGCGCATCCGCCTGGGCGCGGACAACGACGGGCGCATCCGCTGCATCGACCTGTACACGCTTTCCAACACCGGCGCTTACGGCGAGCACGGGCCGACGACGGTCGGGCTTTCGGGCCACAAGGCCATCCCGCTGTACACAGGCGGGCTGGAGGCGTACCGGTTCAGCTATGACGTTGTGTACACGAACCACCAGGCGGCCGGGGCTTACCGCGGCTACGGCGCGACCCAGGGCATCTATGCGCTGGAGACCATCGTCAACGAGCTGGCCGAACAGCTGCACATGGACCCGACTGTGCTGCGCGACAAAAACATGGTGCGCGAGGGCATGGCGATGCCCGCCTATTACGGCGAGATGGCCAACGCCTGCGCGCTGGACCGCTGCATGGAGCACTGCCGCCGCATTTTCCACTGGGACGAAAAATACCCGGTGCGCGACATGGGCAACGGCAAGGTGCGCGCCGCGGGCGTGGCCATGGCGATGCAGGGGTCCTGCATTTCGCGCGTCGACGTCGGCTCAGCGACGGTCAAGCTGAGCGAGGACGGCACCTATAACCTGATCATCGGCGCGGCGGACATGGGCACCGGCTGCGACACGATCCTGGCCCAGATGGCCGCCGAGTGCCTGGACTGCAGCGTGGACGACATCGCCGTGTTCGGCGCGGACACCGACGCCTCGCCGTATGATTCGGGCTCTTATGCGTCCTCGACGACCTATGTGACCGGCAAAGCGGTGGAGAAAGCCTGCGCCGAGCTCAAAGAGCGCATCTGCTCGATCGCGGCCGGGATGCTTGGCTGCCAGCCGGAGGACGTCGTGTTCGAGGGCAAGCGCGTGCGCCGCATTGACAACGGCGAATCGGTCACGCTCGAACAGATCGGCTACAAGACGCAGGTGTTCAGCTGCGAGGCGGCCGAAGCCACGGCCAGCCATTCCAGCCCGGTCTCGCCGCCGCCGTACATGGTAGGCATGGCGGAGATCGAGCTGGACAAGGAAACCGGGCTTGTGACCGTGCTCGACTACATGGCCGTGGTCGACTGCGGCATCCCGATCAACCCGGCGCTGGCCCGCGTGCAGACCGAGGGCGGCATCGTGCAGGGCATTGGCCACACGCTGATGGAGGATGTGCGCTACGACCGCAACGGGCGGCCGGTGGGGTCGAGCTTTTTGCAGTACAAGCTGCCCACGCGGCTGGACATGGGGCATCTGCGCGTCGAGTTTGAAAACAGCTACGAGCCGACCGGCCCGTTCGGGGCCAAATCCATCGGCGAGATCGTCATCAACACGCCCGCCCCGGCGCTGACCCATGCGATCTACCGCGCCACCGGCGTGTGGCACCGCGAGCTGCCGATCCTGCCGGAGCAGATCGCGATGAGCAAGCCGGAAACAGCCGAATAAACACAGACAAAACAGCGCCCCGGGCCGAAGGATTTCGGTCCGGGGCGCTGTTTTATGAAAGCCTGTTTATCCGATGATCTGCCAGTGCTTGTCGACCTAGTTGAGCACCTCGCAGCCGGTGGCGGTGACAAGGACCAGATCTTCCACGCGCACGCCGAACTCGCCGGGCAGGTAGACGCCCGGCTCGATCGAGAAGATCATGCCCTCCTCGGCCGGGGCGGTGTTGGCGCTGCTCACATCGCCCTGCTCGTGCTCGGTGCGGCCGATAAAATGCCCGAGGCGGTGGGTGAAGTATTCGCCGTAACCCGCCGCCGCGATCACATCCCGCGCGGCCCGGTCCAGCTCGCACAGCGGCACGCCGGGGCGCACAAGCGCTTCGGCGGCTTCGTTGGCGCGCCGCACAAGGTCATGGATGGCCGTATAGCGCGCATCGGCCGTGCGGCAGAAATAGGTGCGGGTCATGTCGGAGCAGTAGCCGCCCTTTTTGCCGCCGATATCCAGCACGATGCAGTCCCCCGCTTTCAGGCGGGTGGCGTCCGGCATGTGGTGCGGGTCGGCGGCGTTCGCGCCGAACGAGACGATCGGGTCGAACGAGGGGCCTTCGCACCCGAGGGCGCGGTATTGTTCCAGCAGATAGGCGGCGACCTCCTGCTCGGTCATACCCTCCCGGATAAACGCGGCGGCGCGGCGCATGGCTTCGTCGTTCAGGCGGGAATTTTCCCGCATGAGTTCCTGCTCGGCGGCGTCCTTGCACGCGCGCACACGGTCCACGCAGTCCGACGCAAGGCGGCAGGGCATGGCGGGCAGGCGCTGCATGAGCGGCAGCAAAAAGCGCGCGGGCCAGTTTTTGTCAATGCCGAGCGGTTCGTCCCCGCGCACGTTTTGGGCGATCAGGCCGACGGCGTCGTCGGTATCGGTGAACCAGATCTCCTCGGCGGTCGTTTTAGGCACCGTGTACAATTTATTGAGGAAAAATTTGTGATGCCCGTCCACGCTCAGGTAGAGCGCGAACAGGCGCTCGAACGGCTCCACATAAACGCCGGTCAGGTAGTCGATGCTCTGCGGGTCGCTGACGATCATCTGGCCAAGGCCCGCCTGTTCCATGGCGCGCAGCACGCGCGCGATGCGTTCGGTATGCATGCGGATATCCCCCTCCTGCTGTTTTTTCTCATCTTAGCACGCAGGGGCGGGGTATGCAAGGGGGGCTTACTCCCCGCGGCAGGCGAAAAAGTTGCCCGCCGCGTCGCAGGCGGCGTAGAAGACTTCGCCGGTCTGACCGATGCCCGCGCTGTGCAGCCGGGCGCGCAGCCAGCTTTCGTCGCGGCCGCTCTCGCGCAGGTTCTGCGGCATCACTTTGCCGTCCAGCACCAGGTCGTACCACAGGCTCGCGGGCGGCGGGGCAAGCCCCAGGTCGCCCGCAGTGGCCGGGCGCTGCGCGCTTTTGGGCAAAAAGCTGATCTGGCCGTTTGTTTCAAGCATCGCGGCCTGCACCGCGTTGAGGTCGTGGTAGCCCGCGACGCGCGCCTGCGCCAGAAACTCGTTGAGGTCGATGGCCGCGCGCGCAAGCTCCTTTTTGCGGATGACGCCGTCTTTCATCAAAACGATCGTGCGGCCGTCCACGATCAGGCGCAGCCGCAGGCTTTTGCAGGCCCCGTAATGCACAAGCCACGCCGCCGCGCCGTACACAAGCAGCGCCGTGAACGGGCGGTACCAGCTTTCGAGGTTGGTCGCCATTTCGGCGGCGATGGAGCCGACCGTGATGCTGTTGGCGTAGTCGAAAATGCTCATCTGCGAAATCTGCCGCTTGCCCCCCAGGCGCGTGGTGGCGAACATCGTGACGAGCGAGACGATGCTGAAGAGCGCGACTTTGCCGATCTCTGCGGCGTAATGCAGCATGGGTTCCACCTCCCGGCCGGGGGCGTCCCCGGCCTTTTTCCCTGTTGTTGCTTTCAGAGCAAGATTATTTTGTACGTTTTGTAACATATTATCCCAGCCACTTGCCAAGGCGGGCCAAACCGACTAAAATAGGGTTGTATTTTGGAGTATTGTGTCATGGGAGGTGGGGTCTTGCCGCACGTTTTTATCATCAACCCCGCCGCCGGGCACAAAAACGCCGCCGTCTGGCTGGAGCCGCAGATCCGCGCCGCCGCGGCCGGGCTGGGGCTGGCGGCCGACACGGCCGTTGTCCAGACCTGCCGCCCCGGTCACGCGCGGGAGCTGACCCGCCGCCTGGCGGCCGGGGGCCGGCCCGCGCGGGTGTACGCCTGCGGCGGCGATGGCACGCTGAACGAAGTGCTGCAGGCGGCCGCGGGCTGCCCGCGGCTGGCGGTCGGCTGCGTGCCCTGCGGCAGCGGCAACGACTATGTGCGCAATTTCGGCACGGCGGAAGATTTTCTCGACCTGCGCGCCCAGCTGCAGGCCGAACCCGCGCCCATGGACGCGCTGGACACCACGTTCGGCTACGGCGTGGGCATCTGCGCCGCCGGGCTGGACGCGCTGGTGGCCTACCAGATCCCCCGCTTCCGGCGGCTGCCGGGCTGCGGCGGCACGATGGCCTACACACTGTCCATTTTGCAGGTCATGACCACCCGCTTTGGCCACCGCGTGCGCATCACGCTGGACGGCCGCGCCCACACCGGGGACTACATGATGGCGGCCGTGTGCAACGGCCGGATGTACGGCGGCGGCTACTGCGCCGCCCCGCTGGCCCGCCTGGACGACGGCCTGCTGGATGTGGTCCTGGTGCGGCCGCTGTCCCGCCTGCAGGTGCCCGGGCTGCTGGCTCGCTACCGCAAAGGCGCGCACCTGACGCCGCAGGGCGAGGTCCCGCCCGACCTGCGCCGGTGGATCACGTTCGCCCGCGCGCGGGAAGTCCGCATCGAAGTGCTGGACGGGCGGCCCATCGCCGCCACCGTGGACGGCGAATGCGGGCTGGTGCAGCGCATCGAGGCCAAAGCGGCCCCGCGGGCGCTGGCCATGCTGCTGCCCGCCGCCGTGCGCGCGCGGCAGACAGCCGTTTCGATTCCATGACCCCGGGGTGTATCTGAAAAAGCCCCAGCGCTTTTGATGTATCCGATACACCCCATAAGGTTTCACATGCATGCGGGGCGCCGCGCCCCGACGGAGGGAAAAATGTCAGAGAGCAAGGTCAAGATCAAGGTAACGCACAATGTGGTCCACCTGCCGGCCATCGCGCTGCGCGGGCTGGTGGTGTTCCCCAACAACATCATCCATTTCGAGGTCGGCCGCGCCAAGTCCATCGCCGCCATTGAGGCCGCCATGCGCGGCAACAGCAGCGTGTTTCTGGTGGCCCAGAAAGAGACCGACGTGGAGGAACCGGCGGCCGGGGACCTGTACGCCTACGGCGTGATTGCCGAGATCAAGCAGGTGCTGCGCGTGTCGGAGGACCTGGTCAAGGTGCTGGTGGAGGGCAAGACCCGCGCCAAGCTGCTGAGCCTGGACGGTTCCGGCAAGTTCCTGATGGCCGAAGTGCGCACCGCCCCGGTGCGCGGCATCGCGCCCAGCAAGCGCAACCAGACCGAAGCGCTGGTGCGCAGCCTCAAGGACTGCTTTGAGGAGTATCTCTCCTACAGCCCGCAGATCTCCAAGGACATCGTCTACAACATCGTCTCTTCGGACAGCCCGCTGTATCTGAGCGAGTACATGCCCGCCAACCTGCTGTTCAAGTTTGAGGACAAGCAGGCCGTGCTCAACGAATCGACGCTGCTCGGGCGGCTGGAAAAGCTGCTGATCCTGCTGCACCAGGAGTGCGATATCCTTTCCATCGAGAAGGACATTGACGACAAGGTCAACATCCAGATGGACAAGAGCCAGCGCGACTATTACCTGCGCGAGCAGATGCACATCATCAGCGAGGAACTGGGCGACAGCGAGGACACCCGCGCCGAAGCCGAAACCTACCGCGAAAAGATCAAAGCGCTCAAGCTGGAAGCCGAGAGCGAGGAAAAGCTGCTGAAGGAATGCGACCGCCTGGCCCGCATGCAGGGCAATGCGGCCGAGATCAGCGTGATCCGCGGGTATCTGGACACCTGCCTGGCCCTGCCCTGGCACACGGCCACGAAAGACGACCTGGACCAGGCCCACGCCCGCCGCGTGCTGGACAAGGATCACTACGGCCTGCGCAAGGTCAAGGACCGTATCCTGGAGCTGCTGGCCGTGCGCAAGCTGAACACCGACGTCAAAGGGCAGATCATCTGCCTGGTCGGCCCGCCGGGCGTCGGCAAGACCTCGATCGCGCGGAGCATCGCCGAGTGCATGGACCGCCAGTTCGCCCGCATGAGCCTGGGCGGCGTGCACGACGAGGCCGAGATCCGCGGCCACCGCCGTACATACATCGGCGCGATGCCCGGGCGCATCATCAACGCAATGCTGACGGCCAAGACCTCCAACCCGGTGCTGCTGCTGGACGAGATCGACAAACTGGCCGGGGATTACCGCGGCGACCCGGCCAGCGCGCTGCTGGAGGTGCTGGACCCCGAACAGAACCGCACGTTCAAGGACAATTTCCTGGACATCCCGTTCGATCTGAGCGAGGTGCTGTTCATCACGACTGCAAACGACGCTTCGACCATCCCCGCGCCGCTGCTGGACCGCATGGACATGATCGAACTGCCGAGCTATACCCGTGTCGAAAAGTTCAACATCGCCAAGCGCCACCTGGTGCCCAAACAGCTCAAGAACAACGGCCTGACCGGCAAAGTCACGCTGACAGCCGGGGCGCTGTATGAGATCATCGACGGCTACACGCGCGAAGCGGGCGTGCGCAGCCTGGAGCGCACCATCACGGCCGTGCTGCGCAAATGCGCGCAGAAGATCGCCGCCGGGGACGCCGAGACCATCAGCGTGACCGCGCCGATGGTCAAGAGCCTGCTGGGGCCGGAGAAGGTCAAGCCGACTTTTATCTCCCGCTCGGACGCCGTGGGCATCGCCAACGGCCTGGCCTGGACCAGCGTGGGCGGCGAGATGCTGCCTGTGGAGGTCAGCGTCGTGCCGGGCGGTTCGGGCAAGATCGAACTGACCGGTTCGCTGGGCGACGTGATGAAGGAGAGCGCCCAGCTGGCCGTGACCTATGCGCGCGTGCATGCGCAGCAGTATGGCATCACGGCCGATGTGTTCAAGAATTCCGACGTCCACATCCATGCGCCCGAGGGCGCCGTGCCCAAGGACGGGCCTTCGGCCGGCGTGACGCTGACGACGGCGCTGATCTCGGCGCTGTCCGGTTTGCCGGTGCGCCACGACCTGGCCATGACCGGCGAGATCACGCTGCACGGCAATGTGCTGCCGATCGGAGGGCTGAAGGAAAAGAGCATGGCCGCCTACCGCGAGGGCATTTCGACCGTGCTGATCCCCAAAGACAACACGCCCGACCTGTATGAGGTGGACGACGAAGTGAAGAAGGCCGTGCAGTTCATCCCGGTCAGCGACCTTTCGCAGGTGCTCAAGCAGGCGCTGATCCGCCCGGCGCACAGCGCCCCGCGCGCGGTGCCCGCCGTGCCTGCCGCCACCCAGCTCATCGCCAGCGACACGAGCGCCGCGGCCAAGGAACCGGCCGCCGTGATGTGAGCAAAGGAGCCCCCATGAACTACCAACGCAGTGAATTCCAGGCTTCTTACGGCATTTCCAGCCAGCTGCCCGCGCCCGACCGGCCGGAGTTCGCCTTTTCCGGGCGGTCCAATGTCGGCAAGTCGAGCCTGATCAACAAGCTGTGCAGCCGCAAAAGCCTGGCCCGGGTCAGCTCGACGCCGGGCAAGACCGCGACGATCAATTTTTACCGCGTGGACGGCGTCTACTTTGTCGACCTGCCCGGCTACGGCTTTGCGCGCGTATCGGACGCCGAGCGCGCGCGCTGGGATGAGCTGATCAACGGCTATTTCGAGGCCGGGCGGCCGCTGGCGCTGCTGGTGCAGCTGCTGGACTGCCGCCACGACCCCAGCGCCGACGACCGCCAGATGCTGGCGTATCTGCAATACCACAGCCTGCCGTTCGTCGTGGCGCTGACCAAGGCGGACAAGCTGAAAAAGGCGGAGCGGGAGCCCTGCCTGGAAAAATTCCGCGCGCTGTGCGCGCCTTACGGCTGCCGCGCCGTGTTTTTGACAAGCGCCGAAAAAGGCGACGGCATCGCCGAGCTGCGCGCCTGCCTGGACGAAGCCGCCGACGCCATGACCGGGGTGCCCGCCGATGGCGTATAACGAGCTTGCTTATTATTACGACGAGTTCAACACCGCCGCCGACTATGACGCGCTGTACCGCTATGTGACCGGCGAGCTGGCCGCCTGCGGCGTGACCGGCGGGCTGCTGGCCGATTTGGGCTGCGGCACCGGCGAGCTGACGCTGATGCTGGCCCAGGCCGGGTATGATGTGATCGGCATCGACCAGTCGGAGGAGATGCTGAGCGTGCTGCGCGAAAAGGCGGACGAGCTCGGCCTGACCGGGCGCATCCTGCTTTTGCGGCAGGACATATTGCAGCTTGACCTGTACGGGACCATCCGCGCGGCGGTGTCCACGTTTGACACGTTCAGCCACATCGGCCCGCTCGACCGCTTCGAGCAGGCCATCGCCAAAGCCGCTTTTTTCATGGAAAAGGGCGGCGTCTTTGTGTTCGACCTCAACACCCCCTACAAACATGCGCAGGTGCTGGCCGGGCAGAGCTTTGACCTTGACGCCGGGGACGCACTGTGCCGCTGGACCAACCGCTACGATGCGGCCAGCGGCCGCGTGGACCTGTGCATTGACGTGACCGACCGCGAGACCGGCGAGCGCTGGCAGGAGAGTTTTTCCGAATACAGTTACCCGCTGGACACCGTGACCGCGCTGCTGGACCGCTATGGGTTTACAACCGTGCGCACGGCGGACGGCGAGGACTTCGGCCCCGTGCGGCCGGACAGCCAGCGCTGGATCATCACGGCGCGCAAGCGCTATACCCAGCAAGCAAAGGAGAATGAATCATGAACGAACAGAACCTGCTGCGCGGCATTTCCGAAAACGGCGGCGTGGTGTTTTACGGGGTGGATTCCACCGATATCGTGCGCGAGATGGAGCGCCTGCACAAAACGAGCGCCGTGACCACCGCCGCGCTGGGCCGCCTGCTGACCGCCGCCGCCATGATGGGCGCGATGCTCAAAGGCGGCCGCGACACCGTAACGCTGCAGGTGAACGGCGGCGGCCCGGCCGGCCGCCTGCTGGCCGTGGCGGACGGCAGCGGCCATGTCAAGGGCTATGTGCAGCACCCGGTTGTGGAGCTGCCGCCGCGCGCCGACGGCCACCTGGACGTGGGCGGGGCCGTAGGCAAAGACGGCACGCTGGACGTGATCCGCGACCTGGGCCTGCGCGAGCCGTATATCGGCCAGGTGCCGCTTGTTTCTGGTGAGATCGCCGAGGATGTGACGCGGTATTTTGCGATCAGCGAACAGACGCCGACCGTGTGCGCGCTGGGCGTGCTGGTCAACGCGGATCTGAGCGTGCAGTGCGCGGGCGGGTTCATTGTGCAGCTGCTGCCCGGCGCGACCGAGGAGGAGATCACGCAGCTCGAAAAGAACATCGCCGCCATGCCGGCTGTCACCGCCCTGCTGGCGCAGGGCAAGAGCGTGCGCGACATGCTGGATATGGCGCTGGACGGCTTTGCGCCCGACGTGCTGGACACCTCTGCCGCCGTCTACCGCTGCGACTGCAGCGAGGAGCGCGTGCAGCGCATGCTGCGCAGCCTTGGGCGCAAGGAGGTCGAGCGCCTGCGCGACGAGGACCCCCGCGCCGAAGTGGACTGCCAGTTCTGTGACAAAGTTTACCATGTGGACCTCAACGAACTGCTGGCCAGCTGGCCCGAGAACGCCCCCGGCGGCGCCGCACAGGTTTGAGAAAAGTTTTTTGAAAAAGTTGAGAAAACAGCTTGACAAAAAGCGGCGGATGCGGTAAAATAACATTCGTCGCCCGGAGAGAGCCGACACGCTAAACTCTCCAATTTGCGGCCGTAGCTCATCTGGTAGAGCGCCACCTTGCCAAGGTGGAGGTAGCGAGTTCGAGCCTCGTCGGCCGCTCCATCTTGTGGAAGTTTAGCTCAGCTGGGAGAGCATCTGCCTTACAAGCAGAGGGTCAGCGGTTCGAGCCCGTTAACTTCCACCACATGTGGCCCGGTAGTTCAGTTGGTTAGAACGCTAGCCTGTCACGCTAGAGGTCGTC
>ERZ1090879.1669-NODE-1671-length-11772-cov-12.688999_pt1 | contig 11772 bp, 9 predicted proteins | sample MGYA00478472_ERZ1090879 | MGnify/ENA primary metagenome ERZ1090879 (study PRJEB33644, sample SAMEA5815723) | chicken gut metagenome | biome: Chicken; feature: Gastrointestinal Tract; material: Caecum | place: Ireland | collected 2019-01-01 | study: A study of...
ACGCCATGACGTCGAGTCTCGTGGGCTCGGAGATGTGTATAAGAGACAGCTACTGTAAATAATTGATTTTAATTTTTGTAAATGTTAAAATAACACTGTATCTATTGCAACGCCGAAGGGATTTCGGCATTAAAATTGCATATAATTAAACGTTTAAGCGAGGTTAAAAAATGAGATCAAGCGGTATTTTGTTGCACATCACGTCGCTACCTTCCCATTACGGTGTGGGTACGCTTGCGGAAACGGACAAATTTATCAGATTTCTGAAAAAATCCAAGCAAAGTTATTGGCAGATTCTGCCGGTAACGCCCACCGATTTTGTAAATTCCCCCTATGCGTCGCCGTCGGCTTTTGCAGGCAACACACTGCTCATCGACGTGGAAAAATTGCGTGATAAGGGGTTGGTTTCTGCGGAAACAGTTTCCGACTGCAAAAAAGCACGTGGCAACGACTACGGTTACGCAATCTACAACAAGGACAGAATTTTGCGTGAAGCATTCAAAAACTTCGTTCGCAACAATCCCCCTCAGGATTACGTGGAATTTTGTGAACAAAACAGTTTTTGGCTAAACGATTACGCCCTGTTTTGTGCCGTCAAAAAGCACTTCGGAGGCAAATCGTGGTTGGAATGGGATGACGAGGACATACGCATGCGCACCGACGGCGCAATGAAGCACTATTCCGATATGCTCAGCGACGAGGTGGATTTCAACATTTTCTGTCAGTATCTGTTTTTCTCTCAATGGAAGCAGTTCCGCAAAAAACTGCACCGAAACGGCATTAAACTGATAGGCGACATTCCCATTTACGTTGCCTACGATTCCGCCGACGTGTGGGCACATTCGCAGTTGTTCGAACTCACGTCCGACCGCCGTCCGAGTTGGGTTGCGGGGGTACCTCCCGATTATTTTTCCGCCGACGGACAGTTGTGGGGCAATCCTCTGTACAACTGGGACGCCATGAAAAAGGACAACTACGATTGGTGGACACGTCGTGTCGGCAAATGTGCCGAACTTTTCGACGTACTTCGCATCGACCACTTCCGTGCATTTGACAGTTACTACGCAATACGCTACGGCGAAGCCACTGCCCGCAACGGACATTGGCGCAAAGGCGTCGGCTTTGAATTTTTGCAACACATTCAAAGTTCTTTCCCCTCTCTCACGATAATTGCCGAAGATTTGGGCGACATTCCCCAAAGCGTGCTGGATTTGCGTGACAAATGCGGGCTTGCCGGCATGAAAGTTGTGCAGTTTGCCTTTGACGGAAACGACAAAAACCTGTTTTTACCGCAAAATTTTGAAGAACATTGCGTGGCATATCTGGGAACTCACGACAACGACACGACGCAGGGCTGGTGGGACAGTCTTGACGACAACGCAAGAAGTGTGGTGTTGCGTTTCACGGGGTTGGAAAACGGCGAACACATTGCTCACAACCTCATAAAAATTCTTGCCGAAAGCCGTGCTGAACTTGTGGTGTACAGCATGCAGGACATTTCCGAACAGGACACAACCTACCGCATGAACATCCCCGGCACTTTGGGTTGCTGGAAGTACATGGCAAAAAGCGGAGATTTTTCCGCCGAAAAGGCCGTCTGGTTGGCTGACCTTACGGAAAATGCCCACCGTATCTGATCAATGGAGGAAGTATGAACAGATTTACCGATTTTTACAATGGAAACAGTACAAACGCCTACGAACTTTTGGGTTGCCACAAGGTGGGAGAAAATCTGTACCACTTTGCAGTGTGGGCGCCCAACGCCAAAGACGTGAGCGTTGTGGGCGATTTCAACAACTGGCTGGTCAATCACGACAGATTGCAACTGGAAGACGGTATCTGGCAAATAACAGTGGAAGCACGTGAGGGCGACTGTTACAAATTTGCCATAACAACGCAAAACGGAAACGTACTGTACAAAGCCGACCCTTACGCAAGGTACGCCGAAGTACGTCCCAAAACGGCAAGCATAGTGTACAATCCACAGCCGTTTGCATGGAGTGACGGCGACTGGATTGCCAAACAAACGAAAAAGGACGTCTACACAAGTCCCGTCAACATCTACGAGGTGCATGCAGGTTCCTGGCGCAGGCATTACGACGGCAGAATGTATTCCTACCGTGACCTTGCCAAATATCTTGTGCCTTACGTCAAAAAAATGGGCTACACGCATGTGGAATTTCTGCCTCTTGCCGAGCATCCGCTTGACGCTTCGTGGGGGTATCAGGTAACGGGCTTTTACGCTCCCACAAGTCGCTACGGCACGCCCGACGATTTGAGATACCTGATAAATCAATTCCACAAGGCGGGAATCGGCGTGATTTTGGACTGGGTGCCTGCACATTTCTGCAAGGACGCTCACGGACTCATCGAATTTGACGGAACGTGCTGCTACGAATCGGCGGACGATTTCAAAAAGGAACACAAGAGTTGGGGAACACGCATTTTCGACTACTCACGTTACGAAGTGCAAAGTTTCCTTGTGTCCAATGCGCTGTACTGGTTGAAGGAATTTCACTTTGACGGACTGCGTGTGGACGCAGTGGCAAGCATGCTGTACCTCGACTACGACAGGCGTGACGGCGAGTGGCGTCCCAACAAGTGGGGCGGAAAGGAAAATCTGGAAGCCATCGACTTTTTGCGCAAACTTTCCTGCAAGGTGTTTGAGGCGTGTCCCTACGCACTGTTTGTTGCGGAGGAATCCACCGCATTTCCCAAAGTTACGCATCCCACCTACGTGGGCGGACTGGGTTTCAACTTCAAATGGAACATGGGCTGGATGAACGACGTTCTCAGTTACATGAAGACGGACACTCTCTGGCGTGCGGAACACCACAATCAACTCACCTTTTCCATGTGCTACGCTTACAGCGAAAACTACGTTTTGCCCCTTTCCCACGACGAAGTGGTACACTTGAAAGGAAGCATCATCAACAAGATGTTCGGCGACTACGACACAAAGTTCGGTCAGTTGAAAGCGTTGTTGGGCTTCCAATATTCGCACCCGGGCAAGAAACTCAATTTCATGGGTGTGGAACTGGCGCAGTGGAACGAATGGAACGAAAACAAGGAATTGGACTGGATGCTTCTGACGTATCCCAAGCACGATTCTCACCAAAAATTTGTAATGCAACTCAACAAAACTTACAAAAAGTACAAGGCGTTGTATCAAATTGACAACTCGTGGGAAGGCTTCAAGTGGTTGCTTGCCGATGACGCCAGAAACAGCGTGCTGGCATACGAGCGTCTGGACAAAAAGGGCAACACGATGCTGGTGATAATCAATTTCAGCGTGTACGACTACTTCAAATACGGCTTCTTCATGGACAAGGGCGAGTACAAACTGGTACTCAACAGCGACGAATACGACTTCGGCGGAAGAGGCGTAGACGTGGTGCGTGATGTAGTGACAAATGACGAAGGTTACGCCGAAGTAACCATTCCCGCTTCCAGCGTGCAGTACTACTACAAGGCTGCAACTTCAAAGAAAAACTAACGGAGAACAGTGAAAATATGTCTTATGTATCTGGAAATCTCACAAAAACTCAGGTAAAGGAACTCATCGAAAGCGTTGCAAACAGATCTTACGGCGTTACCGCAAGCGAACTTTCCAACAAACAACTGTACAGGTGCGTGGCAACGGTGGTGCGTGACTTGCTGTTGGAAAAGCGTTCGGCTTTCAACAAAGTGTACAAGGCAAGAGAACGCAAAAGAGTACACTACCTGTCCATGGAATTTTTGATGGGCAGAAGTCTCAAAAACAACCTTTTCAACATGGAACTTGACGGCTTGTTTGCCGAAACTTTGCAAAAGTACTACAAGGTGAACATTGACGATCTGTACGAATGCGAACCCGACGCAGGTTTGGGCAACGGCGGTCTGGGCAGACTTGCCGCCTGCTATCTCGATTGCCTTGCCAAGGAAAACTACCCCGTAATGGGACATTCTCTCCGTTTCGAGTACGGATTTTTCCAACAGAAAATTGTCAACGGCTGGCAGACGGAACTTCCCGACAACTGGTTGCCCGGTGGCGACGTGTGGCTCAAAGAGCGTCCCGACAAGGCGCAGATAGTGCGTTTCGGCGGAGAAGTGCAGGAAATATGGACGGAAAACGGACCCGTCTTCAAACAGGTCAACTGTCAGGAAGTAGAGGCTTTCCCCTACGATATGGTGGTGGACGGCTACCATGCCAACGCAGTGGGCGTACTTCGTTTGTGGTCTGCCCGCAACTGTAAACCCTTCGACTTCCGTGCTTTCGGTCAGGGCGAGTATATGCGTGCGCTGGAAGAGCAGTCGGAAGCGGAAATGATAACAAAGGTGCTGTATCCCAGCGACAACCACGAGGAAGGCAAAATTTTGCGTCTGAAACAGGAGTATTTCCTTGTTTCCGCCGCAATGCAAAACATTACAAGCGACCACTACAAGCGTTACGGCAATTTTGACACCTTTGCGCAAATGGTGGCGGTACACATCAACGATACGCACCCCGCTTTGTGCGTGCCGGAACTGATGCGTATTTTCATCGACGAGTACCATTTCGGGTGGGATTACAGTTGGTCGATAGTCAAAAACATCTGCGCCTACACAAACCACACGGTGCTTGCCGAGGCGTTGGAATGTTGGCCGGAATACATCTTCAAAAAACTTCTTCCCCGCATCTATCAGATTGTGGTGGAAATAAACGAACGTGCGTGCAAACGTTTTTGGAACATTTGCGGCGATTGGAACAAAGTTTCCAACCTTGCCGTTGTGGCGTACGGACAGGTGCGTATGGCAAACCTTTCCATCGTAGGTTCCCATTACGTCAACGGCGTTTCCGCCCTTCACAGCAGAATTTTGCGCAAAACGCTTTTCAAAGACTTCTACGACATCGATCCGGAAAAGTTCGGCAACGTTACAAACGGTATTGCACACCGCAGGTGGCTGTGTCAGGCTAACCCACGTCTTACTGCGCTGATCAAAGACCTTATCGGCGACGGATTCTATTCCGACGCCGACGAGTTGAAAAAACTCAACAACTTTTTGGACGACACCTCCGTGCATCAGAAAATGGCGGAAATAAAGTTGGCAAACAAACGTCATTTTGCCGACCTTGCACGCAAAAAACTTGACGTGATACTCGACCCCAACACACGTTTCGACGTTCAGGTCAAACGTCTGCACGAGTACAAACGTCAGTTGCTCAATGTGTTGAAAATAGTATATCTGTACCACGAATTGAAGGAAAATCCCGATTTGGACGTAACTCCGCAAACCTTCATTTTCGGTGCAAAGGCTGCTCCGAGTTACTACGCCGCCAAAGAGGTAATAAAACTCATCTGCTTCATCCAGAAGGATTTGGAATCCAACCCCAAAATACGTCAGAAACTCAACGTGGCGTTTATGGAAAACTACTGCGTAACAATGGCGGAAAGTCTGATGCCCGCTGCGGAAATATCCGAGCAGATTTCTCTTGCAGGCAAGGAAGCCAGCGGCACAGGCAACATGAAATTCATGATAAACGGTGCATTGACGCTTGGAACGATGGACGGCGCCAACGTGGAAATGAGCGAAGCGGTGGGAATGGACAACATTTTCATTTTCGGCATGAACGCACGTCAGGTAACGGATTTGTGGGGCAAAGGCTACAATTCCACCGACTACTACTTCAAACAGCCCAAACTGCGTGTGATAATAGACGAACTCAACAACGGTTTTGGCGGTGAAACGTTTGAAAACATCTCCAACTATCTGTTGCGCTCCAATCAGGTGGCAGACCCGTACATGTGCTTTGCCGACTTTGCAAGTTACCTTGCCGCACATGAAAAAATGGACAAATGCTACAAAGACGTGGATTTGTGGAACAGAATGTCGCTGAAAAACATTGCCGAATCGGGAAGATTTTCCGCCGACCGTGCAGTGAGAGAGTACGCTGAAAAGATTTGGAGAATGAAATGATTTATGTAAAATACAACCCCACCGAGGAATTCCACAAAAGTATTGTGGGTGCTGTACCCGAGGGGGTGCGTTTCGGCATACGTTTGCAGATAAACCAATGCATTGCCCCTTCCAAGGTAACTTTGGTGGTGTACAACGAGGAGGGTTTTCACGAAGAATACCCCATGTACAAAGACGTGTGCGGTGCGGGTTTCGACAACTACCTTGCCGATGTGCAGTTCAACAAAGGCTTGTATTGGTACTACTTCCGCATGGACGGCGTAACCTACGAGCATTACATCGGCATTGACGACAGCAAAAACGCCGGTTTGTACTACCAGAACGTGCGTCCGTGGCAACTTTCCGTGTACAAAAAAGTGTACAAAACGCCAAGTTGGCTCAACAGGGGCGTTATGTATCAGATAATGGTGGACAGGTTTTGCCACGAAGGCGAAACGGTAGTGACGGAGGACAAAATTCTGCGCAAATGGGGCGAACAACCCTTTTACCGAGAGGAAAACGGCATCGTTCGCAACAGGGACTTTTTCGGAGGCAACCTCAAAGGGGTAATTTCCAAACTTCCCTATCTTTCGTCGCTAAACGTTACCACACTGTATCTCAACCCCATTTTCAAGGCGTACAGCAATCACAAATACGACACGGAGGACTACGAGGAAATAGACCCCATGTTCGGCACTAAAGAGGATTTTTCCACCCTTTGCAAGGAAGCGGAAAAGTACGGAATCAAAATAGTGCTGGACGGCGTGTTCAACCACGTGGGCAGTTCTTCCAAGTACTTCAACATAGACAAAAAGTACGGTGAAGGCGGTGCCTACAACGACAAAAATTCCCCCTACCGTGATTGGTTTTACTTTCACGACGACAACTCCTACGACTGTTGGTGGAGTTTCCCCACATTGCCCAGGATAAACGCACAAAGCAAAGGTGCGCAAAAGTACTTTTGCGGTGCAAACGGCATTGTTCCCCGCTGGCTGAAAGCAGGCGCAAGCGGCTGGCGACTTGACGTTGTGGACGAAATTGCCGACTGTATGTTGGACAAAATCGTTTCTTCCGCCAAAAAGCAAAATCCCGACTGCGCAATAATCGGCGAAGTGTGGGAGGACGCTTCCAACAAGGTGGACTACGGCGTGCGCAGACATTATCTGGACGGCTCGCAGTTGGATTCGGTAATGAATTACCCTCTGCGTGAGGGCATCATCGATTTTGTCAGGGACGGCAACGAGGCCTCTTTGGCGTCGGCGGTGTTCAACATCGTCAACAACTATCCACGGTACGTTCGCAACAACCTGATGAACATTCTCGGTACGCACGATACGGCGAGAATTCTCACCATGCTTGCCGGCGACAGAATAGGCAACAGTTCCAAAGACGTGCTTGCACGCACCAAACTTTCCGACGAACAGTTTTTGTTGGGATGCCGTCTGCTGAAACTTGCCGCTTTGTTGCAATACACGTTGTTCGGGTTCCCCTGCGTTTTCTACGGCGACGAAGCAGTGATGGAGGGGTACCGTGATCCGTTCTGCCGTGGTTGTTACCCGTGGGGACACGAAAACAAACTGATGCTGGATTTCTACAAGCGTCTGGGAGATTTGCGCAAAAACAGGGTGTTTGCCGACGGCGATTTCCGTCAGTTGGTGGCGGAAAAGGGCGTGTACGCATTCGAACGCAGTCTGGAAGAAACGCAAACGGAAGTCATCGTTGCGGTGAACCGTGGAGGAAAGGAGTACAATCTGTACCTCGGCAGTGTCTACGAAGACGTTTTCACAGGCAGACGTTACAGCGATTTCTGCAAATTGCAACACAACGGCTACGTTGTTCTGAAACGTGTCAAATAGAAACAAAGGACGCCAAGCATTGTTGCTATTTGTAGGGATTAAACGGAATAGTTTACAAAACCCGACTTGTGAAAGATTTTTACAAAGAGGCATTACCTATGTTTTTTGCAAAACCGACGTATGAAGAAATTAAATTGCCATTCAGATTTATTGATGTTCCGTCCGATAGTGATGCAGGGTTGATCAATATAGAAGCATATGGAAATGTTTTCGGGCAAAATAAGTATTGTTACGCTTGCTATGAGTTGAAAAATGCCAAAATGTACGACAACGGGGACTTTGAGCAGATGATTGAATTGCTGAAAGACTCCACCGATAAGACGGTAAGAGTCACAATAAAGTTGAAAAAAGGTGTTCCGAAAGACTTTAAGATAGATGTAAACAGTTTAGCGGAAGTTTATTGCGACGAGAGATTCAAGGCTTTGTCATTATCGTGCTGGGGATTCAACAACAAAAGTTACAAAGAATTATCTTCGCAAGTGTAAATGCCAATTTGTCGGGTTGACGTGTTGTGCGGAACATATTCAAAAACTGCACACTGTACTTTGCTTTGCAAAGCGTGTGCTTGCAACGCAATCGAAGGGATAACGATTTTTTCGTTATCCCTTTTTTGTTGTGGAAATCCCTGTAGAACCTGCGCCTTGTGTCGGCGTCTTTTGTGCGCTTAACATTGTACACAATTTTTACAACCGTATCAACGTTTTTGCGACAAACAGCGGAATTAAAAAGAATAATTTGTCTGCGTAATTTGTGCGAAAGTTTGCAAATTGCCCGTGAATTAGTGTAAAAAACGAAACTTGCCGTGTCAGGAACTTTTTTATCAATCTGCGTGATGTTGGCACGGTTTGCAATTTGTACTGCGGTAAAAACACAGTGCAGTACTTGCCTTTTTTTGTGTATGTCTGAAAGCATGCAATTTGTGCTAGGACAAAACTTATTTTGGTAAGAGAACAAGTGTCGGAAAGTGTGAACAGTGTACAGTTTAGTGCTACAACAAAACCCTTTCGACAGGTATTCTCTACACAAAGACAAAATTAAAAAACTTGTTTCTGTCGATATTCTTGTGCCGTAGGCTACAAACTTTCAACTTTTTTGCCGTGGCTGTGTTTTGTAAATGCTTTTGCATTAGTGTAAAAACGAACTTGCCGTGCAAATTGCCTTGCGGTTGCGCTAATCAAAAAAAAGCGTATCAAATTTTATGTCAATGTGCGGTAATACATGGGAATTTGTGTGAAAACACCGGTAATACGCAGTATATTCAGTTTCACAAACAAGGAAAACCATCGGCAACGACGCTTTCGTTGCCTTTAAGTACTGTATATGTACCTTCACCAACATGAAAACGTCTAACGCAACGCTTGTTGTGTTTTGTACTGTTTTTCAGTCGCTAATCCCTGTCGTGCGGGTCCGTTGTCTTGACGTGTGTCAACAGCAGTCCTTTGCGTTTTGCTGTGCATGCGTATACTTTGTTTTCCACCTTTGCTGCACGCAAACATTTGCGATTTTTTCCCACAGACATGCGATATTTTTCCACAAACATTTGACATATTCTCACGATAATATTATATTTATTCTGTACGCAGTACACAGGACATCATCAACAGCGGGACGGGCTAGAAAGTGAAAAAACAAATGCCGAAAATCACTTCAAAACAAGTTTTGAAATTGATAAAAGAATACGTTTGGGTCGGTTTGGGAGGCGTACTGAACGCCATTTCCCTTTTCACATTTGTCAACCCCGCAACATTGATAGCCGGCGGTTTCAGCGGACTTTCATCGGTGCTTTCCCACGTGTGCGTGTTGTTTATGGATGCCACTTTCGACAGCATAATGTCGGTAATGTACTTTGTGCTTAACGTTCCTTTGCTTATTTGTTCTTTGATTTTTCTGCGTGGCGACTACACATTCAAAACTATTTGGGCAACTGTTGTCAGTACCATCGTTCTGGCTATTTTGCCTGAGGGGTTCAAGTTCAGCGGTGCGCCTTTGATAGCCGTTATATTCGGAGGTATTCTGGTGGGATTGGCAATGTACGTTGCCTACGAAAACAACGGAAGTAACGGCGGTACGGAAATAATAGGCAAAATCGTTGCCAAGTATCACCCCGAAATAGACATTTCCAAAGTTATTCTCATTGCCAACTTCATCATCACCGTCAGCGGAAGTATTGTGGTAATTTTCATCACTAAAGAATCGGTGGACATCATTTTGTATTCTCTCATGTACGTGTTGATTGGCGGCAATGTGTTGGGCATGCTTAAACGTGGTTTCAACCATCCGCAAAAGTTTTTGATAATCACCTCTCAGTACGAAAAAATCGGACACGACATCAGCAGATATTTCAAACGTGGCTACACGGTTTTTGACGTGGAAGGCAGTTACGACGGCGTCAAGAGAAAAATGCTTGTCGTAATCGTTCAGTATCGTCAACTTTATTTCCTCAAACACATCATTCGCAAGCGTGATCCCCGTGCATTCACGGTAATCAAAGACGTTTATGACGTGTTTTCACGTCCCACCTTCAACAGGAGTTACAAAACAAAACCATGAACAATTCGGAAAATCAAGGCAACGTTACCGAAACGTCAAATTCTGCGGAAACGCAACAGCAAGTAAATCCGCAAATAATCATTCCCGAACCCAAAAAGCAGTCTGCCGTGTTGTACAACATCAAGCAGATTGTAATGATTTTTATTGCAAGTCTTGCCACGGCGGTTGCTTTGGAAGTGTTTTTGCTTCCCGGCGACACAGTGGTGGGCGGTGCTTTGGGAATTGCTTCCATTTTGCACATTTTGCTGTGCACATCCTCTGCGCAGTGGTATTTTTCCGCAGGTATTTGGGTGTTCGTCATCAACATTCCCATTTTCATCTACTGTTTTGCCACCTATCGTAGGCGTTTTGCATTCAAAACGTTTTTGTATGTGTTGTTTTTGGCGGTAATAACCGTTGTTCTGCACAGCTTGGATGTTTCAACGGCATTTGAAAAACTCATGTACGGCGATGGCGAAAAAGACAAGGTAATCTACGTAATTTTGGGCGGTGCGTTGCACGGCGTTTCCCTTCCCATCATGCTTTCCGTCAATGCGTCCACCGGAGGCAGCGACATTGTGGGGCTGATGATGCAAAAGCGTTCCAAACAAAGCAGCAGCATTGCCATGCGTGTGGTAATGCTGACCAACGTAGCCGTTGTGTTTTTGGCGTCTGTTGCGGCTTATCTCGTCAAAAAGGACATTTCCCACGCAGTAAACATGTTCATCTATTCCGTGGCGGCTATGTTTGTGTGCGAAATTGTGCAGGAAGGCATTTTCAAGGGATTTTCCGCCGCTTTGGAATTGGAAATCACCACCGAAAAACCCCAGGAAATGGCAAATGCGTTGCAGGCAGGGCTTAAACACGGCGTAACGAAAATAAAGGTGGTGGGAGGTTTCTCTCAAAGCGAAAAAATCATGATTTTGTGCGTTGTAAACAAACAGCAACTTACTCATGCCAGAAAAATAATAAACGAAGTCGACCCCAAGGCATTTGCCTATGTGGAAAATGTCAAAGAGGTGTTGGGCAAAGGTTTTGCCAACAAAGAAATAGAACTCGACGAGGAAGAAAGCGCTTCCAAAAATTGACGTTTAGTAACGGTACTAGGCAAACTGTAAAGCACGGCAAATGGAACAGTCTTGTTTCCGACGTTGCAAACATAAGTTTGCATTGTTGCATTTTGGGTAACGGCGCATTGCCAACAGCGACAAATGAAAAAAACAGGGTTGCCCCTGTTTTTTTATTGCATTAGTCATTTGCCGAGACGTTTATTCGCTATGTAATTTGACTTTCAAAAAGTAAAGTTGCCGACTTGCAGTGATGTAACTGCATTGTTTGAAGAGTATCTCACCTTTTGGAAAGTATGGCAAGCACGTGGCAAAAATTTTGCTTTCAACCGCAAGTTTACAAGGCTGTTACGGGTAGCATTACAAACTGCGTTGTATTGCAAGCAGAGTCGTCTTGCATTATC
>ERZ1090879.1671-NODE-1673-length-11770-cov-5.740333_pt1 | contig 11770 bp, 4 predicted proteins | sample MGYA00478472_ERZ1090879 | MGnify/ENA primary metagenome ERZ1090879 (study PRJEB33644, sample SAMEA5815723) | chicken gut metagenome | biome: Chicken; feature: Gastrointestinal Tract; material: Caecum | place: Ireland | collected 2019-01-01 | study: A study of the...
CTTTTTCGGTTCTGCCGTGCCGTATCCCTGCGGCTGCTGTGGAGGAAATGCATACGAGGGCGCGGGCACGGTGTATGAAGGCGGAACTTCTATGTTTTGAATGGGCAGACCCGCTACTTCAATCGGAACGGGCACAACGCCGAACGGCAGACCTGTGGACGGGTCAATCCCGACAGAGCCGACGTGTGCAAAATCTACGGGCACGGGCGGCACCGCTACGGGCAAGCCGGTTGCAGGGTCCACCGCCATCGGCATGCCTGCAGGCGGAATCACGCCGGCGACGGGGAACACGACGGGGTTTATGCTGCCTGCGGGAACGCCTGTCGGAAGTCCCGACGCCGCATCGTAGCTTATTGCGGGACTGAGCGGAATGCGCCCCACCGTTACAACATCGGGCGCGGCGGGCGTGCCCTGTGCAGGGACGATATTCACGTTGTAGTCGTCCGCGCGCACAATTTTTGAAAAGCCGCCGTCGTCGGGAATTTCAAAATTATCCTTAGCCGCACGCTGTTTGCGCCGCCGCCTGAAAATAATTGCAAGCACAATCGCAATTATGCACACGATAACCGCCACAACGAGCAAAATTATCAGCGCTACCTTCCAGCCGAGGCTCCACACGGGCGCCATAATTAAATTTGCCATAGTTTAAACCTCCGTTGCCGCGTTAATTGCCGCTGGTGATGCTGGTGTAGCTCCAGATGACGACGCCTGCGGCGGGATACTGCGTGTTGGTAACTTCCATAAGCTCAACCGTATAAGTTCCAGAAACCGTGAGCTTATTGTCTGCGAGAACATATACATAGTTATCGGTTGTAACAACCGCGCCGCTCGCCGTACCGCTGATATTAACACCATTTTTCCAATATGTTGTTGCTATGCGCCATACATAGAATTTGGACCGGTGGCGAACGTCTGCGGGCGCATTCCCTCCGCCATTATCAGTCTGTTCAAAACTGATGATGTTACCTTCGGTGCTGCCTTTGCGGATAATCGCGCCGTACATATTTACTGTTGCGGAGAGAGTTTCATTCTGGCTTTCGCCGAGCGTTGCATCCTGAATTTTTGATTGAGGCTCGCCCGTTTCCCCGCTTTCGTCGGGGATAATATGCGCTTTAGTTTCGTAGCTGTTTTGGGTAAGGCCAGCGATACCCTGCGCCGCAACTCTTACGGTCAACTCTACCGCCCCGTCTGCATTGTCAAAGTTATTCCCGTCGTTATTCGGCAAAGTTATCACGAGGTAATAAGTTTCGCTGCCAACACCAGCAACTTTGCCGTCGGGAATTGTCCCCGAGCCGGGCAATGCGCCGAAATCACTTGCTTTAACTGAACTTACGCCATTCTCCCCGTCAACAACATACTCTCCTACCGCCACAGGCGTGGAATCCTGCTGGTAGAACAGGCGGATACGGGTGCCCACGGGCAAGTTCTTGCTGAAATTGAATTCGGCGGTATTGCCCAAAGTTGTATCGTCTGCGCCGTGGTTTATAACGTAGCGCACGGTGAAAATGCCGTCTTCGCGCAAGTCGATATCCGTGCTGAAACTGCTGCCCGTATCGGTTTCGCCGACGCCCACCGCGATATTATCGGGATAAACGTAGATATAAATGGTGCCCGTGATAGCGTCGGGGTTGGAAATTGTGTAAACCCCGCCGCTCTCGGTAAACGCAAGCGCATTCAAAACGTTTTCGCCGTTTATGACGGCTACGGTATAAACCTCCACGCGCGGCGTGCCGACATAGCCTCCTGTGAGGCTGAAACTGAAACCGTGCATAGTGTCGATGGGGATTATATTATTAGGCGAGGTCGCCTCGTCTTGATTTTCGGCGCCGTAGTCATACAGCTCTTTTTCGAGCAGGCTCGAGGCAAGACCGCTTTCAATTCCCACGCTTTCGGGCGCGTTGAGCACGACGGTGTAGTTCCAGCGCGCGTAATAGTTGATAGAGCCGCGCACTTGTTCGGTTGCTGTTTCCTTGTTGAACCTATCCTCAAAGCTCTGCTGATAGGCACTCTCCGACGAAGCTATGCTCGTTAGATAGAAGCCCTTGAAGGTGAAGCCCGCGCGCTCGTTAATCCTGTTTTCGCTGCCTTCGTTTTCCGTTGCGATAGTTTTAACTATACTGTTATAAAGTTCGCTGTTTATGTCAGTTCCGTTTTTTACGGTATAGGTATAATAGCGCAAGCCGCCGTCGTCATCAGCCCATGTTCCGAGGTCGAACATTATTGTGTAAACCTTTTGGAATTCGGCGTCGATATAAATCGTGCTGAGATTTGATATTTCGGTTACGTCGGCGCCTAGGGTTATGGTATATCTGCCCGTCTGCGCGTCGTAGTTGTATTTTATGGTGTAGTATCCCGTCAATCCGTCACTCAGCGCAATTAAAGGCGTACCGGAACTGTCTGCGCGCTCCTCTTCAAAGGTGAGCGTTATGGTGCCGATTTGAGTTGAGCCGTTATACAAATCTAACGTGACTTCGGGGTTGAGCCCGTAGCCGGGGCGGGGCGAAACGGTGAACGAGAACGATTCGCCGATTATCGCGTGGTTATCCGCCACGGGAGCGTAGTTCGCACCCGTGAGATTGCGCGACTCAACGTCGATATCCGTGCGCACTTCCAAAGTTATCGTACCCGATATTGAAGAATCTTCTATAGCCGAGCAATGCACTTCAAAGCGCGTTCCGTTCGGCACATTGTCGCCTATAAGCACAGTACCGTTTGGCTGAACCGTTATACCCTGAATAGTGACAACATTGTTATTTATGTCATAAATAACTCCCAACTCATATTCAACATCGACGATAAAACGGTTGTAATCGAAGCGATATTCCACTTCAGATTCGAGCAGAACGGTATCGCCCGCGGAATAAATGTGGTGCGTTTCTTTACCGCCTTCAACTTCAACCTCATGCGTTGCATAAGGGGGAGTATCTTCCGAAGGGGTAACCTTAATGCCCTCTATCGCATTCGGCACAACTTCGATAATGACATGAAAAACACCACTACCCGTATTATAACGTAATATTAATGCCCTACCCTCGCTTTTTCCAAGTATTGGAGAAACTGTTACATAGTCACCATCAGCAGATAGTCGAATATTAAAGAAATCAAGTACGGCAGAAGGTGTTAATGATGTGCCAGTAACAGAACCGATAATATTATTAACTGCTTCGGTAGTAACTGTATTTACTAAACTTCCGTCTTCGTTAAATCCTCCGAATCCAACCAAAGGAGAGTCAACCATAAAAATCTGTGGCGAATAAATATTTTCAGATTTCAACAAAACATTTTGAACATAAGAAGTTTCACCGGCGAAAATTTGGAAATAAGAAAATCCACCTAAACCTATTACAGTATCATCATCATTATTATCATAGTTTAATTCTATTGAATAGATAATATAACCATTACTTGATGAACCAAAATAATATGTACCAGAACTACTGATTTTAAATACATACGCTGATTTGCTTTCATCTCTTTGAATATTATCATTTACCGTAATAATGTTACCATTTTCATCAAGTTTGAATAATGCAAATGTTAAATCATAGGTACCATTATTACGCTCAGCATTAACAATAACCTCACCAGCGCCTTGCGCCTCAAACCCTATGACATTCGCTATCTTCTGACCTGTTATCAAGCTACTATCGTCCGTTGTTGCCTTATTCCTGAAATAAAGCACATTTACTCCATCTTCATTTCTTATTTCTACGTCTCGAGCTTCGTCAGGATCACCGCCCCCAGTTTGCAAATCATTGTTTCCAATAGCTGTATAAATTGACCCAACTATTTCATAAATTCTGTTATTAATCTTTACTTCTTCAAGTTGACTAAAATCAATGCTGTTTTGACTATTAATTATCTGCGATAAATAATTGCGTGAATTATCCGCACTAACTAAATCTGATGGATTATCATTATCATAAATGCTAACACCGCCAGAATAGGAATAGTCCTGAATTACAACAGGATATGAACATAATAAATCATAGTCGCCGCCTGATGTTAATACACGTATTTGAACATATACTGCGCCTGCCCCATTATTATTGCCGATAACACGTAAAGCCCCGTTTGATATGCCAAGGCTTGCATAATCTCCACCGGCGAGCACAATTTGGATGTGATTTCCTGAAGTATCTGAGCAACTTACAGTATTATTGTTAACACTTGCATTAGACAGATTAAGTCCGGTATTCTCATAAACCGCAACAGACCCGCTCTGATTACTGATTGTATATCTGCTGCTTCCGTTATCGCTGTTAACGACATTTTCCGAAGCACCGATAAGTGCGGCGGCGTAGTTGTTTTGTCTCGTCGTTGAATATTCGTTACCGTTCGTATATCTGAAAGCATAGGCGGAAGTCATTCCGTTTGTCTCACGGACATTCGCGGCGACGAAATAGTTGTTTCGGCTTTTTCCGAGAGCCGTATTATCTACATCGTAACCCTCTCCCTCGCTGAAAATGCCGACGCCGGCAAGGACGGTATTATTTCCCGAAGCGTTTACAACGGCGTTTGAAACACTATTTACAATATACGAATACTGGCAAATGCGGGGGCTAATACCTGCTGAATAAGCCTTTACGACGTCATCCGTACCGTAAGTTACCGCCTCGACAGAGGTATTGAGCACCTTTGACGAAGATATATATGTAGTGCCGCTTTGAGTTTGAATCATTCCCGAAATGCCGCCCGAGTAGGTAATATAAGAAACCGACGAAGCGAGCACGGTATTGTTGCGGCTTATGAGATTTGAGGCATTCACACTGCCGGTCCACCAAATGCCGCCGAATATGCCGCCGGCATAGGTGAGCATATACTCTTCGCCCACCGCCTCTGTCGCGGTATCTTCAACGGTAACGCCGCTTACATAGCTTGTTGTACTGCCCGTCGAGCCGGCAACGCCTACCGCGCCGCCGGCATATATATCGTGTTCCATGGCTCTTGCCTGTGATACATAAGCCCTGCCGACAACGTGGATATTTTTTACCGACGAGTTTTCAAGGCGGTAGCCTCCGCTATCCGAAACTTTAAGCGCGCCTATAAGACCGCCTGTTGAGGCAGTCTTCGGGTCTTGGGAACCGTATGAATAAATAAGCGGTTTATACGTGGTTTTGCCGACGATATTCAGCTCCGTAGCCGCACAACATTCGACCATGCCGAACATACCGCCGGTGAAGCACTCCGACTTATAGTCGCCTTCAAATTTGCCGTCGCCTTCGAGTTCGACATAGGCATTCTGAACGCCGCGGACGGCGTAGGCGTCCTCGTTGCGGACAGACATATTCAAAGTGATATTATTTAAGCCGTATGCGCCGTTTTCAGCGTCGTAATTACTGTAATTTGCTATATACCCTATAACGCCGCCCGCATATACGTTGTTGCCCACTTCGTTTACGTATTCCGACTGGAATGAGTTGCCGAGGGCGTTTATCGAACAATTTTTTAAAGTTACATTAACATCTCTGATATAGGACGAGCTGTCCCCCGCCGCTTTGCCCGCAATCGAGCCAGCGGAAATATCGCCCACGGCGGAAGAACCCGTTTCGCGGCGGGCCGTAACCGTGCTGCCGTCTGCGGTAAATTCTACATAAGAGAACGAGTAGCCGTCGGGCAGTTTTGAAGTTACAAGCCCCGCGGATACGTCGTAGAGTTTATTCGTGCTGTCACTGCCGCTCGATTGCGACTGCTCGGCAACTACAGTAACCGAATAAGCCTCGTCGTTGAGTTTGAACCGTGCGGGAGCGTCTTTGACGCCCGAAATATCAAATGCGTTATAGCCGAAAATGCCGCCCGCGTAAACGGGGCCGTTTCCGTTTTGCGTTGAAGTTACGACAACGTTGCTTTCGAATATAAGCACGCCGCCGTCGCCCGAGGAAGAACCCATATCGGGAGAAAAGGTTATACTGTCGTTATCAGAACCGACTACATAGCCGATAACGCCGCCGGCAAACGGAATGCCGTAGCTGGAAGTATCGGAAGTGTATGCCTCTACCGAGAACACGCCGTCGCTGCTCTGCGAAGTGAAATCAAGGTCGCCTATCGTAAGGCTGCCCGACGTGGAAGTTGACTGCGAAGTGTTTTGTGACTGCTCGGCATAGGCTACGCCGAAGAGGCCGCCCGAAATTGCAACGCTGAAGTTGGCTTTGTTGTTGGCATCATAAATATTATCGGCATCGAGATTTGAATTTTGTTCTTTTGCAGCCGCAGAAGCCGAAACGGTGCTGCCCGCAGCGTTTATATTTACGCCGCCTATCGTGTAATCGCCCACGGAATCAAGTTCGCCGTAGCGGTTTGTTGCGCTGTAAACTGCGCCGGCAAGCCCGCCTGCGATTGCAGAGCCGTTGTCAGACGCGTCGGCGAGGATATTTGCGCCGCGGAGATTGGCGCTGAAATTACGGACATACGCATTTTGTATTACGCCCGCAAACGCACCGACGATTACTCTTTCGTCGGTGTCTGCGCCCGCGCAAACCACCGAAATTTCGGAATAAATGCCGTCGTACGAAACGTTTGACCATTCGTCGACGTCGGCGCCCGAAAAGCCGAACACGCCGCCGGCATAAACGCTTACGCCTGTATTTATATTATCTGCATTTTGCCCGTTGCCGCTGTCATCGTAAACAGTATCCGAAAAACCCGTCTGAGCGGAAACCGACACAGACGACTTTACGTTTGACAAAACGACTTTGTCGCCAATGCTGCCAGCAACGCCGCCTATGTACACAAGGTAGTCGGAGGAAGAAGGCACGTCGGCGCTGACCGCAATAGTTCCGCGCACGTCTGCGCCGAGAATTGCGCAGGCGTTTGAGCCGTCGCCGTATATATAGTTGAAAAAGCCTATGCTTAAAACATTATCCGTTTCGCCGCCTTCGGTCGCAGGCTCGGTAGGGTTGAAGTTATTTGCATTGGCCTCCGCTATCGAAAGATGAAGGGTTGCCGAATGGCCGTTGAAATCGAACACGCCGCCAAACGGCACGCCGCGGCGCGAACCTAAACCGAAATAGCCGTGCGAATAATCGGTGGGGTCTTCGGCGGAGGTACTGTCGTTTATCATAACGTCGTCGGAGAGGCTGAAATAGGACGTGGAAAGCTTGCTCTGATAGCCGGTGCCGTCGTATTCGCCATTATCGGACAGCTTGCCGAAAATGGCAGTTTTTACGTCCGCTATATTAGCCTCAGTCGCATTAAACACCGTTTCGCCGTCAGTTACGGTGTACCACTCCTCTTTATCGAGCCCGAAGTCGGCGAGATAGCCCGCAAACGTTGCGGCGGTATCATCGGTGGCAGAACCGTCGGCTGCGATTTGCGTGGTGATATCCGAGCCGTCGGTTCTTGCCGCAAGTATTTTTGAAAGGGAAATCAGGACGTCGCCGTCGTTTATCTCGTACGCCGTGGAAAGGCTGCTGCCGGGTTCGGTGGCGAAACCCTCCTGCGTGGTTACGGTTATGCTGAGATTGCCCGTAACGTTTGTTACTTTTGCAAAGTTGGCGGTGCTACCTGTTTCTACGGTGACGCCGTCGACTTCGATATCGAGGCCTGTGGAAACGGAGTTATCGTTTACAACGGTAATCTCCACGTCGGCGCCGTGCGGAATCTGATAATTGCCGTTATCGTCTTGCGTTACGCCGTCGCCGGAGATATACACGTCGACGTTGTTTGCGCCGCTTATGCTTACGGGGTGATACGTATTCGCGTAAGTTGCAGGGGAAAAGAACGCCGCAGAATACAGCGCCGCAGTTAATGCGAGTATTAATACGAGTGCGAGCGTTGCTATGCCGAACGCACGCTTTTTTATGCGCGATTTCAAGCGAGTTTCCTCCTGCTTTTTGTTTATATGAGCTTTATGTTTGATTTACTTTGAAACAACCGTTCCGTTTGTTGCGCCCGCAATTTCGGTGTAGGGATAAGCCGTGTTTGTAGCCGCAGTTCCGTCGCTGTCGGCAACGTTATCGTAGAACCAAGCCGATATCGTGCAGGTGTAGCTTTCGGGAACGTAGAAATAGAGGTTTATGTCGGTCGCCTGCGGCAGGTATAGCGTTAAGGTTACCGTTTTGCCGTCTTTGCTCGTTACAACATACCAGCCGTTTTGCCAGCTTGCTCCCGAGGTATAATCATTCTCAAGCTGCGTAAAGTTCCCCTCGGTGTCGGCAAAGAACCTGCCCTCGTCAAAAATTACGGAGGTGCTTCCCGTCGTCGTCCACGTGAGCACCACCTTTGCAGGCTTGGAGCTGTTTACCGAAACATTTTCGGAGCCGTTGCTATAAGAATAAACGTAATTGCGCGCGGTTTTTATGTTGAGCGCGACTTCGTCGTAGCCGAAGTGGGAATCGGGATTGTTTATGTCGGTCGCGGCGACGGATATCAGCCTTGTGGAGGCGTTCACCGTGAACACCATTATCTGGTTGTACGGGCTGACGATTTCGACGACTATGTAAAACTCCTCGGCCGCGTTAAATTCGCTGCCGTCGCGCATGATTTTTATCATATCAGTGCGGGTGTCCTGCACGGGGTCGCCGTCTCCCGCGTCTGAGCCGAATGCAAGCGTGACTTCTCCCTCTTCTGTAACCTGATAGCCCTGCCCGTCATCGAAGTTGCCGACGGTGATAATGCCGTCGCTGTTGGTATCTTCGCTTGCGTCATAAGAATAATCGGGCGTAACCTCAGAATACTTTGAAGAATTTTGCCGCGCGGTATCATTTTCGAGCGGAATTTCGGTATTCCAATCATCGTGGAGACCGTTCGTTATTTCATTTTGCGTGAGGGCGCGAACCTTGTACTGAATGTGGCGCGCGGAGGTCTGCTGCTCCCCCTCTATCACCTGCCAGTTGAACGCGCTGAGTGAAATATAGCCCTCGTAGCCGGTAATGCCATCGCCATTGTACACGGGTTCCATAAGCGCGGTGGTGCCCTGCCCGTTGTGGCTGAAATAAAGGTTGGTGAAACTGCCGACGATGTTATCCTCGCTGTCGAAAACGTAGCGCGAAAAGGACGTGCCTGCAACGATAGCCGCAAGCACAGCCGCAATGAGGAGCATTATTAAACTTGTAATTTTCGTCCTCTTATCAATCGCCATAACAGTTTCCCTGTTTTTATTTTCTGCGTCGCAGGCAATACTTATCGCCGCAGGCGCAAGGTATGCAAAGTTAAAAGTTTTGTTTAAATTCGGGCGCCGAATAAAGTTTAAATTCGGGCGGCGCCGAATCAGGTTCCGCTTACAATGCCCGAATTATCGGTGACGAGCTCCTGCTCGGCCGTTATGTTCAGGTCAACCGAAAGGCGGAAAAAATCTTCGTTATCGTCCACGGTGGAGCTCTGCGAGGGAACCATCACCTCGAACGAAAGATTCTGACTCGCCCACTCGTCGTCTGTCGCGCCCACGGGGTGCAAATAAAAGCCGAGTTTTTGCGTTATAACGCCTTCGTTGCTTTCGTACTGGCTGACCTGCCATGTGGTAGTTTCGTCCTTAGGGTTTGCGTAAGTCGGGTCATTCTGCCCGCCGTTATCGGTGTTGCCCGAAACGACGGCAATCTGCGTGTCGCCGCGGTAAAAGCGCACATTTACCGTTTCGCTACCGGCAAGGGCGTTGAGATACCGCGTTGCAATGGATTGCGTTTCGCCGCCTTCTCCCGAAACCGTGACAGGGTAGGAATATATAAACGAAAACGTGCAGGTAATTTTGAGGAGCACTTCGTTGAAAGAGGTGACGTCGCCGTCCGTTTTATATCCGTTTACCGAAAAGTTGTATCTTACGGTGTCGCCCGGCTGGAGTTCGGAAATGGTAATCTGACTGTCGGTGTTTACCGTTTCTATCGGCACGTCGTTGCGCATAACGCTGCCGCGCACATAGTCGGCAACGGCGCCCGCGACCTCAGCCCCTCCGTCGCCCGTTATTTCGTTGCGATAGGCGGCATAAGTGAAGGTGACGGCAACAATAGCCGCAATCGCGGCCAGAAGCACCGCAACCGCGCCGATTATGAACTTTTTACGTTTGAAAAAAGCCGCCATATCGGTTTACTCCCATAAAAATTTTGCGTGATAGCGCGCACGCGCGCGTAGAATTTTGCGGCGCAGCCGCGGCCAAGGCAATGGCGTTGCCCGCGGCACTTGCCGCCTTTCATTTCCCCTTAAAAACAATATATTTCTGCAGCTGTATGCCGCATTTAAAAGCACGAACCGTCCGCGCGCAGTCTGCGCGGAGACCCCCTGCGGGAGGCGTAAGCAAAATCGGTTTTTATTTTTTAACTCCCGCAAAACGCCCTTTTCCGCCGAGAGCGGCGGACGGACTTTGCCCGAATTTATGATTTTATGGTGCGGAGAAATCTCTTCACTTAGTCGAAATGACAAGCGGAGAGCTTACAATTTAATTACGCCTTAAAGATATATACCGCGGCGATAATTATACATATGAACAGTATTACAAGTATTATGCCCGACGGCGTTTGCAGCCATTGCAGGAACGTGCCGACTTCCGGCACTATCCCCACTACCCTCCCCACTACCTGCGAAGAACGCACGGGGTTTGCGTCGGGAGACGTGTTGTTGTCGCCTTGCAGTTCAAAATACTGAACGCCGTTTTGCACGTATGAATTTATTATGCGGTGAGTTACGGAGGTAACCTCGCCCGAAACGCTCGTCGTGAGATAAGTTACGATGTCGCCGGCTTCGTAGCTGTCTTCCGCTTTGATAATAATCAAATCGCCCCTGTAAAACTCGGGCTCCATACTGCCCGACATTACAACGAGCGGCGAATAGCCGAAAACAGAGGGTATCGCCTTGTGGTTGAACACCCTGTCGGCGGCGAGCGTTGCGAATATAAAAAGCACAAACAGCAGTACGGCAAAAACTATGCCTACCGCTATCCGCTTTACCCACAAAAGGGGTTTGTTTATCTGTTGCGGCGGAGTGAGCGGGTCGTTTAAAGTGTATGTCATTCCTGCCCCGCTACGGCGGCAGATACGTCGATATTAAGCCAGTATATGCCCGCCGCTTCGCCTGCAAGCGTGTCGTCTTCGTCGTTGCCGCTGTCGAAAGGCCACCTCCACTCAATCGTTAAAAACTGCGTGGAGCTCTTTGCAAAATACAGCGGTGAAATTGAAATAATCGAGTCGTTCATCGAATGCCATTCGTCCTCGCCGCCGAGGATATAGGCATTGTTCATTCTGATGCGGTACTCCATGGGCGACCTGCCGCCCCAGTCGTTTTCGTCGGTTAAAGTTAAAGTATATTCGAGGGTGTATTCCGTGGGGTTCTCTATTCTGAAGTCGTAGCTGCCCTCGCGCCCGGGATAGATATACCCGTCGAACACTTCGAGGTCGTCGTTCGCGCCCCAGCCGTCGCCGTCGTCGGTAATAATGAGGACGGGTTCGGCGTCGCCGGGGATTGAGGGGCCTTCGGGGAAACCGAGAATGCTTATTATAATTATAGCGGCGGCAAGCACTGCCATTAAAACGGCAATGACGGGCACGAGATAGCTGCGTTCCTTTTCCCTTACTATCCTGCCGAGCGCGGCGCCGCTTTCGAGCAGCAAAAAGTCGCCCTTTACCATAAAAGAGCGATACCCCTCGTAATAGCGAACCTCGCCGCCGTCCGTTTGTTCGACGCGCGAAAGCCCGGCGATTTTTTCGCCGTTAAGGTCGTAAACGTTATATGCGGAAACTCCGCCTATTACAGCGCCGCTTTCGTCTAACACGCGACTGGCTGACCTTTTAAGTTTTACCTTGCCGTTGAAAGGGTGCAAGGTAAGCACGCCGTTATACTTCAAAAC
>ERZ1090879.1673-NODE-1675-length-11762-cov-3.511660_pt1 | contig 11762 bp, 19 predicted proteins | sample MGYA00478472_ERZ1090879 | MGnify/ENA primary metagenome ERZ1090879 (study PRJEB33644, sample SAMEA5815723) | chicken gut metagenome | biome: Chicken; feature: Gastrointestinal Tract; material: Caecum | place: Ireland | collected 2019-01-01 | study: A study of...
CAGAGCACTTGACTTTTAATCAAGTTGTCCGGGGTTCGAATCCCCGATGCCTCACTCTATGATGTATATTCGAACACCGAAATACATCTGGATTAAGCGGCTCAGAGTGGTCATCGTCTGAATAGTTGTAGGCGATGACCACTTTGTCGTTATAGATATATACGGAGTGGACAAACACGTCCAGAAGCCGCAGGCGGAACCCTTCATCTGTCAGATCTCCGCTCCGGAACAAATTCAGCCAGTAGACCACCTGATCTTTGGTAATGGTGGTTTTCCGAAGTTTTTCTTTTGCGATCAGCGCTTTATATTCTTCCACCTGATTTTCCAGTTCCATCAGCCTGTCCTTTGTAGATGGCGTCAGAATCCCGTTTTCGATGGCAGACATAACATTCTTAAGACTCTTCTGTGCATCTCGCAGAGAGGCCTGATACGAAGCCAGACGCTGTTCCTGATCGGATTTTTTGGATATAGCCACAACTTCGTCTGCAATGTAATCTATCACATCGTCCCGGAGCACATCCTGGATCGTGCAGCGGATGATATAATTCTCCAGATTATCCTTGCGATAAGTCTTCAGCGTACAGTCGGATCCACCCTTTCGTTTCTGGGCGGCGCATTTGTAGTAGTGGTAGATCTTCCCGCTTTTGCCCCTGCCGGATTCCCCTACCATGAGAGAGCCGCATTCCCCGCAGAATATCCGGCAGGAGAGAAGATAGCGTTCCGGAGCTTTGAAGGCCGCCGGCTTCCGAGGCCTGTGCTTCATCCTTGCATGCACAGAATCCCAGAGCTTCTGATCGATCAGGGTAGGAATAGGAATGGGAATGCCGTCATAGGTGCATTCTCCGATATATTTTCGGTTGCGGAGCATCGTATAAATTCCGTTTTTGGTAATAGATTCTCCTTTCCGATTCTTTACGCCAAGCTGCTGCAGCTGTGCGAGAATATCCGTCGCTGTTTCTCCGGCGGAAGAATGCTCAAAAACATAGCGCACGACCCAGGATTCTTCTTCCTTCTCCTGGTAATGTTTATCCTCGTCGATATAATATCCGTATGGCGCCTGGCCGGAGACGGCCTTTCCCTTCAGTGCGGATTCTCTCTGGCCACGTTTTACCTTCTGCCGCAGATCTTCGATATAATATTCTGCCAGACCTTCCATCAGGGATTCCAGTATGATCCCCTCCGGACCGTCCGGGATAGATTCTTTTGCGTAGAGGATCCGGACACCATTTCTCTTCAGCCGGATCTTGTTCAGAGCGATCTCCTCCCGATCACGACCGAACCGGTCAATTTTCCAGACGATTACAGCCTCAAACTGCCGCTTCTCAGAATCGGCAATCATACGGTTAAACTCTGCCCGATGGGTAAAGTCAGATCCGGAGATGTGCTTGTCCGCATAGACATTAAGGACAGTAATATTGTTTTCTTTCGCATATGCCATGCAGTCCCGGACTTGTCCCTCAATGCTCTGATCGGTCTGCCGGGGGCCGGGAGAGTATCTGGCGTAAATTACAGCATTCATAGTGTACCTCCAATCCTAAAAATGGGCGCAAAAATAGCGCGGTTTCATTGATTTTCCCGCGCTCCGTATGGTATACTATGACTTGTGAGGCCGTAGCTTTTCGGAGCACGGTTGCCGTCCTGGTGCGCCAACACCGGGGCGGCTTTTATTTACTTAAGCAGTTCACTTATACAGATCTCAAGATCGCCGTAAATACCGGCATCAATCTTATCTGAGAAAGAATATCGATGGAAATCTTCTGTCCCTTCAAAAAAGTATACCTGGGTTGTCTCCTGAAGGGGATCCACAATCCAGTATTCTCTCACACCGGCGGTGCGGTACTTGAATAGTTTTGTGAGGTAATCCATCTTCTGGCTGCTGGGAGAGACCACTTCAATGATCCAGTCTGGAGCACCGTGGCACCCCTTTTCTGTCAGCTTATTCTTATCGCAGATTACAGAGATGTCAGGTTCCACATAAATAGAATCATCAGCATTCAAATTGACAGCAAATGGAGCAGGAAGGACTTCGCATCCTCCGCCTTTATCAGCAATATAATTTCCAATAATCCGACAGAGCTGTTGTACAATTTTCTGGTGTATGAAACTTGGAGGCGCCATGTCATAAAGTTCTCCGTCAATCAGTTCTGCACGGCGACCCTCGGGAAGAGCCCAGTAATCTGCTGCTGTGAAAGAGTTCTTTTTTGGTATAGGCATAAGATCACGTCCTTTCTATTGAATTGTTTTATATTTACATCATCCGTCCCACCGCCACCCTTGGCTCAAACATCACATAGTATTCCCCCATTCTGGCACCAGTGCATACTTTTTGACACCATAGTTTTGTTATTTTTCATCGAGATCAAAATATTGCATGGCATTATTATAAAGTGTTTGTATATATTGCACATTCTCTTCGTTCATATAACCATAGTAATCTTCAAGAGTAGTAATGAAAGAATAGATCTTTTCACGTTTTGCTTTTTTGGTCTTTAGCCTTCTGGCTTTTATGGAAATATCGTCAAAGTATCGATCAATCATGGCGCGTATGCTTGCCTGTTTACTTCCTGCGACAATTTTAACTATTTTCTTAGGCTGTGTTCCAGTAAAATGAATATGTTTAATAGTACATAATTCCCTGGCTTTTTCTTCAAGGAGACTATATCGCTCAAAATATATGTCTGGATTTTTGGTTGAATTTACAATTCGTTTACAATCATTGATGATTTTTAATATGTTCTTCGCATTTATCTCATTTTCTACTCTTTTGTTTTTTAAAAACCCCATACCATCAAATCTCCTTAAGATAAGAATATAATTTTTATGTTATTTTTCCCACCATAAGATTGGGTACAAATGTCACACAATAATTTCCAAGCCGAATGCCCATACCATATTTTTCACAATATGTATCAATGCATTCTTGAAGAAATTCTTCCGTTACTCCAAGGTACTCTGCCATTTCGTAACGATTTTTGCATCCAGCCACATATGCATTTATTATCCCTTGGAGTCCGATCAACTGATCATATCCCCACAAACGAGCTCTGCGTTCCTGTTTTCGGTTAGACGGATTGGACATGTCAATGATATTTCCGGTGGTAGTGTGGTGGTGTCCTATTTCTTCAGCAAGGATACAGGTTTTTTCCGTTGATGTGCCAATATTTTTGCTGATGCCAATAACCCCATCACAGTATAATCCTTTTATTCTTTCGTTTTCGAAATGATAAGGAATGATATCGATATTCTCTTTGCGGGCATCGTCCTCCAGATGTTCCAGTGCATTCATGCAAAAATACCTCCCGCAATAATATACAATATCTGATGTCCCATTATTGGGACTTACGCCTATTCTTGACAAACTCTGCGAACTGTTTGATCTCGTCAAGTTCCTCCTCCGTATACTCCTCGCCATCGAAGTGGGCGGCGATGGTAGTTGGACTATTGTCGTCATCAGCAAGATAATCGATTGTGCAACCAAAGTAGGCAGAAAGTTTTCGCAATGTTGATAACTTTATATTGTCGGTACCTTTGGTATAAAATCCCGCAATAGTCGTATATGGAATGCCAGCTTCTTTTGACAATGTGGCTTTATTTATTCCCTTTTTTGCCATGAGTTCATCCAATTTATCGGTAAAAGACATATCCCATACCTCCTGTACTTTCATTATACATGGAAATAGGACTTTGTAAAGTAAAAAATTACCCCGTGAAGTAAAAAAGTTTTGTTTTAGGGTTGACATATTACCCCACAACGTATATAGTACATATAGAATTACCCTACAGGGTAAAACGGAAAGGAGGATACAGATGTTTCCCAATTTGAATGCGGAAATGGGAAGAGAAAAGCTAACAATTAAAGACCTTTCAGAAAAATCGAATATCAATTATGGATCGCTGAAGTTAAAGATTCGTGGTGTGACCGAATTTAAACTTGGCGAAATGGTTTCGATTAAAAAGAAGGTTTTCCCGGACAAGTCATTAGATTATCTGTTTGAAACAGATGATGAGAAAGGAGAGTGAAGCAATGGTTAAATGTCAGAAAATCCCCAAAACGGAGATAACGATCCTCGCCAGTGGTCTGGTGGGTGTGATCGCAGAGTATTTCGAGGATGAAGAACACATGAGAGAATTCGAAGAGTGGAAGAGGAGGAGAAATGAGCAGATGGGTGTATGTGAGCCTGGCGGCGTTGTCGCTGGGGCTGCTGCTGATTGACGCGGCGCCGGCGGTGGCAGCGGTCATGATGGCCGGAGCCGTGGCGGCCGGAAAGGCCGGGCACTGGGGATATGAGGAGGTGGGTTCGGATGAAGATAAGTGACTTGGTTCCCATCATGGCAAGCACGATACGGATTGAAGTTTACGAATATGCATGTATGTTTCTTTGTGATCCTGTTTATTCCGGGGAAATCAGTTCGGTACCAGACGGTATGAGAGAGAAACAAATCTTTCAGATATTGCCTGGAGTTTATTTCACAGAGGATGGCTATCCAATGTCCTGTCTGAAGGTTGAGTTTGAGGAGGTAGCAGAATGAGACGAGATGTGGCCGCCCTGATCTTCCTTCTGATGCTGGTAGCGTTGTTTATAGGCGTTCAGGTGTACATAGGAGGATAGGATGGACAAGAGGTATGAGCATATAGAAGCCGTCCCGACGGTTGAGGACTGTGAGGAGATGCTGTCCCGGAAAGGGATGCGCGCAGTGATCAACGATGGGAAGGTTGTGAGATTTATCGGAGATGATGAGGAGGAATAAAAAATGGCTCACGTTATTAGAATGGTGGCAAGCGTGAGCCCAGAAGGGTTTTGTAGTAACCTTCTGAATTTATATTATCACAGATTCAGATCTTAAGGAACAATGAAAATGAAAGATTATAATGATTTTTTTGACGAATGGGATTTAAAGCAGTCCCATAAGCTGGAGGAGCGTCCGATGTGTGATGTCTGCGGGGATCACATCCAGGACGATCATCTTTATCGTATCAACGGGGACTGCGTCTGCCCGGATTGTATCGAAAAGTATCTGGATATTTTTCGGGAGGAGATTCTTGATTGAGGAGGCGGAGGGATGTATTTCCGTGAATGTGAATACTGCGGAGCCAGCCTGGACCCGGGAGAAAAGTGCGACTGCCGGGAAAAGTGTGCGGCGGTAGTGATACCTGCGGTTGTCCGGCGGGAAGAGGACGGGCAGCTGCGGTTTGATTTTCAGAAAGCAATGTGAGGAGGAAAAGCAGGATGAATGAAATTACAGTGAATGTGAACCAGAAGAATGGTGTTATCGAGATTGAAAATTTTGAGGAGGTTAAGGATTTCTTAAACGGAAAATTGGAAGATTACCGTGGGATCCAGTTCACGGAAGCTACCAAGGCAGAAGCGAAAAGGACAGTGGCGTATCTTCGGAAGTTGAAAACGTCTATAGGAAAACGAGTAAAGGAAGTAAAGGAAGAATATATGAATCCTTTCCGTTCGTTTGAGGAAAAGGTGGCAGAGTTGTATGAAATGATAGATAAGCCCATTGAGGAAATCGACCGGCAGGTCAAAGAGTTTGAGCAGAAGCGTCTAGCTGAGAGGAGAGCGCTGATCCAGGAACTTTATCAGGAACATGTGGCATCTGCTACAAATTTGCTCCCGTTAGAGCGGATTTATAACGATAAGTGGGAAAATGCGACCACAACGAAAAAGGCGATTGTGACAGAAATGTTGGAACGCGTGAGCGCGGTGGAGAACGATCTGTCAGTGATCCGATCAATGCAGTCCGAGTATGAGGAACAGGCCCTTATGAAATATCGTGAAACGCTTCGTCTTTCTGATGCAATCAACCTTATGCAGACATACGAGAAGCAGAAGCAGGAGATCGTTGAGCGTGAGCAGGAGAAAAATGACCGCATGGAACATGAGCAGATAAACACTGCGAAAACACAGAAAGGATCTATTGAACCAGCCAAGAAGTCAGAGAATGAGAAGACCGGGTCTGAGATAGTAGCGCGGAAGGCGGATCCGGATGAAGAGTTTCATCTTGCTTATAAAGTAAAAGCCGATCCTTTCCAGCAGGCGCAGATTGAAGCATCCATGCGGAAATTTGGCATTCGTTTTAAAAAGGTCATCTGTTGAGGGGGTGTTGGAAATGGAAGATCCGAAAATTTACGCCGCCATTTCAAACTGCATGTCAGAGATCAGTGCAATCGGAAAGACAAAGAAAAACAACCAACAGGGCTTTTTGTACCGCGGGATCGACGATGTGATGAATGCCATCAATCCGGTTTTGACAAAAAATCACGTTTTCATTGCCCCGCAAGTTTTGGAGCAGAAACGGGAAGAACGGACATCTGGTAGAGGAAATCTCCTGATCTATTCTGTATGCAGAGTAAAGTTTACGTTTTATGCGGAAGATGGATCTTATGTCGATGTTGTAACTGTCGGAGAAGGAATGGACAGCGGAGATAAGGCAACGAACAAGGCTATGTCCATCGCATTTAAATACGCTTGTTTTCAGGTGTTTTGTATTCCGACGGAGGAAATGAAAGATCCGGATGCAGAAAGCTATGATTTGAATGCTCCGTCAAAATTGGAAAATCAGGATACTCCACTGCAGAGAAAAGAGAGAGATGCTGTGGAACAAAGCCAGCCGGAAGTTCGCACTCCGGAGCAGATCATCCAGATCCATGATTATGTGACGGCTTATGCCGGAATGTGTTCCAATGCCGACGAGAAGGATATCTACCATAAACTCCGTTCTATGTTTGGGTTTAACAGTACGGAGGATCTGACCAAGGAGCAGGCGGATAAGATTATCTATCAGCTGGAAGTCTGGTATCAGAAGAAAAAACAGCAAGAGGAAACCGATGTATGAGCAGGTTGAGATAAGACAATTCCGTGACACGCAGCAGGGGACAGATCTACTGGTTACGATACCGGATAAAAGGCTCGGGAGCCTGATCTGCAATAAGCGAGTAAGGAAAGCAGAGCTGCGCTTTGATGATGGCCGGCATATCTCCGCGGAGCAGCGAAAAAAGGCATATGCTACGATCCGGGACATCGCAGATTATACCGGATATCTCCCGGAAGAAATGAAAGAGATCATGAAGTATGAGCACATGATTCGGACGGGAGACGGATATTTCAGCCTGTCCGACTGCTCAATGGGAATGGCCCGGGAATTTATCAACACGCTGCTGGAGTTTGCCCTGGAGAACGGCATCCCGCTTTCTGACAATGCCCTGGAGCGGACGGACGATATTGGAAGATACCTTTATTTTTGCATTATGCATAAAAAATGTGCGATCTGCGGGAGGGATGGAGAGATCCATCATGAGGATGCCATCGGGATGGGAAATGACCGGCGGAAGATGGATGATTCCAGTCACAGGAAGATCTGTCTCTGCAGAAAGCATCATACGATTGCCCACCAGATGGGCATTGTCAGATTCCGGGAAATGTACAAGGTCTTCGGGATCGTGATAAAAGATGGTTGAAACACCGGCCAGAAGGCGAAAGAAACTATGCGAGCATCATATACCACGAACGTATGAGCCATGAGATTCCCCCGGCGGTTGCCCGGGGAGAAAGGAGGGCCGATGAGAGTTGATGAGATTCCATATGGCCATGAGAACGCTGTGAAACGTCCCCGGGATCCTGCGCAGGACAGGATTTTCCGATCAGAAATTGAGGCGGCCAATCAGAACGGGGACTGTATCATAAATGTAGGAGAGGGATATTACCGGCCTGTTCCAGGCGACGAGACGGATGAGGCTGAGCTGAATGAATACCTGGCGAAGGAGAGTAGCCGGGAACGTTCGATCAGAAAACAGCGTCATGCCATGATGAAGGCGTTCTGGAAGAGTGAGCAGGAAGACAGTGATGAGGTAGAAGAATGAGGAGCAGTTTTGTTTTATATGCGGAATATATGGAGCATATAGAACTTTTGAACATGGAACAGCGAGGGGAACTTTTTACCGCCATTTTCCTGTATACCTCCACCGGTCAGGTGCCTGAACTGGACGCGGCGACTGCGATGGCTTTTTCTTTCATCCGAAAGCAGTTGGACAAGGATCAGAAAAAGTATGACGAGACCTGCAAAAAGAGGAGTGAGGCCGGAAAGCTCGGTGGCAGACCAAAAGCAAATGGTTCTTCTGAAAAAGCAAAAAAAGCAAATGGTTTTTCCGAAAAGCAAATGAAAACAAAAAAAGCTGATAATGATAATGAGAATGATTTAAAAGAAAGCACTCTAAAGAGTGCCAAAGAAAAGCGCTTCGCGCCACCAACTCTGGATGATGTGATGGGATATTGCCGCGAGAAGGGATATGAGATTGACTGTGAGCGCTTTATTGACTTTTACGAGAGCAAGGGCTGGATGATTGGGAAAAACCGGATGAAAGATTGGCGGGCCGCTGTCCGCAACTGGGTAAGGCAGGAGAAAGCCGCCGTTCCCGGAGCAAAGGACACCCCAAAAGCGAACCGGTTCCACAACTTCCCGGAGCGGGATTATGACTTTGACAGCCTGGAGGCACAGCTTTTGGGCGGCCAGAAAGGAGGACCGGGGGATGGGACGTAAGCGCAGGAGCAAGTATGATCCGTACATCATGGAGATCTGTCTCATGCTGGATGGCGGGTATACATACCAGCAGATTGCGGATGAGCTTTTCCGGAAAGGATTGTTTGACGCCGACAAGGACAGCCTGTATCACTTCTGCCGGAAGAATGAGCTGCAATCGCGTGTGACAATGGGCTCCCACGCACCGGACATCCCGCACTGTGACGGATGTGTCCGGTGCATCGAGGTAACCAACACGACAGGGCATGAGGAGCGTCTCTGTGTGGAGCTTTTGCGAATTGTCTCGAAAAGTTGCAAAACGTCGCCGGTGGATTGTCCAAAACGGGGAAGGAGGTCAGGATGAATCTGTCATCGAAGGAGAAGCGGGCGAGAGCCGGAATGCTCAATGGGATAGATGAAGCAAATTACAGGGAAATGGAGAAACATTGCCCTGTAAAGGTAAGATATACGACCAGGCAGCCAGTGTTTGCGCTGGAGTACCAGAAACGGCTGCGGGAGATGGGAAAGGAGGATGCATATGACAGGAATCGAGGCGGTCATGGAAAGGCTGGTGCAGAAATACTGCCCGGCGGATCGGGGGATGGAGACGGAAATGTCGATTCCTTGCCGCGAGGATGACAGAAGCAAGGAAGAGCTGTACCGGGAAGGTATCTGCGAGATGTGTTGGAAGAGTGAATTGAAAAAATAGATTTTTGATATTTGAGAAAGTAGCGTGAGCCCGGCCGGCGAAAGTGTATACAGCTCCTTTGGGAAAATGGAATATCTGGATTTTTTGAAGAGTAAGATTGAGCTGGCGACAGAGAGCGGATTTGCGATTGATCCGCAGAAGTTGAACCCAGCATTGAAACCGCATCAGCGGGATGCGGTAGCCTGGGCCCTTCGGGGTGGCAGACGGGCGTTGTTTGAATCCTTCGGTCTCGGGAAAACCGTGCAGGAGATCGAGTTTTGTTACCAGGCAGCGCTGCATGAGAACGGGAAAGCCCTGATCGTGCTTCCCCTGGGGGTAAAGCAGGAGTTTCAGCGGGACGCCGCTAAGATCCTAGGATATGAGCCCCCGAAGTATGTGCGGACAATGGAGGAGGCCCGGCAGGAGCCCGGGAGAATCCTTCTGACAAACTATGAGCGGGTGCGGGACGGGGATATCGACCCGATGTATTTCGCGGCCACTACCCTGGATGAGGCGAGTGTGCTGCGGTCCTTTGGTAGTAAGACATACCAGACGTTTCTGGACAAGTTCAGAGCTGTCCCCTATAAGCTGGTTGCCACGGCCACGCCGTCCCCGAACCGGTACAAGGAGCTGATCCATTATGCCGGTTATCTGGAAGTGATGGACACGGGGCAGGCACTCACACGGTTTTTCCAGAGGGACAGCACCAAGGCCAACAACCTGACGCTGTACCCGAACATGGAAGATGAGTTTTGGTTGTGGGTAAGCAGTTGGGCGTTGTTTATCACAAAGCCATCGGATCTGAACCCCGCGTATTCGGATGATGGATATGATCTTCCGCCGTTGGAGGTGCGCTGGCACGAGATCCCGGTGCATTACGGGGACGCCGTCGAGCGGGACGGCCAGATGGCCCTGTTTAACGAGGCGGCAGCCGGATTAAAAGAGGCGGCGCAGATCAAGCGGGAGAGCATCGACCAGAGGGTCGGGAAGATGAAGGAGATTGTGGAGGCATCCCCGGAAGATCATTTCGTGCTGTGGCATGATCTGGAGGCGGAGCGCCATGCCATCAAAAAAGCGCTGCCGGAGACGGTAGATATTTACGGATCGATGGACTATGACATCCGGGAGCAGCGGGTCATTGATTTTTCCGACGGAAAGACGCGGCTGTTTGCAACGAAAAAGTCCCTGTCAGGCTCCGGATGCAATTTCCAGAGGTATTGCCACCGGGAGATCTTTCTGGGGATCGATTATGAGTTCAATGACTTTATACAGGCAATCCACCGGTGTTACCGCTTCCTTCAGACGGAACCGGTAATCATTGACATTATCTACATGGAAAACGAGCGGGAGATCAAGGAGACGCTGTTGGAAAAGTGGCAGAACCATGAGCACATGGTGGAGAAGATGATCGAGATCGTGAAGAAATACGGATTATCCGCTGCTGGGATGGAGAAGCACCTGGAGCGGAAGATGGGAGTGAAGACTGTGAGAGTAGAAGGAAAGTGGTATACCGCGGTGCATGATGACTGCGTGGAGGAGACCCGGAGGATGGAAGATAACAGCGTGGATCTGATTCACACATCTATCCCGTTTGGGAATCACTATGAGTATTCCGCGAATTACAATGACTTTGGGCACAACGAGAATACAGAGCGGTTTTTTGAGCAGATGGATTTCCTGACGCCGGAGCTGTTTCGGGTGCTGGCTCCCGGAAGGGTGGCTGCCATCCATGTGAAGGATCGGGTGCTGTTCGGGAATGCCACGGGAAAAGGGATGATGACAATCGAGCCTTTCCATGCGCTCTGCATTGAGCATTACATGAAACATGGATTCGAGTATATCGGCATGATTACCGTGGTAACGGATGTGGTAAGGGAGAACAACCAGACGTACCGCCTGAAGTGGTCGGATCAATGCGAAGATGGGTCAAAGATGGGCGTGGGCTGCCCGGAGTACATCCTGCTGTTCCGCAAGCTCCCGACGGATCGGTCAAACGGATTCGCGGATGAGCGTGTGACAAAGACAAAAGAAGAGTATACCAGAGCGCATTGGCAGATTGATGCGCATGGGTTCTGGCGGAGCTCCGGAGACCGGCTGGTTACGAAAGAAGAGCTGAAGAGCTTCTCTGTGGACAACTTGCAGAGAGTTTACAGGGAGTATTCCAGGGATCACATATATGACTATCACGAGCATGTGAAACTGGCGCAGGAATTGGATGAGATGGGAAAGCTGCCGGCCACATTTATGGTGGTAGCGCCGGGGAGCTGGACGTGGGAAGTTTGGGATGATATCAACCGGATGCGGACGCTGAACACCGATCAGAGCCGGCGCCGGCTTCAGATGCACGTCTGCCCGCTGCAGTTGGATGTCGTTGAGCGCATCGTCAACCGGTATTCCAATGAGGGGGACCTGGTGTTTGATCCGTTCGGCGGGCTTATGACGGTGCCAATGACAGCGGTAAAGATGAAGCGGCGGGGATACGGCATAGAGCTGAACCCTGACTATTTCCGGGATGGTGTCGGATATCTGCAGGCAGCGGAAGATGAGGTTG
>ERZ1090879.1676-NODE-1678-length-11754-cov-33.860415_pt1 | contig 11754 bp, 10 predicted proteins | sample MGYA00478472_ERZ1090879 | MGnify/ENA primary metagenome ERZ1090879 (study PRJEB33644, sample SAMEA5815723) | chicken gut metagenome | biome: Chicken; feature: Gastrointestinal Tract; material: Caecum | place: Ireland | collected 2019-01-01 | study: A study of...
CTCGTCGCCCTGGCCGGGACGGTCTTTTACCCCGAAGGCGGCGGCCAGCCCGCCGACCGCGGCGTCCTGGCCCTGCCCGGCGGGGTGCGCCTCGCCGTCACCGACGTCCACGAGAAGGAGGGCGTTATCTGGCACACGGTGGAGACCCTGCCGCCCGAGGCCGTCCCCGGCACGCCGGTGGAAGAACAGATCGACTGGGCCTGGCGGTTCGACAAGATGCAGCAGCACACCGGCGAGCACATCCTGTCCGGGACCCTGCACCGGCTGTTCGGGGCCGAGAACGTGGGCTTCCACATCGGCAGCGAGGCGGTGCGGATGGACACCAGCGTCCCCATCAGCCCCGAGGGGCTGCTCCAGGCCGAGACCGAGGCCAACCGCTTTGTCTGGCAGGACCTGCCGGTCCAGATCCTTTACCCCACCCCCACCGAGCTGGCCGGCATGACCTACCGCAGCAAAAAGGAGATCGCCGGCCAGGTGCGGATCGTCTCCATCCCGGGGGCGGATGTCTGCGCCTGCTGCGGCACCCACACCGCCGCCACCGGCCAGGTGGGGCTCATCAAGATCGTGTCTGCCGAGCGCTACAAGGGCGGGATGCGGCTGGCCGTCCTGTGCGGGGCGCGGGCTCTGGCCGAAATGCAGGCCATGCAGGCCCGGCAGGGCGAGATCGTGGCTGAGCTGAGCGCCAAGCCCGCCGAGACGGCCAACGCCGTCCGCCGGGTCCACGCCGAGCTGGCCGCCCTCAAATACACCCAGTACGGCCTGTGCACCCAGCTGTTTGACGCGCTGGCCGCCGCCGTCGTCCCCGGGCAGGACGCCGTTTTCACCGTGCCGGGGCTGGACCCCGACGGGCTGCACCGGCTGGCCGTCCGCCTGAGCGAAGCCACCGGCGGCCTGTGCGCCGCCCTGACCCCCACCGAAAAGGGCTGCGGCTACTGCCTGGCCCGCCGGGAGGGGGATGTCCGCCCCCTGACCAAAGCCCTGAACGCCGCCTGCAGCGGCCGGGGCGGCGGCAAGCCCGGCATCTGCCAGGGCAGCTGCGCCGCCGGCCCCGAGGCCGTGGCCCGCTTTCTGCGCAGCCAGGCCGGCGCCGACCCCACCCACACAGACAAGGAGTAATTGATCTATGCGCATGCGTTTCAAGCCTTACGCGCGGGCCGAGCTGCTCGCCGCCGACTTCCACATCCACGACCCCTTCCACCTGCAGGGGCAGTGGCACGCCCAGTTCCCCCGGCCGGAGCAGCCCCTTGTGCTGGAGCTGGGCTGCGGCAAGGGGGGCTTCCTCTCCCAGCTGGCCGCCGCCCACCCGGAAAACAACTACCTGGGCATCGACATCACCGACAAGGTGCTGATCCTGGCCAAGCGGAAGATCGAGGCCGCCTACGCCGCGGCCGGCCGCCCCATCGACAACGTGAGGATCATGAGCGCCGACATCGAGCGTATCCGCAGCATCATGACCCCCGACGACACAGTCAGCCGCATCTACATCAATTTCTGCAACCCCTGGAGCAAAAACGCCGGCTCCAACAAGCACCGGCTGACCCATCCCCGGCAGCTGATCCAGTACCGGGATTTTCTCGTTGACGGCGGGGAAATCTATTTCAAGACCGACGACGACGATCTGTTCCGGGACAGTCTGGGATACTTCCCTGCGGCCGGCTACGAGATCACCTGGCAGACCTACGACCTGCACGACCACGAGCCGGCCTGGAACATCCGCACCGAGCACGAGGGAATGTTCACCGAGATGGGCATCAAGATCAAGGCCCTGATCGCCCGCAAGCTGCCCGGCGACGGCAGCGTCACCTGGGTGGAGCCCAAGCGCCGCGGCGCGGCCGGCGAGGACGAAGGCGCAGAGGAAGAACCCTCATCCGCCAGCGCCCAGCCCGCAGAATAAACGTTGGAAGGGAGGGCAGCGCCCATGCTGTTTGGCTTTACCTTTTATCAGATCGCAGCCTATTTTCTGATCTACTCCTGCCTGGGGTGGTGCGTCGAGGTGGCCTATGCCGCCGTCACCCGGGGCAAGCTGGTCAACCGCGGCTTTCTGAACGGGCCGGTCTGCCCCATCTACGGCTTCGGGATGCTGGCCCTGCTCTTTGCCCTGACCCCCCTGCTGGACAACAACCTGCTTTTGTTCGTGGGCGGGGTCATCATCCCCAGCGCCATCGAGCTGGCGGGGGGCTGGCTGCTGTACAGGCTCTACCACACCCGCTGGTGGGACTACACCGACCGCCCCTTCAACGTGGGGGGCTTCATCTGTCTGGAGTTCTCCCTCTACTGGGGGCTGGGGTCGGTCTTTATCATGAAGCTGGTCCACCCCACCATCGCCGCCCTGGTGGGCATCGTGCCCACCCCCATGGGCTGGGTCCTGATGGGCCTGCTGTACCTGGTCTACGGGGCCGACGTGGTGGTCACCGCCATCACCGCCGCCGGCCTGGCCGACGAGCTGGACACCCTGGAAAAGATCGCGGACAGCATCCATGACGTCAGCGACGCCATGACCGGCCTGATCGGCTCCACCGCCATGGACGCCGACCAGAAGCTGGACGAAAGCCGGCTGCAGCTCAAGCTGGCCGGGGCGGAACTGCGCTCCGCCAGCGAAAAGCTGTCCTCGCGGGAGGTGCGGCGGGCTGCCCGCGCCAAGGCGGACGAGGCCATGGAGGCCGCCCGCCGGGCCAGCGAGACCGCCCGGCTGAACGCCGCCGAAGCCGCCAAAGCCACCCGTCTGGCGGCGGCCGGCACCATGGAGCGGGCCACCGACCGGGCCGCCGAGCTGCTGCGGCTGGAAAAGCTGCGCGCCGAGCTGGAAGCCCGCGCCGACGAGATCCAGGCCCAGATGCAGCGGGGCGCTTTCTTTGGGGCGGGGCGTCTGATCAACGCCTTCCCCCGGATGCGCCACGGACGCCGCCACCTGCCGCTGAACGACCTGCGCCGCCACCACGACCCCAAAGATGCCCCCAAAGACGGGGACAAGCCCCAGCCATAAACGCACGTAAAAAGGCCGCCGCAGCTTATCATAGCTTGCGGCGGCCTTTGTTCTGTTTTATTTATTCAAACTCGGAGGGGTAGATCACGAAGTTGACTTCCTTCCTGGCTGCGCGGTAGACGATGCGCAGGGTCTGCAGGTTCTCAGTGATCTGGCCGATGCAGTCGATGTAGGAGGTGCCGGTGGGGATATCGGCGTAGGTGTTGGACTCGCGGGGTTCGCCGGCGGTGCCGGTGTAGCAGACCGCGCCGAACTTGCCGTCGTTTAAGTACATCCCGTTGTTGTAGGCCCAGAACACCGTGGGGGCCTGCACCACCTTGTTGGCGTTGGGGTACACGGTGCGGGTGACGTCTTTCTCGTCCTTTTCGGGCTCATAGAAGTGCTCCCGGATCTTCTCGTCGGTGTACTTGCCCTCGAACCAGTCGAAGGTATAGCGCTTGTTGTACAGCTCGATCTCCTCGCCGGTGTTGTTGGTCACTTCCATGTGGAGGTAGATGTAGCGCTGTGTCTCGTCGACCTTCAGGCGGTAATTCTTGGCCATGTCCTCATGGCGGCCGGCCGAGATCTCCACCGCCTGGGTGATGGCCAGGGACAGGCTGCCGCCGTTTTTATCGGTGAAAGTGACGAGGTCGTTCAGGCCGTATTCAGCGTCAAATTTGGTGCAGCCGCCCAGAAGGCTGGTCGAGGCCAGTGCCAGCGCGCCTATGCCGGCGCACCTCATAAAGTTTCTGCGGGAGATCTTGCAAGACATAGGATGTCCTCCTTCACTTTTTTATACACCGGCTTTGCGGCATACTTCTCATCATGGTTTGATTCTATCACAGCGGGGGGCTGGATGTCAATCAAAGCCCAGAATTTTTCATTTGTTACGTCCTTTTTTCAAAGCGGCGGGCCCGGCGTGCATCGTGAAGCCACCGCATTCCTGCATCTTTCGACACGAAAAAATTTCACTTCTTTTCTGTGCTTTCCCCTTGCGGCCCGCGCCCCGGTTCCATTATAATAAACATAGCATCCTTCGTGCATCAAGCGATTATTCTCGTAAGGAGGAATCATTTCATGAAATATTCCGGTCTCAACCTGCCCGCCCACTGCACCATGCTCGACGAGAGCGAACTGCCCGAAGTCTACGGCGGCGGCAGCATCCTCTCCTTCATCCAGTACCTGCTCAGCGGCTTCACCATCAACTTTGGCTGGGGCGCCGACAACGACAGCTACGACACCTCCGTCTCCACCGGCGGTTCCCGCTGGGGCTGGGGCGGCAACACCAGCCATTCCAGCGTCGATACCAGCCATTCGGGCGGCTACGGCGGCTGGGATGCCAGCTTCAACCTGGGCAGCTTCTTCAATGCCCTGCTCCGCCTGTTCAGCTAAACCCCACCCGAGCCGCTGCGCTTTGAGCGCGGCGGCTTTTCCCAACCCAAAGGAGGCTTTCTTATGAACGCATCCACCCTGCACCTGCCCGCCTGCTGCACCCCCGTCGAGGCCAGCGAGCTGCCCGCCCTGGACGGCGGCTGCTGCCACGGCCACGGCTGCGCCGCGCCTTCCGGCGGGCGCCACCACAGCCGCCATCACGACGCCGCGCAGGACCCCACCTGCCCCTGGCAGCACCGCCACCACGAACTGTGCTCCCTCGGCGTTGAGTGCCCCTTCTACGCCCCGGAAGCCTGAATCCGCACCCCGACTGGACGGCGTGACGCAAAAACGCCACGCTGCCCCGGCCGGGGCTTTCTTTTTGCCTTTGCATTGACTTTCCGGCACAAAATCGGTACACTCTATAAAAGAAGCAAGGACCAGCCGGCGCCCCAGGCTGCCGGCAGAAATGGAGGACTCACCCTATGAAGATCGCACTCATCAACGAAAACAGCCAAGCCGCCAAGAACGGCATCATTGAAGCCGCCCTCAAGAAGGCCGTCGAGCCCATGGGCCACGAAGTGGTCAACTACGGTATGTACGCCGCGGACGACGCTGCCCAGCTGACCTACGTCCAGAACGGCATCCTGGCCGCCATCCTGCTGAACAGCGGCGCGGCCGACTACGTCGTCACCGGCTGCGGCACCGGCGAAGGGGCCATGCTGGCTCTGAACAGCTTCCCCGGCGTCATCTGCGGCCACGTGGAGGACCCCGTGGACGCTTACACCTTTGCCCACGTCAACGACGGCAACGCCGTGGCCCTGCCTTTCGCCAAGGGCTTCGGCTGGGGCGGCGAGCTGAACCTGGAGTACATTTTTGAAAAGCTGTTCGGCTTCGGCCACGGCCAGGGCTACCCCAAGGAGCGCCGCGAGCCTGAGCAGCGCAACAAGAAGATCCTGGACGGGGTGCGCGCCGTCACCTTCCGCCCCCTGATCGACTGCCTGAAGGGCCTGGACCAGGATCTGGTCAAGGGCGCTGTGGCCGGCGAGCACTTCAGCGAGCTGTTCTTCCCCGCCTGCAAGGACGAGGAGTTGGCCGCCTACGTCAAGACCCTGCTGGCCTGATCCCAGCCTTGCCCGGAAAGGAGGCCCAGCTTCGTGCTGTACCTTTTTGAGCAGCTGGACGTGGGGATGAACACGGCCTTGTCCGTCGCCGTCCCGCTGATCTCCGGCATTGCCGAGCTGATCGGGCTGCTGATCATCGTCGTCAGCCTGCTGCGGACCACCTGGCACTACCTGCGGGTGGTGTTATTCCACGACGATTACGACTACCATCTGGAGATGAGCACCGGTCTGATCACCGCGCTGGAATTCCTGATGGCGGCCGAGGTCTCCAAGACCATCCTCCTGCCCAGCCTGGACGCCGTCCTGCTGCTGGTGGCCACCTTTGGCTCCCGCGCCCTGATGAGCCTCCTGCTGCGGGCGGAGATGCGCTCCGAGCGGGCAGAGCGCGCCGAGGCCAAACGGGACGAGCACCGCGCCGGCCGCCGTGCCGAGCGGGAGGCCCGCAGCTTTTACTGGCCCTGGCAAAGCCCCCCGGAAGGCGGCAGCGAGGACAGCAGCGACACGGAAAGCCGCTGATTTTTGGCATTCTGCCAAAAGGCAGCCCCCGCTTTTTGGCACAGCTGGTAAGCTATACAAAAGCAGGCCGCGCTTCTTGACATTTCTTACAAACCGCGTTATACTTCTCTCGTCGAAAGCAAAGGCGCTGACGGACACAAGTCTGTCGGTGCCTTTTTGCTTTCTTCCCCGCGCATACCCTCCGTTCGGGGAGAATAGAGGGCTCCCTGAGCGGCACGCACGCTCAAACGCATGGGCGCGGTGTGCGGGTTTTTCTCCTTCTTTTTCTTTCCTTTTACCAGCTGCACACACGCAAAACGGCCTCCGCCTATTGCCTCGGGCGGAGGCCGTTTTGTGCGCCGGCCGCCGCGCCGCAGAAAAAGAAAAACGCACCCTTGCATTTTTCCCGCAGCTGTGCTACAATCTGTGTAGTTTCATCCTGGCAAAGCGGCGGAGGGCAGCAAAACCTTCCCGGATGCGGACGATCAGGGGCGGGACACGGCACATCAGAGAGGGCTGCCGCCGCAAAGCGCGGCGTGCTGCAAGCAGCCCGGCGCACGCGCCGCCCCCTACCACCGCGGAGCGCAGAGGCGAACCTCTGCCGGGCGCGCCCGTTACAGCGCGGCGAGAGGCGCAGCCTGCGGGCGGCGCAATTCGGGTGGAACCGTGGAGCTCCAGCTTGTAAAAAACAGCGGCGCTTCATCCCGTACAGATTTTTGCGGGATGGAGCGCCCTTTTTGTTTTCACTTTTGGGAGAAAGGAATACTGCGATGAAGATCATCTACAACGACGGCACCGTCGCCGAGTGCCCCAAGGAAGAAGAACTGCACGTTCTGCGCCACACCGCCGCCCATATCATGGCCCAGGCCATCAAGCGGCTGTACCCCGAAGCCGACTTCGGCTACGGCCCCGCCACCGAGAACGGTTTCTACTACGACGTGGATCTGGGCGACACCAAGCTGACCGACGAGGACCTTGCCAACATCGAAAAGGAGATGCGCAAGATCACCAAGGAGAACCTGCCCATCAAGGCCTTCATCCTGCCCCGGCCCGAGGCCATTCAGCTGATGGAGGACCGCAAGGAGAAGTTCAAGGTGGAGCACATCGGCGACCTGCCCGAGGATGCGGTCATCAGCTTCTACCAGCAGGGCGAGTATATCGACATGTGCGTCGGCCCCCACCTGACCTACACCAAGGCCCTGAAGGCCTTCAAGATCACCCAGCAGTCCGGCGCCTACTGGAAGGGCGACAAGGCCAACAAGATGCTGACCCGCATCAACGGCGTGGCGTTCCGCACCCAGGAAGAGCTGGAAGAGTGGGAAAAACAGCAGGAAGAGGCCCGCGCCCGCGACCACCGCAAGATCGGCCGCGAGATGCAGCTGTTCATGACCGACGACCTGGTGGGCCGCGGCCTGCCCATGTTCCTGCCCAACGGCTATGTGGTCTGGCAGGAGCTGGAAAATTATATCAAGGCCAAGGAGCGCGCCCGCGGCTACCAGCACGTCATGACCCCCTGCGTGGGCACCGTCAACCTGTACAAGACCTCCGGCCACTGGGACCACTACCGGGAGAATATGTTCCCCGCCATGGAGATGGAGGGCGAAAGCTACGTCCTGCGCCCCATGAACTGCCCCCACCACATGATGATCTACGCCAACCGGCCCCACTCCTACCGGCAGCTGCCCATCCGCATCGGCGAGATCGCCCACGACTTCCGCTATGAGGCCAGCGGCACCCTGAAGGGCATCGAGCGCGGCCGCCACTTCTGCCAGAACGACGCCCACCTCTTCGTCACGCCCAGCCAGATCAAGAGCGAGGTGGCCAACGTCTGCGACCTGATCTTTGAGGTGTACAAGGACTTTGGCATCACCGACTACCGCTGCGTGCTGAGCCTGCGGGACCCCAACGACAAGAAGAAGTACCACGACGACGACGCCATGTGGGACCACGCCGAGACCGCCCTGCGGGAGGTGCTGACCGAGCTGGGCATCCACTTCACCGAGGAGATCGGCGAGGCCGCCTTCTACGGCCCCAAGCTGGACGTCAACGTCAAGCCCGCCGTGGGCGCCGAGTACACCCTTTCCACCTGCCAGCTGGACTTCTGCCTGCCGGCCAAGTTCCACCTGACCTACGTGGACACCGACGGCACCGAAAAGACCCCCGTGGTCCTGCACCGCGCCATCCTGGGCTCCATCGACCGCTTCATGGCCTACCTGATCGAGGAGACCAAGGGCCGCTTCCCCACCTGGCTGGCCCCCACCCAGGTCAAGGTGCTGCCCGTCTCGGAAAAGACCCTCGACTACGCCAGCGAAGTCACCGACAAGCTGGCCGCCGCCGGCATCCGGGTCGTCCTGGACAGCGACAACGAGAAGATCGGCTACAAGATCCGCGAGGCCCAGCAGGTGGACCGCGTGCCCTATATGCTGGTGCTGGGCGCCAAGGAGGCCGAGGCCGGCAACATCTCGGTCCGCGACCGTAAGGGCGAGACTTCCACCATGGAGCTGGACGCCTTCATCCAGAAGGTCTGCGACGAGATCGCCAACCGCACCCACGAGTAACCTCCATCCTTTCAACTGGTACCACCAACTGCTGTGAACTTCACAAGGCCCTGCCGGCGGTCAGGTCTCAGCCTCTTTAGGAAGGCTCCCGGCCTGCGGCCCGATACGATGCAAACCATCTCATAACCTGATTTTCTGATCCACAGCAGAGCTTCATAAAAACACAAATCCCCGTTCCTTTTTACAGGAACGGGGATTTTTATTTTCCTCTACTGGATAGGAGTCATTAAAAGTAGTCTTTTCCAAACTGCCAGAGAAACTGGTCCAGTTGCTTCACTGTATAATGATTCAATCCATAATAATCTCGAAAAGCATAAATAGCATGCTTAAACTTCCCATAATCCTTCAAGTCCTCTTTGGAAAAAGAATAAAAGCCATCCTTTTTCTGGTAATACAGAAGAACCTTTTCTACGTAGCTATCAAAAATAGGATAAGCTTCCGGGTTATGGAAGCTGCAATATTTGCTTGCAAAGGAATAATGATTAATATGGCGGATTTTCCCCATATAATCTACACTCATGATTTCCTGGACAAGTGACTCATCGCCTACCCGGAGGCGTTCATCGATTTGCAGAGAGAGGATACGCTTTGCAATCGGATACACTGAAAAAATCTGTGTGTTATAAACCGTATTTAAAGCTGCCACTTTTAGAACAATTTCTTCAATATCCTGATTCAAAGGATGTTGATGTGTAAACAGTTTATTTAAAACCAGCTCCGGAACAAAAAGTTCTGGATTGAGTCTCCATCTCTCCAAATATTTTTCGAGTTCCTCGCAGGAAGGCCGCGGAATAGCAGCCATTGCATCTGCTACTTTCTTTTTGTTCGTTTGTAATACATTCAGGCCCCCCTCACTGTTCGTAAAAGTCGATGCAGCCGGGTCTGTTTCCTTTTGCAATCCGCTGTTTGCACCCGGCTGCTTCAGGCAGCGTTCCCGAATGATCTGTTTCGCCTTTTTTACACCTTCCACCGGCTCTGAAGTCCGCAATTCAAGATCCATTAGAAGATAGCTGTTTCGAGGATTGCAGTTCGGGCGTTCCAACGTCATAACGGCATATCTTCTACTCTCGTGGAGTTCCAAACTGAAAAAGCCTTTTACTTCATCAATCAGTTTAAGTTGATCGTCTGAAAGGATGCAGGCGTTTCGCAGCGCCTTTTTGCCATATGATGTAAAATCTTTCATTTTATATGTCCCTCCGTTCTTTCATTGTATCAAATACTATAAAAGAAGAAAAGTGACATAATATGTACTTCGCACCCAAAACAAAACAAAAAAGCGATGGATTTTCATCCATCGCTCTTTGGCGCCTCTTGCCTGACTCGAACAGGCGACACCCTGATTAACAGTCAGGTGCTCTAACCGACTGAGCTAAAGAGGCATCTATATAAAACGGCGTGCAGCCGTTTTATATGTGGTGACCCGTACCGGAATCGAACCGATGTTAAAGGCGTGAGAGGCCTCTGTCTTAACCGCTTGACCAACGGGCCATATTTTTTGCATGTGGCCGGCAGCGCGCTCCCGACTTGGTTATTATAGCGCAAAAAGCATCGCTTGTCAACAGGGAAAACGCAAATTTTTTCGCTTCTTTGCGGGGCGGGAAATGTTGTATACAAAAACCGCTTTTTCTCTTGCAGGGCCCGCCCCTGCGCCGCCATCACCTCGGTGTTTGCGGTCCAGTACCACTACGACGAAGAACTGGCCGCCGGCGCGGTGGTAGCCTCCACCCTGCTGTCCATCCTCATCCTGCCGGCCTTCGCCCTGCTGGTCCAGACGATCGGCTAGGCCGCTTCTGCGGCGCGCAAACAAAAGCCCGTCAAAAAAGTCCCGTCCAGCCGACATGTGCGGATGGACGGGACACATACAGGGAAATTTGGCACTGAGAGTGTGCGAGCCGCTTTGCGGCGAGTGCGCGGTTCAGTGCCAAATTTTGTCCCCAGGGGGATACCAGGGGGAAGGAATTTCTGTCCTGCGCAGCAGGCAGAAATGGGTTCCCCCTGGAGCGTGTCGCTTTCGCGACATGCTCAAAAGCCTCCCCGTATGGTTTCGGGGAGGCTTTTGCCTGCTTTGGGCAGGGATGCGTGCGATATAGAGAAAGATCAGGAGATGGCTCTGTCAGCGGTAGGCGGCGATCAGGCGGAGGGCCGGCTCGGCCCGGGCCGCGGTGATGCGGATGGTCAGGGCTCTGGCCCGCACCGGCGCAAAGCGGCAGATCCGCTTGTGCCCCACCACCGTGAAGGAGGCGATGGTCCGGCCATCAGCCTCGATGCGGCCGGCTTCGATGCGCTGGCCGGCGGGCAGGTATTCCCCCAGCACCACGCAGGAGACCGTCTCTGCCTGAGGGAAGGTCAGGGTCAGGGCCGCGCCGGTGCGGCCGGGGGCGGCCTGCCAATAGGTGCCGGGCAGTCCATCGGCCGCCAGGGCGGGCGGATGGTCCGGGGCGCTGGCGTCCGCCGCAAGGCAGCCGTCCAGCTGCACGGCAAAAAGGGCCTGCAGCTCCCGGCCCAGTCCGGCCAGGGCCGCGCAGTCGGGGGCGGCGATCCGGCCGTCCGGGGCCGGCGGCACGTTCAGCAGCAGGGCGGCGTTGCCCCCCACGGCCGAGAGGTAGAGCTCCCGCAGCTCGCCGGCGGTGCGGACCTGGGCGTCCTCCTGGGGGTGGTAGAACCACCCCGGCCGGATGGAGGTGTCCACCTCGGCGGGGTACCAGGCCAGCGCGCCCCCGCGGGCCAGGACCGCCCGGCTGCCCAGGTCCTCGTCCTCCCGGCTGACCCGCCGGGCAAAGGCGGCGCTGTCCTCCTGCTGGGAGCGCTCCGCCGTATAGGCGGCGTCCCGCAGGGCAGCCGGGACCACGCTCCATTCGCTGGGGCGGCAGTGGCCGGCCTCGTTGCCGCACCAGCGGACGTCGGGGCCGCAGACGCTGATGACCGCCCCGGCCTTCGCCGTAGGCATGGGCCGCCAGCTGGACTTCCTTGTCCCGCTGGATCAGGATGTCGGTCCCTTCCAGGGCATAGATGCTCTTTTTGCCCTCCCCGAAATCCATGTCGTGGTCCGGGCAGTCGGCCAGGATGAAGTGGTCCCGGTGCTCCTCCCAGTTGTACTTGTCGTAGTTGAGGGTGAAGCCGGTCTCCTTTTCCACACCCAGCACGCCGGCCAGCTGGAGGAACCGGCCCTGGTACTGGTGGCCGCCGGGCTCGCCCACGCCGATCAGGCCGCCGCCGTTCCAGACGAAGCGCCGGATGGCGGAGG
>ERZ1090879.1677-NODE-1679-length-11751-cov-8.702719_pt1 | contig 11751 bp, 16 predicted proteins | sample MGYA00478472_ERZ1090879 | MGnify/ENA primary metagenome ERZ1090879 (study PRJEB33644, sample SAMEA5815723) | chicken gut metagenome | biome: Chicken; feature: Gastrointestinal Tract; material: Caecum | place: Ireland | collected 2019-01-01 | study: A study of...
GTATAATAATCTATGGATTCGATAAATATATATCAATTTGATTTTATCGAATAAATTATATGAACTGCACGGAGGATTTTTAACTATGGCAAGATTTACTCTTCCCCGCGACCTCTATCACGGCAACGGCGTGATGAGCGAGGTTCTGGCGGGACTCAAAGGCAAAAAGGCGATTATCGTCACCGGCGGACACTCGATGCGCGCGGGCGGCTTCCTCGATAAAGCCGAAAACGCTTTGAAGAAAGCGGGCATGGAAGTTTACATACTCGAAGGCGTTGAACCCGACCCCTCGGTTACCACCGTTATGAAGGGTGCGAAGATTATGCAGGAGTTCGGCCCCGACTGGATAGTTGCAATCGGCGGCGGCTCGCCCATCGACGCGGCCAAGGCCATGTGGGCGTTCTATGAATATCCCGACGTAACGTTCGAATCGCTCTGCATCCCCTTCAACTTCCCCGAACTCAGGCAGAAGGCGCACTTCGTGGCCATCCCCTCCACCTCGGGCACGGCTACCGAAGTTACGGCGTTCTCCGTTATAACCGACTACGACAAGGGCATAAAGTATCCCCTTGCAGACTTCAATATCACCCCCGATATCGGCATAATCGACTATGAGCTCGTGGAATCGCTGCCCGTAAAGCAGGTTGCCTACACCGGTCTCGACGCGCTCACCCACGCGGTAGAGGCGTACGTATCCACCGCGGCGTGCAACTTCACCGACGGCCTTGCGCTGCACGCGATAAAGCTGATATTCGAGAATCTTAAAAAATCGTACGACGGCGACATGGAGGCGCGCGCCGTTATGCACGACGCGCAGTGCCTTGCGGGCATGGCCTTCTCGAACGCGCTCCTCGGCATAGTTCACTCCATGGCGCACAAATCGGGCGCGGTGTTCAAGCAGAACGGCGAGACGGTGCACATCGTTCACGGCTGCGCGAACGCGATGTATCTGCCCAAAGTTATACAGTACAACGCAAAGAATCTGCGTGCAAAGAAGCGCTATGCGGAGATTGCGCACCTGCTCGGCATAAAGGGCGCTTCGCAGGCGGCAAAGGTTGAAAACCTCATAAAGGCCATATGCGACCTGCGCGCATCGGTAAACGTTCCCTCCTGCATTAAGGACTACGACGACGGCCACGGCGGCAAGGTTTCGGAGGAAGAGTTCCTCTCCAAGCTCGAAAAGATGGCCGACGACGCAATCGGCGACGCATGCACCGGCTCCAACCCCAGAATCCCCACCCACAATGAGATGGTTGAGCTGTATAAGGCGTGCTACTACGACACCGACGTTAAATTCTGAACCGTATAGCCGAGCGCTGACAGTTTAATCCCGTTCAGGCTTTTAATCCTCGGCTAAAACCCGCCCGCAGCGCATTTTTTGCGCTGCGGGCGGGTTCACTTTAAAGAGAAAAGGCGCGCCGTGCACGGCGCGCCTTTTTTTCTCACTGGAAGCACAGTTTTTTGAACAGCAGACACCAAATCATATCAATCCAGCCGACAACTATGCCGAGGAAAGTTACGATTATACAGATAACCAGCCTTAAAACTCCGCCCTTTTTGATAAAGGTTCCCCACCTTACGATTATTTCAACGACCCAGTTTACACCTGGAATCAGGAGAAGGAGAATCTGAACGAGGCGGGGAAGTTTGTTGAACCAGGTCATATTTCCGCTCCTTTAAATAAATTTGTACTTATACTATATCACACCGTAAGGACATGTCAACAACGAAAAAGATTTTTTTGATTTACAGACCGACGCAATTTTGCGTGAAACATAGTAAAGCCGCCCGCGCGGGTCTTGCGCGGGCGGCTCCCTTTTTTTATTGTTTTCCTATTATATGGGTATAATGCGGAAAATGTGCTTGCTGATTATCATGAAGATGAGGTCGAGAATCCAGATGATGTTCCAGCCGAAAATCAGACGGATAAGACCTGCAACTATTTTGCCCTCCATAAACCTGGTTACGAAGCCGCATATCCACGAAGTTACGGGGATAATAGCAAGAATTACGCTGACGAGATAACTTAAACCAAAGTAATCGCCCCTTTTGCGTGCCATATTCTATCTCCTTATCAAAATATTGTAGTATTATTATATCACATCTGGCGGGTATGTCAATACCAAAACGGGCAAAATTTTTCACACAAAATTCAATGGCGCGATTTCGCCGCATTACGCTCCTCTTACAGGCGTAGCTCGGTTCCGCAGAAAAGGCGCTCCTTTTGGAAGGACGAGCAAGGCACTTCATAACACGACGGACACCCGTCGTGTGTGCCGCAGCGAGATGAGCAAACGCATAGTGAGTAGCGTTTGCGGTGACCGCGCGAGCGAAGCGCTGCTCTGCCGAAGCTCCCACAGGGAAACGGCAGATGCAACGGCATTTCCGCACCGTTGGCGAGACGCTGGCTTGTGAAATGACGTAGTGAACGAAACAAGCCTGAGGGATTGCGCCGCGTAAATATAAGCGATGAGTTGCCTGCGGCAACGTGATGAGCGCGGCTTCGACGCGCGCCTGCAATCCCCTCTTTAATTCTCCCCTTTAATCCCCCTTTTGTTCCCCCTTTAAAAAGGGGGACTGGTCGGAAAGCCCGGTTCCGCAGAAAAGGCGGCGCGTATCTATCCCCTTTCGCCCGCCGCGCTCGCCTATTCCCCCTTAATCAAAGGAGGATAAGGAGACGGGTGACGTTACTCAAACTCACGAAAAATTCCGTGCAACGGCTTGCACGGAATTTTTGTGAATCGTTTAATATAATCACGTTTGCAAGCAAGGTTCCCTTGCGCCGCAAGACTCAATTTGCTGCGGTCAGCAGGCTCACTGGAAGTGAATGTCGGCGATTATATAATCGTGGGCACTTAATAATCGCCGACAGAGAAACCTAGTTTCTCAAACTCACGAAAAATTCCGTGCAACGGCTTGCACGGAATTTTTGTGAATCTTTAAACTAATTCTATTATTGCCTCTTCGGCAGCGTCGCCGCGACGCTCGCCCAAAAGGTAGATGCGGGTGTAGCCGCCGCCCTGGCCGAGTTCTTCCTTGCGCTGTGCGTATTTGGGAGCAATCTCGTTGAAGAGCTTTTCCATAAGGGGATGCTGAACGTCCTGGGTGCGAGCCTTATACTCCGACTTCTTTTCGGAGAAGCCTTTAACTTCCTGAAGGTCGCGCAGCTTTGCCATTATCGCGCGGCGCGCCGCGAGCTTCTTGGGCGTATCCTTTATGGATTTAACGGTAACTTCCTTGCCCTTCTTGTCTTTGGTTACGACGTCAATCTCTTCGTTGAGGTCGTAAACGTTGACAGCCTTGGTTATTATCTTTTCAACGTACGGCTGAAGCTCTTTGGCCCTTGCCGCAGTCGTCTTTATTTTGCCGTACCACAGGAGCTCGGAAGCCTGATTCCTGAGTATCGCCATTCTCTGCTTGGTAGTTCTTCCTAATTTACCGGGCATTTTTTTAGTCCTCCTTGTTAGCGAGCGAAAGTCCGTAAGACTGCAGCTTTAAAATAACTTCGTCAAGCGATTTGCGTCCGAGGTTTCTCACCTTGAGCATTTCGTCTTCCGTCTTTCTCGTCAAATCTTCGACTGTGTGTATGTTTGCACGCTTTAAGCAGTTGTAGGAGCGCACCGAGAGGTCCATGTCCTCGATGGCCATGGCGAGCACCTGCTGCTGCTTGTCGTCCTCGTTTTTAACGAGTATATCCATTCCCTTTATCGTATCGGAAAGATTTACGAAAAGGCTTATGTGGTCCTGCATTATTTTAGCGGCGAGGGAGACGATTTCCTTCGCGCTGAACGCGCCGTTCGTCCATACCTCAAGAACGAGCTTGTCGTAGTCGGTATTCTGTCCCACGCGCGTGTTTTCAACGTTGTAGTTGACCTTTTTAACAGGGGTATAGATGGAGTCGATGGGGATGTAGTCGATAAGGTCGCTTCTCGTGTGGTCGGCGCCCTTATAGCCCCTGCCCCTGCCTATGGTTATCTCCATGTCTATCTTAGCGCCCGCGTCGACGGTGCATATGTGCTGGTCGCCGTTTATAATCTCTATCTCGGCGTCCTGCTCGATATCGCTCGCCTTTACGTCGGCGGGGCCCTCTTTATAGAGGTGAACTACTTTAACGTAATCTTTATCGGTAACTTTGGTTTTGATAGCCAGCGTTTTGAGGTTGAGGATAATCTCCGTAACGTCCTCTTTAACGCCGGGCACAGCCGAAAACTCGTGCTTTACGCTGCCGTCCAAAAACCTTATTCCCTGCGCCGCCGCACCGGGGAGCGCGGACAGGAGTATTCTTCTAAGGCAGTTGCCTATTGTAAGACCGAAGCCCTTTTCAAGCGGTTCGACTACGACCTTGGCGTAAGCCTGGTCCTCGCTCTCTTCCACTTCAATTTTGGGCATATCCATTTCGATCATTATACTACCTCCTTATATTCGGTTTATATTACTTGGAGTACAGCTCGACTATCATATGCTCGGAAATCTGGCTGTCGATATCCGACCTTACGGGAAGTTCTATAACCTTTCCCTCAAGTTTTTCGGAATCGAACTCGAGCCACTTGGGCATATTAGCCGCGGGTTTAGAGCCCTTTACCTCCGCAAAGAATTTGTTGCCTGCCTTGCCTTCTTTAACGGCGATGACGTCGCCTTTTTTAACGATATAGGAAGGAATGTTTACCTTCTTGCCGTTTACGGTGAAGTGGCCGTGGTTTACAAGCTGCCTTGCCTGTGCGCGCGACGCGCCTATTCCGAGACGGAATATAACGTTGTCGAGCCTTCTTTCGAGCAGGGAGAGCATGTTTTCACCGGTGATGCCCTTCATGCGGTCGGCGCGTTCATAGTATTCCCTGAACTGGCCTTCCTGAACGCCGTAAATCCTCTTAACCTTCTGCTTTTCGCGAAGCTGCTGGCCGTATTCGGATACCTTTTTCCTGCCGGTGCCGTGCTGTCCGGGAGCCATGGGCCTCTTCTCGAACGGGCACTTGCCGTTATAACATTTATCGCCCTTTAAAAAGAGCTTTCCGCCTTCCCTTCTGCAAAGGCGGCACTTTGCTTCTCTGTAAGTCGCCATATTACACTCTCCTTAAACTTAAACTCTGCGGCGCTTGGGGGGCCTGCACCCGTTGTGAGGTATGGGGGATACGTCGGAAATGAGCGTAATCTCCACGTCGCACGCGGCGATTGCCCTTATTGCCGACTCCCTGCCTGCGCCGGGACCCTTTACGTACACTTCAACCGAACGGAGACCGTGCTCCTTTGCGGCTTTAACTGCCGTTTCGGTAGCCATCTGGGCGGCGAAGGGAGTGCCCTTTCTGCTGCCCTTGTAGCCGAGGCTGCCCGCGCTCGACCATGCGATTGCGTTGCCCTGTGCGTCGGTTACCGTAACCAAGGTGTTGTTGAAAGACGACTGAATATGAACCTGACCCTTGTCAACCTTTTTGAGCTCTCTGCGCTTCCTTACGGTTGCGGTCTTTTTCGTAGCTGCCATTTATTTACGTCCTCCTATTATTTAGCGCCCTTCTTCTTGGCGACCGTGCGGCGGGGACCCTTTCTCGTCCTCGCGTTTCTCTTGGTGGACTGTCCGCGAACGGGAAGTCCCTTTCTGTGCCTGATGCCGCGATAGCATCCGATTTCCATAAGACGCTTTATGTTGAGGGATACCTCGGAGCGGAGTTCGCCCTCTACCCTCACGTTATGGTCGATATATTCCCTGAGCTTGGAAACCGTGGTTTCGTCGAGGTCCTTGACGCGGGTATCGGGGTCAACGCCCGTGGCGGCAAGAATCTTCTTGGAAGTCGCAAGCCCTATGCCGTAGATATAGGTGAGACCTAACTCTATTCTCTTCTCTCTGGGTAAATCCACACCGGCAATACGTGCCATAGATTTAAATTCCTCCGTTAAACTTTTCTTTTACTGTTGGATTTTTTTGATATGTCAACCGCCGGACCCGCGGGCGCAAAGTTGGAATGGGGCGCGCGCGGAATAGGGCGAAATTATTTTTGCATTTAAGGCGCCGCGCATATTGCGCGCGGAACGCCTGTAAATTTTTATCGGGCGAAGCCCGCGTCAAGTCAGAGCCTTACGCAAAACTTTTGCGCGCGGGGACCTGCATCCCCTTTTTAGCCCTGACGCTGTTTATGGCTCTTGTTCTTGGAGCAGATGACCATAACTTTGCCGTTTCTCTTGATTATCTTGCACTTATCGCACATAGGCTTTACTGAAGGTCTAACTTTCATAATAAATCTCCTTTGAATTCACGAAATTCTCGCGCGGGCCGCGCGCGACAATTTCCGTGATTTGAGGAGCACTGCTCCTCTTCGCGCGACCTCTGAGGGCCCTCGATTATTTAGTCGCGCGGATTCACCTCAGGTGAGCTCGCTTTCGCGACAAATTGGGTCTTTCTGCGCAGGGAAACCCTGCTTGAAACGTTAATAACTTTGGTTCACAATTTTTTCGCGCTGGCCGCGCGAGGAGCGAAGCCGACGACACTTTGCGGAGGCTCCCGAAGGGAAACCGCAAATCACCCTTCCTGTAAAAACTTCAGGGAAGTATATAAAAAATGCTACTACCGTTTTTTGTATATAATGACCTCGGAGATGCGAGCAGTGCGCGGAGCCGGCGGAAGTCGTGAAGGAGCGTACACAGACGTACGTGACTGAACGAAACCGTAACGGCGACAATGCAATGCGACGCATATGCGAGGGCAAGCGAAGTAACTGACCGTCAAACAACTATGATTTGCTGCGCCACGTAATACGTCCCTTCGTCAAATCGTAGGGGCTCATTTCAAGCTTTACCATGTCGCCTTCGATGATTCTTATATAGTTCATACGAAGTTTGCCTGAAATGTACGCCGTAATTACGTAACCGTTTGCAAGCTGAACTTTGAAATTGGCGTTGGGAAGGCACTCTATTACCCTGCCCTCGGCTTCAATTACGTCGTTTTTTGACACAAACCGTTTCCTCCGCTAAATTTTTCCGCCCTCGTCGGGCGCGGGGTTTGCAGCGCCGTAGTTTTTGAGCGCCGAATATACTTCGCTGTCGAACACTTTACCGCCGTATGAAAGCTTTTCGGCGATTGCCTCCGCCCTGTCGGGCAGAAGCTTTACGTGCTTCAAGCTCTTCTTTTTGGGAGAGGCGAGCTTTTTATAGTTGCCGTCGCAAACGTATATATAGCCGTCCGGCAGCACCTCTTTTATGAGGTAATACCTGCCCTCGTCCCTGCCCTGCGTGCTTAAAACTATGCCGCCGGGCACCGCTTCTGTCTTTTTCATATATATTGCCATGCGCGCTGTCTGCGCGTTTACAGCGTTAAAATTTCCACGCCGTCCTCCGTTATGAGCACGGTGTTTTCGTAGTGGGCGGCGGGCTTGCCGTCGAGCGTGCGTATCGTCCAGCCGTCATTCTGCTGCCATACCTTCCACGTGCCCATGTTAATCATGGGCTCTATGCAGATGGTCATGCCCGCTTTGAGCCGCAGTCCCGTGCCGCGCCGTCCGAAGTTGGGCACGGCGGGGTCTTCGTGCATGTCCCTGCCTATTCCGTGGCCCGTAAGCGCCCTCACCACGCCGTAACCGAAAGATTCGGCGTAGGTCTGGACGGCATAACCGATGTCGTACAGCGGAGTGCCCGCGCGCAGACCATCTATCGCCTTGAAGAAGCACTCTTCGGTGACTTTGACGAGCTTTCTCTTCTCTTCGGATACGTTTCCTATGAGGAAAGTGCGCGCCGCGTCGCCGTTGTAGCCGTTCTTTTCGACGGTGATGTCTACGCTGACGATGTCGCCGTCGACGATTATCTGACCGTCGGAGGGGACTCCGTGCACCACCACGTCGTTTACCGAAACGCAGGCGCTTGCGGGGAAGCCTTCGTAGCCGAGACTGGAAGGCGTCGCGCCGCAGGAGGTTATGTACCTGTAAACGAGGTCGTCGACCTCCTTCGTGGTCATGCCCGCCTTTATGTTTTTGCCTACGAATTCGAGCGTTTCTTTTACTATCCTGCAGGACTCGCGCATGAGCGCGATTTCCTGCGGCGTTTTAATGTGTATCATCTTATTTGCCGAAACCTTCGAGCTTTTCGCAAACCATTGCGAACACTTCCTCGGGAGAGGCGTTGCCGCACTCCACCGTTACAAGCTTGCCCTGCTCCTTATAGTAATCTATTAAGGGAGCCGTCTGCGTTTTGTAAGTTTCAAGCCTTGCGCCCACGGTTTCGGGATTGTCGTCCGCGCGTTGGTAGAGGGGCTTGCCGCACTTTGCGCACGTCGTCTTTCCGCCGAGCGTGGAGATATGGTAGCTCGCGCCGCAACTGCACACGCGCCTGCCGCATATTCTGTCCATTATCAGCGAGAAGTCCACCGAAACGTTTACGCACACGTCGATATGCGCGAATTTGTCGAGTTCCTTCGCCTGGAACAGATTGCGGGGGAAACCGTCGAGCATATAGCCGTTTTTAACGTCGTCGCGGGTGAGCCTGTCTTTGACTATGTCGCAGGTGACTTCGTCGGGAACGAGCTTGCCGGCGTCGATATAGCTCTTGGCAACCTTGCCTATGGGCGTGCCGCCCTTGATGTTTGCCCTGAAAATATCGCCCGTGGAAATGTGCACGAGACCGTATTTCTTTTCGAGAAACGCCGCCTGCGTGCCCTTGCCTGCGCCGGGAGCGCCGAGTAAAACTATGTTCATAACTTTCCGCCTCATTAAAAATCTTTTTATTGCCGCTCCGTCAGATTAATAGCCTCATTCACGCGGCCCCGTATCCGTCGCAGAGAAGCGAGCAAGACACGGCGCGCGAGGAAAACCTGAGGGAGTTTACTAAAGCGTAAATGACTGAGGGTTGCCGCAGCGCAACACAGTATTGCGACGCTTATATGCGGCGGGAACCTTACTTTAAGAATCCCTTGTAGTTCTTCATCATCAGCTGGCTCTCCAACTGTTTTTCAAGTTCGAGCGCAACAGAAACTACGATGAGGATACCCGTCGTGGAGAATACGCTCAGAAGGTCGGTATCCGTTATGTTGAGACCCGTCATAATCATGCCGAGTATCGAGGGAACGAACGCCACGAGCGAGAGATATATCGCGCCGAAGAGCGTTATTCTGTTGGATATTCTCTTTAAATAATCTGCGGTAGGCTTGCCGGGGCGGATACCCTGGATGAAGCCGCCGTTCTGCTGTATGGTTTTGGAAACGTCCTCGGGGTTGAACTGCATCGACGAATAGAAGAACGCAAATGCGAATATCAACAGGCAGAGAACCACCATGTATATCAGCTGGCCGTACCAGTAGGGCGAAGAGCCGGAGAACCAGTTGGTCACGCCCTCTTCAAACCCGCTGCCGGGCCAGAACAGGCTGGCAAGCATCGAAGGGAAGCTGATTATGGCAAACGCGAAGATGAGGGGCATAACGCCGCCGCCCGCAATCCTGATGGGAATTACCGACGACTGGCCGCCGTACATCTTGCGGCCCTTTACCTGCTTTGCGTACTGGACGGGGATTCTGCGCTCGGAGAGGTCTACCGCAACGATTGCGGTGAACTCCAGAAGCGTGAGAACGACGAAGCCTATGAGCACCCAGAGGGCATTGAGGTCGCCGCCGAACAGGTCGCCGAACTTCTGAACAATCGTGATGCCCGCCGTGGAGATGATGCCCACGAAGATTATGAGCGATATGCCGTTGCCGATGCCGTATTCGGTGATTCTTTCGCCGATGAACATAACGAGCATCGCGCCCGCCGTATATACGACTACGAGGAATACGCCCGCAATCCACGTTGCGGCAGTGTCGGACATGATTCCGCTCGTGCCGCCGCCGAACATGACGAGGTTGATTGCGTCCTGGTTGACGCCGATGTTTACGATAATGCCGATAGCCTGCGCGATTGCGAGGACTATGGTTACGTAGCGCGTTATCTGCGCTATCTTCTTTCTGCCTTCCTCACCCTGGCGCGAGAGGCGCTCGAGTGCGGGAATTCCGACAGTTAAAAGCTGGATTATAATCGAAGCGTTGATGTACGGGCTGATACCCAGCGCAAACAGAGTTGCGTTGGAGAGCGACGAACCCGTAATCGACGACATCAGTTCGAGAAACGAATACTCGCTTATGGCGCTTGAGAAAGTTTCGGAATCAATGCCGGGCACGGGTATATAGCACCCGATTCGGAAAATCAGCAATAAAAGCAGCGTTATCCATATCTTTTTGCGGATTTCCTTGACTTTAAAACAATTTTTTATTGTTTCAAACATTTTTACCCCTTTGCGGCGGTATTTGCGCCGCCGATTGAATTAAAGGACTTCCGCTGTGCCGCCTGCCTTTTCGATTGCCGCTTTGGCGGTCTCCGAAAATTTAGCCGCCTTGACGGTTATCGCATTTTTAAGCTCGCCCGTGCCGAGCACCTTGAGTCCGTAATTGTTCTTTACGAACTTGACGAGATTATTTTCGACTACGTAATCATAGTCGACAACCGTGCCTGCGGGCACGTTTGCAAGCTGCGCAAGATTTACGATGAGGTAGCATTTAGCCCACTTGTTGTGGAAGCCCCTCTTGGGGATGCGCCTTGCAAGGGGCATCTGGCCGCCTTCGAAGCCGGGACGTACGCCGCCGCCCGAACGCGCCCACTGTCCCTTGTGGCCCTTGCCGCTCGTTTTGCCCGTTCCGCTGCCTATGCCGCGGCCGAGCCTCTTTACTGCTTTTTTAGAACCCTCTGCGGGAGATAAAGTATCAATTCTCATAACCTTAAGCCTCCTTATACCTTTTCAACCTTGAGAAGGTAAGAAACTTTTTTTATCTGACCCATGATGGCGGGGTTCTCTTCGAAAACTTTTTCGGAACGTATCTTTTTGAGACCGAGCGCCGCAACGGTTGCCTTTACGCTCTTGGTTTCGTTGCTCGCGCTCTTTATAAGCGTTACCTTTATCATTTCGTTCCTCCGATTAACCTAAAATTTCTTCCGCCGTCTTGCCGCGCGCCGCAGCTATCTGCTCTACGGTCTTGAGCTCCCTCAGACCCTCGATGGCCGCCTTTACGCAGTTGATGGGGTTGTTGGTGCCGTGCGACTTGGTGCGGATATCCTTTATGCCCGCGGCCTCCATAACGGCACGCACGGGGCCGCCGGCGATAACGCCGGTACCTTCTGCGGCGGGCATCATGAGTACTTTGCCCCTGCCGAATACGCCGGTCACGGTGTGAGGTATGGAAGTATCCTTTACGTTTACTTTGAACATGTTTTTCTTGGCCTGGGAGGTCGCCTTTTCGATCGCAACGGGCACTTCCTTTGCCTTGCCTACGCCGCAGCCGATGGAGCCCTTGCCGTCGCCGACTACAACGAGCGCCGCGAAGCGCATGTTGCGGCCGCCTTTAACGGTTTTGGATACCCTGTTTACCTGTATAAGCTTTTTGATGGTGCCGTCGTCTTCGGCCCTCTTGAATCTCGATTCCCTTCTTGCAGGTCTTTCTTTCTTTTCTTCCATTTTATCTGCTCCTTAGAAATTGAGTCCGGCTTCCCTTGCGCCTTCGGCCACTGCCTGCACCCTGCCGGTATACAGATAGCCGGCTCTGTCGAATACGACCTCTTTGATGCCCTTTTCGAGCGCCCTTTCACCGGCCGCTTTGCCTACAAGTTTGGCCGCTTCGGTCTTGGAAAGTTCTGCGGCCTGAGCCTTTAATTCCTTCTCCATTGTTGAAGCGGAAACGAGCGTTACGCCCTTGACGTCGTCAATCACCTGAACGTAGATGTGGTTGAGACTGCGGTATACGCAGAAACGGGG
>ERZ1090879.1678-NODE-1680-length-11749-cov-9.031213_pt1 | contig 11749 bp, 8 predicted proteins | sample MGYA00478472_ERZ1090879 | MGnify/ENA primary metagenome ERZ1090879 (study PRJEB33644, sample SAMEA5815723) | chicken gut metagenome | biome: Chicken; feature: Gastrointestinal Tract; material: Caecum | place: Ireland | collected 2019-01-01 | study: A study of the...
TTATATCACAGATTATGTTATTAAGCAATAGAGGTATCATAAAAAATTGCCACGATTAACATGAGCTCACTATTTACTGTTTTCTTGATGCCTATAAATTTGTGCAAAAATATCGTAAATTATGGATGTCATTTTCTAGATATAATGCCATTAACACACCTCTTAAAAAAGTTTTTGAACAATAAGTTATTACACCACATAAAACTATACTTCTTGATTCTTTAAAGCTTTACTTATATAACTACTAAATTCTCTACACTTTTCAATATCCAGAGCCGTCTGGCGGGCGACTTCCAACAAATTTTTCGCCGTGGGATTGCCGTTGCCAGCCACAGTCATCTCATGCTCGCCTTTATCGGGCGTGCGCGTTATATCGTAGAATGGAGACAGCCTGTAGCCATCCAGCTTCTCGTCGAAAAGAAAGGCGAAATTCTTGCCGTGGTCGTCCTTATTGCCGTAAAATACGTTGAAGCACATTCTGCCGAAAGCCTCGTAAACGTCGCGTTCATCGGTACATATCCGCTGGGTAACCTTGATTAAATGGATATAATCAAGGTTGGGAATTCTGTGTGAAGTCTCCAGAAGCGAGGAGAGCGAAATCATGTGTACCCGCCCATCAGGTGTTCTGTCGAACCTCTTCGCACCGAAATAACCCGAACAGTTTTCCGATGGAAACAGTCGGCACTCATTTACATTCAGCCCGCACCTTCTGGCGACAAGATTGGCGTTATATTCCGCTGCGCCTATATCGGGCGGGTCGAGGCGACAGGGGAATTTTACTATCCATTCCTCGCCGTCAATTTTAATGTGAGCCTTGGGGCGGGCACCGCCGCTCGAACCGCCGAGGCTGTAAATTTCGTCAAGCGTTGCGCTGTCTGTATCGTCATTTAAAATGTCGTTTACTTCCCTGCATATGCGGTCGAGCTCGACCGTCTGCGCATAGTCCAGCTCGCCCTGATTGGGTTCAAAAGTGAGCCCGCCCAGCCCCTGACCGCTTATCAGCGTGAGCTTTGTGAGCGGAGGCAGGCGGCTGTAATTTATGCCGCGCCTTGCAAGCATACGAACGACGAGAAGTTCGCCCCAACCGTCGGGCAGACAGTCGGCAAAAACGCCGTACAGACCCCCGAATATGTCCTTTCTATTGATAAAAACCCTATCTTCAAGCGGCAGCGAAAAGGGGGATATGTTGAAGCCGTTTTTCAGCCACTTCTCGTCATACTGAAAGGCAATGCCTTCGTCGAGCTGCGCGAGATAGCCGACGGTTTTGCCGTTATATTTTACGGTCAGTTTTTTAATATCAGTAATCATAATTTCAAGTCCCTGATGTTGGTGACGGGCGGCTTTTTGAAGAGTTCGTTAAAATCTTCAAGGCAGTCGAGCGCATTGGCGATTTTTACGAGCGAAAGGAGCGATATTTCGCCCGTCTGCTCAAACCTGCGAATAGAACCATAGCTCACGCCCGTACGCTCGGCAAGCTGCTTTTGAGTGAGCTTTTTTGCCTTCCTTGCCGCCTTTTCGCGCTTTACAAGCTCATATACCGTGCCCGTCAACGACTGCGCCGGCACAAAATCGGATATGTCAAAAGTGTTCTTAATCATAGTACCAATATTTTAGCAATTATTCTTCATCTTGTCAATATATTGCCAAAATTTTAGTAGTCTTAAACTCGCATTTTTGCAAAAAACTGCGGCGCCGAGACAAAACCGGCGCCGCAGAACTCGCTTAAAAAGCTTTTTTGATTTTTATAAACTCATTGTCTTAATTTTAACTATAATCAGCATAGCACATTTACGGACATATTGCAAGTTAAATTTCCAAGCGCCTTAATTTCTGATCAGAATTTAATAACAACAGGTGCGTGGGAGAATGAATAAATTGTCGCCGTAGCGTCCTTGAAATAATAAACCGCCGTGTTACCGTCGGGACCCGTCGTATACATTTTACGGAGCGAAGGATAGTCGTCAAGCATACTCTCCTGAGCCTCCACACGGTCGTCGAGCACAAGCGTGCCCTCCACGCGAATCCACTCGTCGCCCTTCATAGCGCATATTTCCACCTTAGGATTTGCGGCTATATGCTTTGCGACTGCCTTGCCTTTGCCCGTCTGTATGTACAGCTTGTCCTCAAAGATATGAGCCGTGCCGAACGGTCTCACCCTTGGCTGATCGCTGTCCATCGTCGCAAGATAGTATGTCCCCGCATCCTTCAAAAACTGACAAACCTGTTTCATAATTAACCTCAATAATATTGATAAAAAATCCTTAATAGAATTTAAACATTAAACACTTCTTGCAATAAAGTTATTAATTGAATGGCATTTTCTTTATCCAATTGAACAACTTGGCTTACCTTTCCTGTAAAAACACGTTCTTTACTGCCGTACATATCAATCTGGAAATATTTTTCGTTATCTTTTATAAAGGTAGAATATGTAGCAGCAACTTCTTCTTGTACGCTATTTTTTGTCTTTTCAATCTTTTCCATTTCAGAAACATTTAATCTTGCCATATTATTCTCCCATTATTATTTTTAGTTGGTGAGCAATAGCTCTTGCCAAGATAGGCGGAACGGCATTGCCCACCTGTTGATACTGTGAATCTTTAGTGCCTTCAAAAATATAGCTATCAGGAAATGTTTGTAAGCGTGCAGCCTCTCGTATGCTGATTGCTCTATCCTTTGTGGGATGAATCCACATAGATTTTCTTACGTTTACTACTGTCCCACAGGCTTGATCGTAATTTAATCTCAAGTAAATAGTATTTTGAGTGCGAGATGGATCTGAATATGTATTCATCTTAAGTTCAGGATCTAAGCTGTGAAAATTTTTGCCTTGCTCAATATTTTTAAACCTTTCTAAAGCTGTACTACGTGTATCAGTGTTTACATGATTAAAGATAAGCTTTTGATCAGCCTGCAATGATTTAGTGAAATCATTATCTGAAAATTCTTGCCTTGTTATAGGTGCATCCTCAACTGATTTAGATGGTTCAATATTCTCTAAATCAGCAATCGCATCACGCACTGTATGCTTATTATCTTTCTGCGGCTCAGGAAATTCAATTTTAACATTTGGCTTATAATCACGCCTTATGCCAATCATAATGAATCGACGCCGCTCTTGTGGAGCACCGTAATCACAAGCATTGAGTATCTTATAATCAGTTATGTATTCGCTTCCGAATCTCTTGCTAAGATAATCAAATACTGTATATGTATTAATTTTGGCAATAATTTTTCCCTTTTCATCATTCTCCAAAACAAAAATAACATCATTAAAGTATAATTCAGTCATGAGATTTATAGCGCGTATAAATTCGATGAGTTTATTGATTACACCTGCATCCTTTGCTGTTAAATTCTTGTTTTTATACACATTAATAAGCGTGGCGACATACTCTGATACAATAGTTCCTATGGCGTCATTATCTATTTGTGTCACATAAACTTCAAGCTTTGCAATAATTGTTTTGGAGTATTTCGAAAAATAATTGTCAAGTTTTTCTTTTCGATTTTTATAACGATTAACTAATTTAATTAAGTTAAATGTTATATCATCCAAACCATACTTTTTAATAGCATCTTTAGACGACAAAAAATTTATCATATCCATGCCGTCCGGATTCTGGTTCATGATAACATAATTTTCTGCTTTCATTTTTACATCAATGCTCGTTACATAATCATGGTCGATACGAGAATCAAAAAATTTATGCACTTCTGAAGCGAGCATTGCAACATTTTCCATAACAAAAGCTTTTGGTCTTAGTGTAAGAATAGCATCAGCATATCGTTTTACCAGTGCATTATCCATACTTATAAACTTTGTCTTTTGCCTGTTTGCATTAGAAAAGCCTTGGCACGGCGGTCCCCCAATAACCACATCGACATTACCAACTTCATCTTTATATTTATTAAAATCAATCTGGTTAATGTCTTTATCAAATTTAATGGAGGGATCTTGGTGATTTTTTTTATATGTGCGGAGTGCATTTTTATTGTTTTCAATTACACCTATAATTTTATATCCGCCTTCTTGCTGAAAACCAAGACTTAACCCACCAGCTCCAGCAAACAAATCGATTACAGAGTACATCTTATTCTTTAAAACCTTCTGATTCCACTATTTCTTTTAACTCAATGCAAAGTAATGATTGCTTTTCTGTAGGGATTTTACTTGGTAATTTTGTTGCTATTAACACAGCATTCAACATATCTGGTGTTCCAAGCCGTTTATCGTAAGCAAAATCGTAAATTGCTTTCCAAGTAATAGGAGAAATTTTGCACACATTTGACATGGCTTCTATCCCCGAAACTAATCTCTGATCTTTCTTCGCATCCTTATTTGCATTTTTTTGCTCTGTTCCTGATATTAGTAGCTTTTCAATTGACTTGTCAAGCAATAAATCACACTGTTGTATCTGTTGCCAACAACCATCTCGTTTACACCACTGAGTTACGTTTATAGTTGGACGATTTGGATCCGTTATTTTTTCAAACACAAATCTTGTTATTTTTATTAATTCATTTGTGATTATGTCCGGTACTTCTTGGCGATTCCATAATATCATTAAATCCAAATCGTATCCAGAAAATTGCTTTTTTATAAGCCTATGTAACAAGGCTAAAGAATAAGTAACTATATTAGCTCTATAGCCCTGTTCAAACCAATCTTGATGCGAAACAAGCCACTCTGTGTGCTTAAATAATATCATTAAAGCAACAGATTCTTTATAGTACTTTTCATTAAAAACCTCGTCATTTTTGCTCCATTGCTCATCAACTCTTTCTGCATACTTTAGGAAGTTTGTTTGAGCACCTTTACTAACAACCTGAGGCAATTCGGCCCAAGAATTTCTAATTTTTGCCAGGTCAGTTTTTGATATAACCTGTTTTTTAGGATGTTGTGCCACATATTTATCCCTTTGCGCTTTTGTCATGCGCATTTGAGCCTGTAGCCACTGTCCTTTAGCCCTTTCATAGAACCATTTTGTTTCAAATTGCGCTCCGACTTTAGATGGCGCATATAACCTCCTCGATATTTGCTCCATTCTAACATGAAATGGATGAGTAGAAAAGAAGTCAACATCGCTAACTTTATTTTGGCTATTTGACGAACGCGATATATTCCTTACTAATTCAGTTGATTTTTCAGAATCTGCTTCGACGAGTGTCAATTTCATCTGAACAAAAATGGCATCTAACGACGCTTTATCTTTGCGTCTTGCGTTAGACAACGAAGCTGTAGTTTGTCCACCGTTTATTATTTGAAAATCCTTCGCATATGTAATAAATTTCCCTTCTTCACGGTTCTCAACTTTTAAATCTATGGCTGTCGCAGATACACCGTTATTATAAGCAAAGAAGTTTTGCGGCGATTTTAATATTGTTTCCCTTATTTTTTTATTTACAGCAACTTTAGTTGATAAAAAGCTTCTAACATTTCCTTCAAGAAGATGGCTATCAAACTCATCATAAATATCAGCCAAAGTATTGCCGGGAATTATGCAAAGATAGCTCTTATAGTCTTCACTATTAGCAACACTGGCCTCCAAACAAGGTATGCCAATTCCATTTGTATACTTTAAGAAATCGACCTCAACTAATTCATTTTCAGCATTAGTAAAATTTCTATAAATTCTAGCAATATCCCAAATCTGCCTATCTACAACTATACCATCAAACATCGAAGGCTCGATATTTGTAATGCTACCGCTCATAAAACCGTCGGTAAAAAGATACAATCTATACTTGCGTATTTCAGCCCTTCTAAAGTTAAGAAGCTCTACTAAATCGGCTGCCGCTGAACTTATCTCAATCTCTTTAGACAACCTACCACTAATTGCTTCTTCCAAGAAAAATTGAGCGCGATCAAAAAACTGATTCGCCGTAGTCTTTGTCAACGTATCACGCTTCATATCGCCAGTATAATCAGCTATGATTATGTTCATTGTCTGGTCGAACTCATCATAAACATATCCATCAACTCGTATCTTTCTATTCTTTTTACCAACGCCGTTATAGAACGCATAGGAGAAATCAGGTAGATATTGAGCATCTACCAAATACGTAGCAATGAGCTGTACAAATGCAAAACTTGACCCACCACCTTCTGTGGCAGCCGTAGCTTTAACTTCTTCCAATAAATCCTTCCTAAACTCATTTACATCCATAATTTTATATACTCTGCACTCTATATTTGTCGATTGACGAAAGTGATATTGAATATTTTACAGCTGTTACTTCAGATGGAACGTTTGCACGCGATAGACGCGGGAAATTACTCCCAACTTTATAAATCATATTTTCTGCAATACGATATAGAGGCTCAGAATATCTATCAATTTGATATTTTAAGCATCCCTTCTGAGCCAATTTGCACCAAAACTTATCTCGTAACCTTTGCACCGTTAATTTCGTCTCAACTTCTTTGACAATTGATGCCAGCGAATATGCCTGTTTATCATTTGGTGATGTTTTATCCATGAAATAAACATCTAAGTATCCGCAATCAGACCTGTCAAGTTGTTGTAAAGATGAAATTACTACTTCATTAGCGGATATAGTAGTGGTTTTTATCTCCACCCACTTGTCAGTAAAAATAAAATCTTGATCTGCGCCATCAGGTCCAATCCATGCCAGAACAGCAACTTCTTCACCGTATAAATCAATACCTTTTGAAAGAAAGAGGAGTTCACCTATCAGGCCTTTAATCTCTTTAGTTGATAACAATGAAGCTGTTACTTTTTGTAAGAGTTGCTTCCACTTTTTATATCTTTCCAATAAGGCATCAATTGCATTTATTTTTAAATCGGAAGTCTCCATTAAATCCCAACATAACAATGCAAACACCTCACTTAATGATGGATACTGCAATGTAAACTGTAATGACCATGTCCCCGATCTAGCTTTAATACATTTAACCGATATCGACTTCGATGATTCGACCTCATCAATTTTACCAGTATTATAAACAACAAAACTTCGCTGCTTAATATTATTGTATCCAATGTGAAACTGTAGCGGGTGATCCTCGGTAGCGAGAATATAATTCTCAACAGATTTATCGACGTTATCCCACTTCTCCTGCAATTCAGGAAACGATATCGTCATCATCGTCCTCCAAATATTCTTCATCCGTATAATTTTTAAGTTCGGTTACATTGACCATGTAATTTGCCACCCTTGTCTCTTGCCCTTTAGGGAAGCCAAGACCCAAAGCAAAAATCGGCTTTGGCAAAGTAACATCATCTTTATTGGAATTCTCTAATAAGTGTATCAATGCTATTGGATTTCTATCTTCTATTAGATAAGTGGCATCATTTATTTTTTGTCCCTCTTCTTTTGCTTTCTTGCGAAGCCTATCAATATCTGCTTCTTCAAGCCCAATTTTTGTACACCCGCCCGCACCAATACGGACATGATGCCCATATACTTTTAGCATATTTTTTATTGGCGCATCACTTTTTTCTAATACTCTGCTTTCAAAGAAAGGATTTATTGTTTTTCCATCGCACAACAAAAGTTCGGTGTTATTATCTGAACTACCTTCAGGTATAGCGACATCCCAATAAGGGTATTTTGTATTTGTGTTTATATAATCAGCCAAAGCCTGCGATTGAAAATTTAAGTTCCAAGGGTGCGTGGTAAAATTAAGAACAAGTTGCTGTATCATTTCCTTTGGAACATTTTTCCAAATAAACGCTTTTGTGTTTGAATCATAACCGCAAGGCATAGGTAATGCTTTAATAAATTCACGACACAATTTTTCATTTGCGTTTATTGCTTCTATGTTACCCCTTAAACGTGGAGTTTCTATTAATCTTCCGGATACAGTAATAGGCTGTTTTATTGCCTTTGCAGCTCGCATTTTAGTTCTAGCAGTAACTAAAAGGGCACCAGGAGCACGACGAACTTTTAAGCCGAAATCTTCTGGCGTCATACCCTGATTTTTCATAACACGCAGTTCGTCCTTTAACTCGTTGATAGCGTCAGTTATATATCCATACCAATCGATTGCGTCTTCACCCATCCAGATTTTAAATAAATCTTGATAATTAGGGCGGTACCCAAACCACCTTCCCATTTGGAGAAGTGTGTCATACATCATTGTATTCCTATAAAAGTAACTAACGCAGAGTCCTTCAAGCGTTAATCCTCTAGAAAGGCTGTTACCACCAACAGCAATAACCCTAAGACCTACATCTCTATATTTTGTATAGTCTAACGATTTTGCACCAGTCTTTTGATTGACAGCCCGCACCTCTACCCTGCGAATGGCGTTAAACAAAAAATCTTTCACCATCCTTTCCCAGGATAAACCGGAAATTCCTTCTAAATTATATTTTGTCCAAGTTTCATGAAGGGTTTTAAATGTGCCTAGTTGCATTATATCATCAAGTGATTTTTGCGCATAGTCTTCAATGTCCCTACATAATTTTGTAATATATGAATCTACTAACTCAGCAATCACATTATGCACATCAGTGTACTTACTCACATTGATAAGCATTGAACGATGCTCTTTGGCATCGTTTCTATAATCAGTAATGGCATTAACCAAAACAAAGTAATTTATTGCATCATACAGGCTAGGAGGCAAATCGTTTAAAGAATCCGCCAAATCTTTTTTGTGCTTAAAGACGAAAAAGTTTGCCTGTTCTTCATTAGAAATAGGAACTAGCGCAGAATTAAATTCGCCTTCAGTACGAGAATTATCACCAACCGTATCCCAATCGTCGGCATTACCATTCCCAAAAATTTTATCAGCTCCGATATACAATTCCGGTGAGGGTAAAACAGTAATGAAGTGACGAGGAAATAAGTCTTTGGCATCATTATATTCCACGTCGGGATCAATAAAGATATTAGCGAACGGCGTAGCGGTAATTCCCAAATATGAAGCCTGCTTAAAGCAATTCAATATACTACGAATTGCCTTGTTAATTGCCGTAGGATCTTTATCTTCTGAGTTAGTGTTTACCGAAGCATTATCCGCCTCATCATCTATGAGCAATAGTGGATATTCGATAAGCTTGTCCTGAAATGTGCTTGTAAGCCAGGAAAGTAAATTGTTTAAAACACTTTTATTCTTTTTAACAACAAAAAGTGCTGCGCCCTTAAGATTATCAAGGCTCAGTCTGAGTGCTTTTAATGTATTTTTATTAAAATCTGTTGCACTTGAAGTGAAACAAGCAATAGGTTTATCCGATTTTGCACTGTTTGCAACTATTCTACCGACGCCAACAGGGACATTTTTCATGATGCTATCGGCTTTTTTATCGAGGATAAATCTACTCTCGTTACCTACGAGTTCAGCATCAAGACGCTCCTGGGTTTGAATTCGCAAATTCTCCATCATACCCGCTAAAACGATTATAACTTTATAATTAGCGTCCACCGCCTTGTTGCAAATTGCCGTATATGTCGATGTTTTACCAGATTGAACATCCCCCAATAAAAGCCCTCTCCTTTGAAAAGGCTCTGAGCTGTTTGGGTCTCCTAAATCATCCATTATTTCATTTGTCGTCTTATGTAATCTATCAATAATATCACGGCTCCAATGCTTTTTATCACGAAGATATTTTTTATACCTTTCCCAATAAAAGCCATCGTTCCTGTGAGTAAAATACCACGGTTTATGGTTTGAGTCCTTGCCTCTGATCGTTATAGCTTCACCTATCTTATGATATATATCCGCATTAAGGCGCTTTTTAATTTGATTAAATTCCTCGTCAGAAATCGGATACAGTGGAGCAAATATATCTTTTAATTTATTTGCAACTGATTCTATATCATCAATAGTAGGAATATCATCTTTAAATTGTGTATTAATGGCTGCATGAATCTGCCCATATATCATCTCGGCATTTTGAGTCATAAAATTTCCCCCTTTTTAATAGCTTTTTCTATTTCTTCTGTGTAATTGCAAAATGGCTCTATTACTTTTAGCGTGTCAAGGTATGCAACCTTATCAATTTCAGGATTAGTAGACAAAATAGATTTTAGAAGTTCTATCACATTTTGTGCACTTGAGTCGCTATCATTAGAGACTTTTTCATCCTCTGTTAAGTCTATATATAACTGATTCAACGGTAAGGAGAGGGCAATCTGCTTCAAAATATTTGCAAGATATTTTTCAGACCCGGGATATCGTTTAACAAAATCCACAACCATAGGATGGTCAGTATTTACTTCGTATAACACACCACCATCTCTAGTAATTTTTCTATTCCATACATGAACTAAATTATCTGAAATTTCCTTCTTTCCTCTAAAAGTCCATGTACGCCTACTTCCTTCTGCTATTTTATTGATAATCGTTTTTAAGTTATTTCTTACCTCTTCTGGAGGGGTAGCGGTTGATTTTTTTATATCCAATGTCCATAAATCATCTAGCGAATTTGGGATGTCCACTTGCACTCTGGCTAACTTTGTCAAATCACCTTGTCGCATGAGTCTAAACCACGTTCCCCAAACAAGTAGCCTTTTATTCCTATAAACGTAAAATCCCTGTAACTTTCGTAGACCATCCTTTCCACCAACACGATTGAGTTCTACTTTTGTTAACTTCGATACGTGCGGTAAGATATAGGGTTTCACTAATATTTTTTGTCCACGAACAATAATAGTCTCTTCGTCCATTAATTGTGTGCTTTTCTTAATTAAAAATGGATCTGCTGGCTCAACATTCAAGTCGTTCATTCTAATAACGATTTTAGTTAGTCCCGGTTCACCAGATAAATATCTATGAAACACAAGGGAGATATGTTCTCTTATAATCGCCATTTTATCCCTAAATGTAGTTTCAAGTTCACTCTCGCCCACGGGAAGCCTATCAAGATCTTGCCATATAACAAGAGTTCCATGCTCTACAGATGTCAATTTTTTAAAATTAGGGAATTTGTTAAAGGACTCTTCATCTAATAAGATTAACGACCAATCTTTGCTTTGGTTAGTTATATAATTTAAATCCCACTGACATCCAGTTATTGCTCCATTCTTTTTACTAATTACAGTTAAAATGCGGCACTGAGACATGGATGCCATTTTTAATCCAAGCCCATATCTCCCCAAATCATTCTCATCTCTGACTTCGAGCGAATTGCGACTACCATACTTCATTGCATTAATTAGTGTCTCCTTGTCCATACCATAGCCATTATCAAAAATAGATATATAGGCTTCGCCAATTGGAAAAAAATCAATATCAACTTGCGTTGCATGCGCCACTATACTATTGTCAATTAAATCAGCAATAGCCGCTTCAACAGAATAGCCAATAGCACGAGTTGATTCCATCAATATGGGGGCATACGGAGGCAAAGAAATCGTATTCATAATAAATCTCTAATCACATAAATGAAGTATAGTAAATAATCAGTGTTTGGCTTTTTATTAACACGAATATTATAACATTTTTGGCATATCGTGTCAATAACGCCGTAACGATACACTCAATAAACCAAATATAAAATTAACGACCATACCGCCCCATACAAAAGGTGCACAGGGCGGTATTTCATTTAAATAATTTTATTTTATCTCCGCGGCTAAGATACGGAACTTTTGACCGTTGGCAGTGGTGTAGGTGATAGCTTCGCCAGAGCACTCACAATCGCCATCAAAGTATTCGGTTATAAGTGGCTGAATGCTACACAATATATCATCGTGTGAGATATGTAAATTTTCAAACTCCATTTGCGACAAAACTTTATCATTTGTAGAATTTTTCGACACGTTTTCCATAAGC
>ERZ1090879.1679-NODE-1681-length-11746-cov-18.755624_pt1 | contig 11746 bp, 10 predicted proteins | sample MGYA00478472_ERZ1090879 | MGnify/ENA primary metagenome ERZ1090879 (study PRJEB33644, sample SAMEA5815723) | chicken gut metagenome | biome: Chicken; feature: Gastrointestinal Tract; material: Caecum | place: Ireland | collected 2019-01-01 | study: A study of...
AACGGAAAGCCCAAATATTACGGCAGATTCAATCAGGGCGTCGTCACCATCAATCTGGTCGACGTGGCGCTCTCCTCCGGAAAGGATGAAAAGAAATTCTGGAAGATCTTCGATGAGCGCCTCGAGTTGTGCTATAAGGCGCTGATGTACCGTCATAACCGTCTGAAAGGCACGCTCTCCGATGCAGCTCCCATCCTCTGGCAGTATGGTGCGCTTGCACGTCTCAAGAAGGGCGAGACCATCGATAAACTTCTCTACGGCGGCTATTCGACCATCTCCCTCGGCTATGCCGGACTGTATGAGTGCGTCAAATATATGACGGGCAAGAGCCATACCGACGAGGAGGCAAAACCTTTCGCGCTCTCCGTCATGCAGCACATGAACGACAAATGCAAGGAGTGGAAAGCGAAGGAGAACATCGATTTCTCGCTGTACGGTACGCCGCTCGAGAGCACGACGTATAAATTCGCAAAGTGCCTGCAAAAGCGTTTCGGCGTGATCGAGGGCGTGACGGACAAGAATTATATCACGAACAGCTATCACGTTCACGTCTCCGAAAAGATCGACGCGTTCACAAAACTGAAGTTCGAGAGCGAGTTCCAGCAGCTCTCGCCCGGCGGCGCGATCTCCTATGTCGAAGTGCCAAACATGCAGGACAACATTCCCGCCGTGCTCGCCGTGATGCAGTATATCTACGACAATATCATGTATGCGGAGCTCAATACCAAGAGCGATTATTGCCAGGTGTGCGGCTACGACGGCGAGATCCGGATCGTGGAAGACGAGGACGGAAAGCTCGTCTGGGAATGCCCGCACTGCCACAACCGCGATCAGACGAAGATGAACGTTGCCCGCCGTACCTGCGGCTACATCGGAACGCAGTTCTGGAATCAGGGCAGAACGCAGGAAATCAAAGACAGGGTGTTGCACCTTTAATGAATTACGCAGAGATCAAAAAAACAGATATCGCAAACGGAGAGGGGGTTCGCGTCTCCCTCTTCGTTTCCGGTTGCAGGCGCGGCTGCAAAAACTGCTTCAATAAAGTGGCGTGGGATTTTTCCTACGGCAAACCGTTTACCGAAGAGGTGCAAAAAGAGCTCATCGCCGCGCTCTCTCCCGATTATATCGCGGGGCTCACGCTCCTCGGCGGGGATCCGATGGAGCCGGAGAATCAGCGCGCGCTTCTGCCGTTCGTACAAAAAGTGCGCGCCCGTCTGCCGCGAAAAAACATCTGGTGCTATACGGGATATACCTACAAAGACGGGGCGATCGAGGAACAATCAGCAAATTGCGAAGTGACGCGAGAACTGATTGCGCTCTTCGATGTGCTTGTCGACGGGCGCTTTGTCGAGGAACTCAAGGATATACGCCTCAAATTCCGCGGCTCTTCCAATCAGCGCGTGATCGATGTAAAACGCAGTTTATCGGAGAATAACGTAGTACTATATCTGACATAATACTGTTCTGACTTTCAAAAAAACGGGGGAGACCCGTTTTTTTGTGTAAAATCGACAGTCCTTTCTGCACGGTCATTGTATACAGGATTACGCTTTCCCGCGGTCAAAAAATTGACGGACGGCGGGAACTGTGCTATAATGGGAACGATAAAACAAACGGAGGAAAACATAATATGAATAAATTGCAGCTGAAGCGCTACGCAAAACTTCTGGCAAAGACGGGCATCAACGTAAAGCGCGGACAGTGGGTCATCGTCAACGCGGCGCTCGATCAGCCTGAGTTCGTCGAGTGGGTGGTTGAGGAGCTCTATCGCGCCGGAGCAGGCAAAGTCACAGTGGAATGGTCGCATCAGCCCGTCACCAAGCTCAAATATAAATATGAGAAGGAAGAGGTGCTTTCCAACGTCATGAAGTGGGAAGTCGAGCGCATGGAGACCTATACGAAGGAACTTCCCGCAATGCTCCACATCATCTCCGAGGATCCCGACGGACTTGCGGGGATCGACCAGGAAAAATTCACCCGCGCACGCATCGGCAGGATGAAGGTGCTCAAACCTTATAACGACGCAATGGAAAACAGGTATCAGTGGTGCATTGCCGCCGTTCCCGGAAAGGCGTGGGCGAAAAAGGTGTTCCCGTCCATGCAGGTCAATCGCGCAGTCGAGGCGCTGTGGGATGCGATCCTGAAGGCGTCGCGCGCCGACGGACCCGATCCTGTCCGTGAGTGGGCGCGACATAACGATACGATCGGCGGAAGATGCGATTATCTGAACCGGCTCGGGCTTGTCTCTCTCGAGTACAAGGCGGGAAACGGCACAGATTTCAAAGTGGGGCTCATTCCGGAAGGGCTCTTTGCCGGCGGCGGTGAGAATACGCTGAGCGGTCGTTACTTCAATCCGAATATTCCCTCGGAGGAGATCTTCACCTCTCCCAAAGCGGGTGAGGCGGAGGGGATCGTCTATGCGACGAAGCCGCTCTCCTATCAGGGCGAACTCATCGAAGACTTTTCCGTACGTTTCGAGGGCGGCAAAGTCGTCGAGGTAAAGGCGAAAAAGAATCAGCATCTTCTTGAAAAGATGATCTCCATGGACGAGGGCGCCTGCATGCTGGGCGAATGTGCGCTGATCGCCGACGATTCTCCCATCAACAATGCCGGGATCCTCTTTTACAATACGCTGTTCGATGAAAACGCAAGCTGCCATCTTGCGCTTGGCCGCGGGTTCACAAATCTTGTCCGCGGATATGAAAACAAAACGCAGGAAGAGTTGCATGCCATGGGGATCAACGACAGCATGATCCACGTCGATTTCATGATCGGCTGCAAAGATCTCGAGATCACGGGTGTAACCGCAAAGGGCGAGCGCGTCGCGATCTTCAAAAACGGAAACTGGGCGTTCTGAGTTAACGGAATATAATTTTTACCCGCGTGCGTTTGATTTTATGCGTACGCGGGTATATAATGTAGGATAGAAAACAAGAGGTTCTTTTTCATGATCAAGGTAGATATTTTTTCCGGATTTCTGGGCGCAGGCAAGACGACGCTCATCAAAAAGCTCATTCAGGAAGTTTACAAGGGCGAGAAGGTCGTTCTTATCGAGAACGAATTCGGCGAGATCGGCGTGGACGGAGGTTTCTTGCAGGACGCCGGGATCCAGATCACCGAGATGAATTCCGGGTGCATCTGCTGTACGCTCGTGGGTGATTTTGCAAAAGCGCTCAAGGAAGTGGCGTCAAAATACGCGCCCGACCGCATTGTCATAGAACCTTCCGGCGTCGGAAAGCTCTCCGATGTCATTCGCGCCGTTCAGCGCGCGGGCGTGGAGGATGCGCAGCTCAATGCGTTCTGCACCGTTGTCGATGCGAAAAAATGCAAGATGTATCTGAAAAATTTCGGCGAATTTTTCCTCGATCAGGTGGAAAATGCAAGCTGCATCGTCCTTTCGCATACGGGCGACGAGAAAAAAGTTGCAGAGGCGGTATCGTTGCTGCGCGAGCATACAGATGTGACTATCGTCACGACGGACTGGACGGAGCTTAAAGGCGCGGATATCCTTGCTGCGATCGAGAAGAAAGACAGTCTTGCCGCGGAGCTTGAACGTCTTGCGCATGAAACGCATGAAGAGCACGAGCACTGCTGCCATCATCACGACGGCGAAGAGCACGAGCATTGCCATCATCACGACGACGAAGAGCATGAGCATTGCCATCATCACGACGGCGAAGAGCATGAGCACTGCCATCACCATCACGACGACGAAGAGCACGAGCACTGCTGCCATCACCACGACGTCGACGAACATGAGCACCATCATCATGCCGATGAAGTTTTCACGAGCTGGGGCGTCGAGACGGGTAAATCTTTCACCAGAGAAGATCTCGAGAAGAAACTTGCGGCGCTCGCTTCCGGAAAATTCGGTCAGGTGCTCCGTGCAAAGGGTATTGTAGACGGCGGAGACGTCTGGTATCACTTTGACTATGTTCCCGGGGAACCGGATGTGCGCACAGGCTCTGCCGCCGTTACGGGAAGGCTCTGTGTGATCGGCTGCAAACTCGATGAAGATGCGCTGCAAACTTTGTTTTTGGGTTAAATTATGCAGGAACAACAGGAAATTCCCGTCTATCTCTTTTTAGGATTTCTGGAATCCGGAAAGACGAAGTTCATACAGGAGACCTTTGAGGACGAGCGGTTCGATTCGTGCGAACGCACGCTGATGCTCGTATTGGAGGAGGGCGAGGAGGAGTATGACACCTCCCGTTTTGCCGTACGCGATTTTGAGATCGCTTTTCTCGATCCCGAGGAAATGACGCCCGAAAAACTGGAAGAATTGCAGGAAAAGTACCGCGTGGAGCGCGTGTGCGTCGAATATAACGGCATGCTGGAATTGCAGAAATTTTTCGACGCAATGCCTGAGGGCTGGGCGATCGCGCAGGTGATGACGTTCTTTGACGCAACGACATTTCTGCAATACAACAAGAATATGCGCCAGCTCGTATTCGACAAGGTACAGTACGCCGATATGGTCGTCTTTAACCGTTTTCGCGGGGAATATTCGAAAGAGGAGTATCACAAGATCGTCCGCGGTATGACGCGCCGTCCCGGTATCGTCTATGAATATATCGGCGGGAAGGCGGAATACGATGAGATCGTCGATCCGCTCCCGTACGATATCGACGCTCCCGTCATTGAGATCGAGGATAAGGATTACGCCTTCTTTTACCGCGATCTTGTGGAGGAGACGGAGAAATATCGCGGCAAGACAGTCCGCTTCAAGGGGCTTGTTGCCGTCGACAAGAAGATGAAACCCGGCACGATCGTCGTCGGGCGGCATATCATGACTTGTTGCGAGGCGGATATCGCTTACAGCGGGCTTGTATGTCTGCACAATGTAAATCTTCCATTCCGTACGCGCGACTGGGTCAAACTTACGGCAAAAATCGAGGTCGCTTATCACCCGATCTACGGGCAGAAGGGGCCTGTTCTCAGGGCGAGCAAGATCGAATACAGCGCCCCGCCCGAACAGGAACTTGCAACGTTCTATTGATCGGGCGATGCCTCGCGGAGTTATCGCATATTTTTTGTATATTTATAAAAAAATGTCGTTTCAAGCGGCATTTTTTCTTTTTTCGATATTTACAATTTCGCAGATCCATGATATAATAATATCAGAACAGTTGGGAGGCGGAGTGATGAAAAAGCTGGTCGTATATTATTCGCTGAGCGGGAACACGCGCGCGGTCGCAAAGCGCATTGCGCAGACTCTGCGGGCAGATCTGATGGAGATCCGCACGATAAAGACGTATCCCGACGATTACGACGTGCTTGTCGGACTCGGAGAAAAGGAAGTGAAAAGCGGGTATATGCCGCAGATCGCGCCGCTCACTTACGATGCAAACGAATACGGTACGATCATCATCGGCACTCCCGTCTGGTGGTATACTTACGCGCCTGCCGTCAAAAAATTCATGTCGACTGTCAGATGGAAGGGCAAAAAAGTTTATCCGTTTACGACGAACGGCGGCGAACTCGGTCACACGCCCAGCGATTTCAGAAAGGCGCTCCGAGGCGCAGTAGTTTCGCCTGTCCTGAGCATACGTTTTAACGAGGGCGTTCAGGTGACGGAGGAGAGCGACGTAAAAGAATGGGTCGCAGAGATCAAATGATTCCCGAAGAGCTGAAAAACAGACTTGAAGCGTCCTACGGGACGCTTTTTTCCGATATTTTGCATGGATATGGCGCAAAACGTGCCGTCACGCTGCGTGCCAACACGCTTAAAACGACTGCGGAGCAAGTTGCAGCGGTGCTTACAGGTAACGAAATTGTATTCGAGCGCCCCGCATGGTATCCGGATGCCTTTATTCTCCCGTCTGCCGACGAGGAGGACGTGCGGCACCTGCTGCTCTATGCGGACGGCGGACTCTATCTGCAGAGTCTTTCATCCATGCTGCCGCCTCTGGTGCTGGATCCGCAGGCGGGCGAAAATGTTCTGGATATGACAGCCGCCCCCGGCGGGAAGACGACGGAACTTCTGGCGCTCTCCGGAGGAAAGGCGCTTATCACGGCATGCGAGCGTGACGGCGCCCGCTTTGCGCGCATGCAGTTCAATCTGTCCCGTCAGGGGGCTTCGCGCGTCAATGCCGTCAGAACGGACGCGCTCATGCTCGATGATTTCCTGCGGTTCGATAAGATCCTGCTCGATGCGCCCTGTACGGGAACGGGTACGATCACGGAAGGGGCGCGCATACGGTTCTCCGCAGATTATCTTGCAAAATGCGTCAGAGCGCAAAAAAAACTGATCGGGAAAGCGATCCGTCTCCTGAAAAAAGGCGGTACGCTCGTCTATTCGACCTGCTCGCTGCTCAAAGAGGAAAACGAGGGCGCGATCGACGAAGCGCTCCGTCTCGGCGCAAAACTTCTTACAGCGGATATACCTTCGGAAATACCCCGTCTGCCTTCGCGTGAAGGTACGGCGACGATCCTTCCTACGCAGGTCTACGAGGGATTCTTTGTAGCAAAACTCACAAAATAAAAGCTGCGGACAAATCTTGTCCGCAGCTTTTTTACAGATCGAAAAGAGAGATCTGCCGACCGTCGCTCTTCAAAAAGCTCGCCTGGTTTCCCTTGATCAGCACATCGTCGTCGTTAAGATGCCCGATCAGCAACGGGGAATGTACGTCGTGTTGGCGCATATTCTCCCGCACCGCCGCCTCCGATTTGTTGGCGTAGCAATACTTGCAGAAGTTCGGGCAGGTATCATACCAGCCTACGTCTCGGCTTTCGATGCAAAGGCAGCCGCGCCGCAGTCCGTTATGTTTTACGTCGCGGAAGATGCAGCGGTTTGCCTCGCCGAGCGTCTTTAATGTGATACATCCCGTCGCTGCGATCCCATACTGCGGGAACGTATCGCGCGTGGAACAAGTCTGGATGGGCAGGTTATATCTCTTTGCGGTCTCCGCAAAGGCTTTTGCAAGCGCATTTTTCTGTTCATGTGTTAAAGGGATGAGTTCCGGCATATTGTGCGCGAGTTTTGCATACATCTCCACAAAGCTGAAAATGCAGCGCGAGACGTATGGAGCGATGTGCTCGCAGAGGTAAGAGAACGTCTGAATATGCCTTTCGACGGTATAGGCGCGTGTAAGCAGGACGGGATCGTACCGCCAGGCGAGTTTTTCTCTGCCTATGAGGGAGGAGAGTTCTTTCAGCGTTCGTATGCTCGCGTCGATATCGGGAACGTTCGGTTCCACATCCTTCCCGTAGGCAGTGATCGTATAATGAAAGTAGGTGCGGTAGCTATCGGTTATTTCGTGCAGAGTACCGAGCATCGGAGCATAATTTTTGGAACAGAATATTACGGCGTCAACTTTGTCGGGAGAGAGCTCGTATTGCGTAACGCGATTGGGAAAGAGGGGATTGCGCGTAAAGACGAAGCCCTTGCGGAACCGTTCCAACAACCACGCGCCATAATGGTTTACAATATCCGTTCTTGCACCGACATTTATGATCATGTTCTGCTCCATGCAAAAAATAATTTCAATGATGCTATATATTTCAATTCGCTGAAAAGAAGAAAAAAACGGTCGTTTTTAAGCGAAACAGCTCAAAAATGACCGAATTTAGATGGTGCCGCTGATCGGGGTCGAACCGATACGGTATCACTACCACAGGATTTTGAGTCCAGCGCGTCTGCCAATTCCACCACAGCGGCAAAAAGCAATATTAGTATAGTATAATTATATGGAAAAGGCAAGCGATTTTTGCGATTTCCTTGCAAAAAACTGCGCGGCGTGTTACAATAAGAATATGGATAAACTTGTTCTCATCGACGGCAACAGCCTTTTGAACCGCGCATTTTATGCAATGAGCGTGTTTACTACAAAAGACGGACTCCCGACGAACGGCATTTTCGGTTTCGTCAAACTGCTCTTAAAGATCATCGACGATGAAAATCCGAAATACATCGCCGTCGCGTTTGACCTGCATGCTCCGACCTTCCGCCATAAATTATATCCTGATTACAAGGGTACGCGTAAACCTATGCCGGAAGAACTTGTCGTACAGGTGCCCGTTCTGAAAGACCTGCTCCGTTCGATGGATATCTGTATCGTTGAAAAAGAGGGGTACGAGGCAGACGATCTCATCGGAACGCTCTCTAAAAAATTCGAGGGCGTCGATTCCCTTATCTATACGGGCGACAGAGATTCCTATCAACTCATCGGCGAACACGTGAGCGTTTGCTTTACGAAGCGCGGCGTGAGCGATCTTATACGCCTTACAAAGGATAATTTTACGGAGCACGAAGGTATCGAACCGTGGCAGGTCATCGAGCTCAAGGCGTTGATGGGCGACAGTTCCGATAATATCCCGGGCGTGAAGGGGATCGGTCCGAAAAGCGCGCTCTCACTGCTGCAGTCTTACCGCGATCTTGACGGTGTGTACGCCCATCTCGACGAATGTTCCGCGTCGCTGAAAACAAAACTGACGGAGCACGAGGCGGAGGCGCGTCTTTCAAAAACGCTTGCGACGATCGATACGCATGTCCCGCTCGATATTTCGCTGGAAAACTGCATTCTTCGCATTCCTTTTCCCGAGGAGGCGCGCAGGTCGTTTGCAAAACTTGAATTCCGTTCGCTGGTCGGAAGTGAATATTTCCCGAAAGAGCAGGCATACGAACTGACATGCCATACCTGTACGTCGGACGAGTTCAACGACCGCGTAAAGGATGCCGAGGCATGCACGGAGTTTTCTCTGTGTGTGGAATCGGACGGACTGCACCTTGCGATCGACGGAAAAGAGTATCTGTTCCCGCTGCGTACGAACTTTCTTGAACCCGGATTTTTCCTGGAAGAGCTCAAACCGCTGCTGACAGCGCTCTTTCAGCGGGATAAACTCGCCGTTCTTGCCGATTACAAGGCAATCGCGCACCTTCTTGACGGGGCAGGGATCGCGATGTCGTGCCGCGTGGAGGATGTTACGCTCCTGCGTTATCTTATCGATTCCAACCTGCGGCCTTCGGGGGCGAAAGCGTTTGCGCAGGATTATTCCATGCCGGAGGACTGCTGCGCCTGTGCGCTTGCACGCGCATACCGCGATGCGCTGGAACAGACGCGCGGCACGGCGGAGGAGAAACTCTACCGTGAACTGGAACTTCCGCTCTCGCAGGTGCTCTTTGAAATGGAGCGCACGGGCGTAAGGGTGGATATCAACAAATTCTCTGCTTTTTCGGAAAAATTCAAGGGTGCGATGGCAGAGCTTTCCGCACGCATTTTTGAAATTGCAGGCGTTGCGCCCTTTAATCTGAATTCTCCGTTCCAGCTCTCCGAAGTGCTGTTCGAAAAGCTTGGATACAGCGCCAAAGGTGTTAAAAAGAACATTCGCGGCGGATATTCAACGAGCGCGGAGGTTCTGGAAAAACTTGCCGAGGATCATGAGATCGCACGGCTTATCCTGCAATACAGAGAGGTACAGAAACTTCAGTCGACCTATGTGGACGGCATCCGCCCCCTCGTGAAAAACGGCATCGTGCATACGACGTACAATCAGACGATGACGACGACCGGGCGTCTTTCGAGCGCGAATCCGAACCTGCAGAATATTCCCGTCCGTACGGAGATGGGCAGAGAACTGAGGAAACTTTTTATTGCCCGCGAAGGGAATATCCTCATCGACGCGGACTATTCCCAGATCGAACTGCGTCTTCTGGCGCATTTTTCAGGGTGTAAGGCATTGCGCGAGGCATACGGGGCGGGCGAAGATATCCATGCGGCAACGGCGGCGCGTCTTTTTCATACGCCGCTTGCGGAAGTTACGCCCTCCATGCGCCGGCGGGCAAAGACGATCAATTTCGGCATCATTTACGGCATGAGCGCTTTCGGTATGGCAAAAGATCTCGGCTGCCCGCCCGATGAGGCGCAGCGGTATATCGACGCCTATTTTGCCGCGCACCCCGAGGTGAAGATTTATATGGAGGAGAACGTCCGCCGCGCCAAGGAGGACGGGTTCGTTACAACGGTGCTCGGACGCAAACGGTTTATCCCGGAGCTCAAATCCGGAAACTATAACCAGCGGATGTTCGGAGAGCGCGCCGCCATGAACATGCCTTTGCAGGGCAGCGCTGCAGACATCATTAAAATCGCCATGCTCCGTGTACACGACAGGCTGAAAAAAGACGGATCCCGCGCGCAGCTTGTCTTGCAGGTGCACGACGAGCTTGTGCTCGACGCTCCGGAAGGCGAGGCGGAGTACGCAAAAAAAATGCTGAAAGAAGAAATGGAGGCGGCGATAAGGCTGGATGTCCCGCTGATCGCGGATGTTTCCGTCGGAAAGAGTTGGTATGACGCAAAGTAAAAAGATCGCCGTAACTGGCGGCATCGGGAGCGGGAAGTCCTTTGTCTGCACGCTGCTCAGAGAATACGGATACGCCGTCTTTTCCTGCGACGAAATCAGTCGTACGCTTTGGCGTAACGCAGAGTATTGTGCCGCCTTGGGAAAACTGTTTCCCGATTGTACGGAAAACGGCAGGATCAGTAAAGAACTGCTTTCTGAAAGGGTCTTTTCTGATCGCGGCGCGCTTGCTCGCCTGAACGATTTTTCTCACCCGCGTATCATGCGTACCCTGATCGGGGAAATGGAAAAGGCGGGCGGGATTTCGTTTGCCGAAGTCCCTCTGCTTTTCGAAGGGGGATATGAGAGCCTCTTTGACGAAGTGATCGCCGTGCGGCGCGATGCGTCGGCTCGGATCGCCGCCGTTTCGGCACGGGACGGGCTTTCGCCCGAAGAGGTGACCGCCCGCATGAGAGAGCAGTTCCCTCCGGAACGGCTCAGCGAAAAAACCTGTCATATCATTGAAAACAATGGGGACAGAGAGGCGTTGAGCCGTCAGCTCGGGATAATTCTCAAACAAATTCTTCCGCAGTCGTCATAAAAGAGAAAGAACGGCGCGATCGGCGCATACTGCTAAAGTATGAAAGTCTATCGCGCCGTTATCGTCTGTATTTGCATCTTTTTTGCGTCAGCGTTCGGGTTTCTCCTCGTGCGGACGACATATCCGCGGCCGTATGCGGAGGATGTGCAGAAAAGCGGGCTGCCTTCCGCGCTCGTCTATGCCGTGATCAAAGCGGAAAGCAGTTTCCGCGAGGACGCCGTGAGCCGTGCGGGCGCCGTCGGACTCATGCAGATCAGACCTGCGACTGCGGAATTTATCTGCACCAGGCAAGGGATCGCATTCGAAAGTGCGCGGCTGAAGGAAGGGAGTTATAATATTTCGGTCGGGTGTATGTATCTGAAATATCTGATCGAACGGTTTACCGTACTCGAAACTGCGCTCGCCGCATACAACGCGGGGGAGGGAAAGGTACGTTCATGGCTGAAAAATTCCGACTTTTCTGCGGATGGCATCGTCCTTCGGAAGATCCCGTATCCCGAGACGCAGGAATATATAAAAAAAGTTGCAAAATTTCGGAAAAATTACGAAATTTTCTATGGAAAAACTTGACTTTTGATTTTGTTTGCGGTACAATAACAAAGCTGTCAGCGAGATGCGGTCGTGGCGGAACTGGCAGACGCGCAAGACTAAGGATCTTGTGGTTCACACCATGCAGGTTCAATTCCTGTCGACCGCACCAAAAAAAGACTCTGCGTTGTGCAGGGTCTTTTTTCATGACCGAGATTCGACAGGAATTGAGGGTGGAGGCGTTTGCGGGAGCAAACGGTTTGCGCGGCGGAGACGGTAACAGAACGTGCGGGAGCAAACGGTTTGCGCGGCGGAGACGGTAACAGAACGTGCGGGAGCAAA